>Ga0172375_10010421_pt1 | contig 12053 bp, 2 predicted proteins | sample LakKiv1m_FD_114537 | JGI IMG/M metagenome (GOLD analysis project Ga0172375, IMG submission 114537) | Freshwater microbial communities from Kabuno Bay, South-Kivu, Congo - kab_092012_11.1m | ecosystem: Environmental > Aquatic > Freshwater > Lake | place: Democratic Republic of the Congo... | reverse complement strand
CGCTAAGCAACGGAAATATGGCTGGCCGGCGAGTTTAATCGATGCAAAACTCATGAACCGGTTGTATCAGGAAAAACACCGACTGGGCCAACCAATCACGGTGATCATCCGAAACGCTCTGAACGAGTATCTGAAAAAGAGGCCTTAAGGTCTCTTTTTTAGGTGGGATACGATGAAAAATTGTAGTTATCTACTTTCTGTATAAAATGAAGGAAAAGAATTATTGAGGCATTTTATTGAAACCTATCCCTGTGAATTTGTGGATTGATGCGTTCTCCGCTCAGCGGGAGGAGTTCACCTGGAACAGAGTCTGGAAATCCGGAGCCATACACGGCTGGTTTTAGTTGCGTGATTTTATTTTATCTGTGATTGATATCCGAGCATTTTCCTTATTAGTTGATCTGACTATTTATAAGAAAGTTTATTATCAGCGTTAACCATTCGGAAAAAACTAGCGAATATAATAAAAGAATTGATGTTTAATGAATATCTATTTAATTTACCCCGAAATTGATTTTGTGAAGATAAGGTTTACTACTTGAAATATGGGGAAACTGTATGAATCGTACTCATGAAATATTCAATATGCTTCAGGAAATCGTTGAAGATTACAGAAGGTACGTCTCAAGTTTTATTAATATATCAGATAAACGGATTAAAGAATTTATTGAAGACAAATTGTCTTCGGGTCAATATTGGCCTGAGCCTTTGATTCAATTCAGTCCGTCCTATAAAAAATATGGTAACGTAGAAAGACTATGTGAATTGGGAGTATTGCATAAAGAAATCGCCAATATCTTTAAAGAATATGATTTATTTCAACACCAAAAAGAATCTCTCGAGATAGGTGCTTCGGGGAAAAGTTACATATTAACAAGTGGAACCGGGTCAGGTAAGTCCCTCGCTTTTCTAGGCACCATATTCAATTATATTCTAAATCAAAGACGTTCGGATGGACTTAAGGCAATAATTGTATATCCAATGAATGCCTTGATAAACTCTCAGTATGAGTCCTTGAAAAGCATAGAAAAAGATTACAAAACCTTAACTGATAAACAATTCCCAATTACATTTGCTAAGTATACCGGCCAAGAAAAAGAAGAACAGCGCCAACGTATCCTTGATAATATTCCGGATATAATACTAACAAATTACATGATGCTAGAATTGATATTGACCAGATCGAGAGAGAAAAAACTCCGGCAATCGATTATTGAAAATCTGAAAATCTTAGTTTTTGACGAGCTGCATACCTATCGTGGCCGTCAAGGCGCTGATATCTCGATGCTAATTAGGAGAATTCATGCATTATGTAATAATGAATTACAATGTATAGGAACATCTGCGACAATGGTATCTGGAGAATCAACTTCAGATCAAAAGAAATCTATTGTCGAAGTAGCTTCTCAGATTTTTGGCCAAGATTTCAATGAGAATCAAATTGTTCAAGAATCGCTTCAGAAATGTTTTCAAAATTCAGTGGTAAATATCAATGAACTAAAAAATTCGCTTTTGTCGAACATTCAAGTTACGAATACAATAGAAGCTCTTATAAAACATCCTTTAAGTATGTGGATTGAAGATGAAGTAGCAATAAAAGTAGAAAACGATTCGATTCTTAGAAGACAGCCAGTTACCTTTGGCGAAATAGCTGCTATGTTATCAGCCCAAACCAAAGTTGAGCTAACTGTCTGTGTTAACCTATTAAAAGAATATTTAAGTTGGCTTGGATATGTCAATTCGACTAATGAAAATAAAAAATATTCATTATTACCCTACCGATTGCATCAATTTATTTCTCAGACCGGTTCTGTTTATGTTACTTTAGAAGAACCTGAAAAAAGGGAGATCACATTAGAACCCTTACCATTTACTCAAGGGGAGGAACAGAAACCACTATTTCCGGTTGTCTTTAGCAGAATATCAGGATACGATTTTATTTGTATTCATTTGGATAACTCCAATATGGTGCTGGAACCACGTGAGTTTCGAGAAACTATTGAAGACGATGATGATTTTTCAAATGGATATATAATACCAGGTGGAACTGAAATATGGGATTCCCAAAAAGATATTAATGAATTGCCAGATTCATGGTATCATTATGATAGAAATGGGGAAATAATATTCGATCCTATATACAATAAGCGAATACCTAAGAAAATTTACTATAATAATCAGGGTAATTTTTCATGGAAGCCAGATTATAAAGGCGAGGGCTGGTACATGCCCACAAAACTTTTATTTGATCCGACTGCGGGTGTTATATATGATTTGAAGACTAGTGATTCGACGAAATTATCTCGTTTGGGTAGTGAAGGAAGAAGCACTTCGACAACTTCTTTAGCGGTTTCAGTTATTAATAAAATGGCGCAATACGGTTTTTCATTCCCAAATCAAAAAATTCTGAGTTTTACCGATAATCGTCAAGACGCGGCGCTACAATCCGGTCATTTCAATGATTTCATAATGATAGTTAGATTTCGTTCAGCTGTTTATAGTGCTCTTGAAAAGTATCGCCATTTGACACACGCAAATATTGCAAATGCAATATTTGAATCACTCAACCTGCCAGCATCGGAATATCTGGAAAATCCATCGCCATTTCCAGCTACGAAACAACAACAGGCCGAAATATTTAAGATGTACCTGTTTTATCTCGTCCTAGAAGATTCGAGACGAAGTTGGAGATTTGTACTTCCAAATTTAGAGAATTGCGCTCTTTTACGTTTTTCCTATTCTTACATTTCAGAGAATAGCACTGAAGATGAATTATGGGCAAATATCCCATTTCTTGATAGATTAAGTCACGAAGGACGACGAGAAGTCATTTTTCAGATTTTAGAATATTTTCGAAAGTCTTATGCGCTTTTTAGTGATTATTATCTAAATCCGAATAAGATATCAGAAAACACCAGAGAAATACGTGAAAAACTAAAAAAACCCTGGACTTTAGACAATAACGAAAAGATTATTATTCCTTCAGTTTTACGCATTACGCAATTACGAAGAAATTCAAATTTTTATTCATCAAGCGTAGGTTTCCAAAGCGATCTCGGTAAATATTTGCGTAGGGAGGCGGGAAAAGCTGGTTTGTCATTCACAAAGGAAGAGTATAATGATTTTATGCTGAAGACATTAAATAGATTGGTTGATGCTGGTTGGTTAAAACATTTAAATGCTATCGACATCAATAACAACCCATCCTCGGTTTATCAACTAAAAGTTGATGCATTAATATGGGAAATCGGCGATGGGATTACTATTCCTGAGGATCCTGTTAAACAGATAAAATATAAAACCGCGATACAGAAACCCAATTCCTATTTTTTAAATCTATATAAATCAGATTTTTCCAAAATACGTACCTTGAGCGCACGTGAACATACAGGTCAGATTGCAAATGACGAGCGCATCGAGATTGAGAATTTATTTAGAGAGGGTAAAATCAATACCCTGTTTTGTTCGCCAACAATGGAATTGGGGATTGATATTAAGACTCTTAATGTTGTTCATATGCGAAATGTACCTCCAAATCCATCTAATTATACCCAAAGGAGCGGTAGGGCAGGTAGAGATGGACAAACTTCTCTTGTTTTCACCTATTGTTCAACCTATTCACCGCATGATCGTCATTATTTTGATCACAGACAAGAGATGGTTTCCGGTATTGTATTACCCCCCAGAATTGATCTCAAAAATGAAGAACTGATAAAGGCTCATCTACATGCTATTTATCTATCAAAAATTGGAATAGAAGAATTAAATGAATCTATTTTTGATCTTTTTGACGATACACAACCAGGTACCTTACCTTTAAAAAACAATATCAGAGAAAAACTGGGCTTATCTCCCACAACAAGAAGGGATCTATTAGATATCTACAAAAAAATGTTTAAACGGTTACCTTTTAATAGAACTAATACCGGTACGATTATTGATGATAATTGGATTAATCTTCAACTTGATCAAGCACCGAATCAATTCGACATAGCCTTAAATCGATGGCGCAAATTGTACTTATCGGCTAGACAACAACTCAAAGAAGCAACTGATGTTATTAAAAGCGGTCTCTATACTTCCAGTTCCCTAGAAATGAAAGAAGCCAAGAGAAATCAAACTCAAGCAACCCAGCAAATTGATATTTTAAAAAATCAGCCCAAATCAAGCTCATTATCAGAGTTTTATCCATATAGGTATCTGGCGGCGGAGGGATTCTTACCTGGATATAATTTTACTCGCTTACCTATTCGAACTTGGGTTCCTAAGGGTGATTCGGGAGAGTATATCTCAAGAGCAAGATTTATTGCTTTACGAGAATTTGGCCCCGGAAATATTGTATATCACTGCGGTTCGAAGTACAGAATCAACCAGATGATTGTCTCGTCCCCCGAAGAAAATATAACTAAAGCAAAAGTATGCTTAAACAGTGGTTATTGGATGCAGGGAGATGAATACAATAACGAAACTTGTCCAGTCACAGGAGAGTCTCTTAATGACAACGAAGTGCGGTTTACTGAATTATTGGAACTTTCTGACTCTCGGACAGAACGGATGATGAAAATATCTTGCGAAGAGGAAGAGCGACTTTCGCGTGGTTATTCTGTTAATACGTTTTTTTCTATCCCGGGAGGAATAAATACAATAAAAATTGCGCGAATAACAAATGAAAAAGAGGATTTCATTTTTGTACGTTATATACCCGTAACTAACCTAGTCCAACTCAATAAAAAATGGTTGTCTTCTAAAGAAGATGGTTTTTTAATGGGCATGCGCTCAGGGATTTGGAAGCGTAAATCAGTTCTGGAACAGCCAGAACAAACAGAAGAACATCGCCGAGTCCATCTATTTACATCCAACTTGACCGATGCTCTCTATATCCAACCGACCAAACCACTTGGTTTAGATACAAACGGAATTCTCACCTTACAATATGCCTTAAAGCGTGCAATTGAAAACATTTTTCAAGTCGAACAACAAGAGATTGGATCAACATTAATTGGAAATCCTGAACAGCCCAATATTCTGATTTACGAAGCCGCTGAGGGAAGTCTTGGGGTTATGTCTCAATTCATGGAAGATCCATCGCTATTTCAAAAAGTTATCTGTGAAGTGATAAAAATATGTAAATATGATGATCCAAAATATCTTGATCCAGCGTCGTATAATGATTTGTTAAATTATTACAATCAGAGGGATCATAAGTACATCAATCGATTCTTAATAAAAGATGCCCTAGAAAAGTTAAAAATCTGTCGTTTTGAAATCATTTCTAATAAAGCTTTTCGAAATTACGACGATCATTTTAACCATCTATTAAAATCGATTGATCCTCAAAGCGATACAGAATTAAATTTCCTTAAATATCTATATAAGAATAATATCCGGCTTCCCGATAAAGCTCAGATGTATGTTGATGGTATTTATTCTCAACCCGATTTTTACTATGAACCTAAAATTCATGTGTTTTGTGATGGTAAGCCACATGATGATCCGGTCTTAAAAGAACACGACGAAAAAGTCCGCCAAGCGATTCGTAATCGGGGAGAGCAGGTTATTGTTTACTATTATAAAGACAATTTGGACAAATTAATTTCTGATAGATCGGATGTTTTCAAAAAGGTAAGATAACCATGCTATTTAAACCGGGCAGTTTGATCGAAGTTAGAAGTCGGAAATGGATTGTCTTACCATCTCCAAAACAGGACATTCTCTATCTAAAACCATTGGGTGGTTCTGAAGATGAGGTTACCGGTATTTATTTACCGTTATGTTTTAAAGAAGATCAACTCAAAACCACGGAATTTGCTCCACCAACACCAGACGATATCGGCGATCTATCCAGCGCCAGGATCTTGTACAATGCTTCACGAATTTCCTTTAGGAGTGTAGCTGGACCATTTCGGTCAATAGGAAAACTCTCTTTTCGGCCAAGATCATATCAGATGGTACCATTGATAATGGCTTTAAAACAACCCGGACCGATACGACTTTTAATAGCCGATGATGTCGGTGTAGGTAAAACTGTTGAGGCTTTATTAGTTTTAAAAGAATTTATAGAACGGAGAGAAATTAAACGCTTTGCCGTAATAGCTTTACCTCATCTATGTGACCAGTGGCAAACGGAACTTAGAGATAAATTTGGAATTGATGCCGTAATAATCCGGTCAAATACTCAGGCAAGACTGGACCGTGAAATTACTGGTGATACGAGTGTTTTTATGTACTACCCGTATCAGATTATTTCGATAGATTATATCAAAACCGAGCAACGTCGCGAAGTATTTATACAAGAATGCCCGGAGTTGATCATTGTCGATGAGGCTCATACCTGCTCGGTAGCCTCCGATTCAAGAAAGACCCAGCAGCTGCGTTATTTTTTAATAAAACGAATCAGCAAAAAGACCAATCAACATTTAATTTTACTAACAGCAACTCCTCATAGCGGTAAACGCGAACAATTCAATTCTTTGCTTTCCCTGATCAACGAAAAATATCAGTCCATTGATCTTCCGACAGCAGATCGGGATGAAAGAAAAGAATTAGCCGAGTACTATGTACAGCGTCGACGGGCTGATGTTGAAAAATGGATGAATGAACGGAGTCCATTTCCTACCAGGCAATCCGGTGAATACTCCTATGAGTTATCAAATGACTACTTAATGTTGTATCAGGATATTCTGGATTTTGTATCTGGATTAATGAAAATCGATTGTGAGCGGGTATCACAGAAAAGATTTAGATACTGGTCGGTTCTCTCATTACTTCGTGGAGTAATGTCAAGCCCAGCGGCGGGAATCGCAATGCTGCACAACCGACTTTCCAGTAAAGCCGATCAATCTGACGAGTATCTGACTGACGATAATCCAGTCATGGATCAGGATTATGGTCAGGAAGTGGATAATTCTCCGACGGAATTAACCGAAGTTGCCGATTATAGTAATTACGAAAAAACAAAACTCCGTGAATTTGCCAAGCGGTTGTCCGGGTTTTGCAATTTTAAGCAGGATCGTAAAGTACAGCGCACTCTCGAAATCATCAAACAATGGTTGGCAGAAAAAAGCAATCCGGTGATTTTTTGCAGATTTATTGCAACCGCCAATTACCTGGGAGAGATTCTTTTCCCCGAGTTAAAAAAAGTCGATCCCGAAATTGATTGCCAAGTTATCACCAGCGAAGATCCTGACGACGTCAGAAAGGAACGGATCAACGGAATGATGAAATCTGTTAAACGCGTACTAATTGCTACGGATTGTCTTAGCGAAGGCATCAATCTACAAGATTATTTTAATGCTGTATTGCATTACGACCTACCATGGAATCCTAACAGATTGGAACAACGGGAAGGACGGGTTGATAGATTTGGACAAAAGTCCGAAGAGGTCAAAGCGTTTTTACTATATGGAAAAGATAATCCAATCGATGGGGTTGTACTTAGAGTATTACTACGCAAAGTTAGAGAAATCCGTCAATCTACGGGTATTTCGATCCCATTTCCTGAGGATAGTCAGTCACTGATCGATGCTATTCTGCAAGCAGTACTGTTGAGTCCTAGGCGAGATATCCAAATGACCCTCGATTTTGAAGAGGAATTTGATTATAGAAAGAAAGAGTTATCTGTCACCGATGAATATGAAAAGGCGGCCGAACGTGAAAAACTGAGCCGAAGTATCTTTGCCCAACATGCTATTAAAGATAATGAAATTGAGGAAGACCTGAAACAAACCGATGCAGCCATCGGAAATCCAAATGATGTTGAAGATTTCGTCAAATCAGCTTTATCAAACCTATTAGGTGTTCAGATTTCGGCGACGAAAAAGGGTTATATTTTATATCTTGCCAATCTACCAAATGTATTGAAAAGTATATTACCTAATGTCAATCAGATTAAGATTAGTTTTCATTCACCATCTCCGGAAGGCTATACTTATCTAGGTCGCAATCATCCGTTTGTAGAACAATTATGTCAATATCTACTGGCAAATTCATTAGAACACAAATTAAAGAAAGGGCCCGCCCGAGCCGCCGTAATTGTAACAAATAATGTGGTTATCAAAACAACGATTCTTCTATTTCGGGTGCGGAATGTTATTGAAGATAAAGATACAGGTAACCAAATGATCGCTGAAGAAATGCTGACTTGGGGTTATCGCGGCACAGCCTCAGATGGAGATATAATTTCAAAAGAAGAATCTGAACGAATGCTACGCGAAGCAGTGCCTACAGCCGATTTATCTAAAGAAGCCAGGGCAGATTTCCTGCGAAATGAAATCTCTCAAATAGCATTAATCAAAAATAAATTAAACGAAGTTGCCCAGCAAAGGGCTGAAACACTTGTGGAATCTCATGAGCGCTTCAGAAAGGCTGTGGGAGGAAATCGGTATAAGACAGTCAAACCAGTTTTACCTATGGATTTGATGGGAATATATATTCTACTCCCTAATAATTAAAAGATGATTAATCTTGTGTAAAAAAATGAAATAAAACTATATGAAATACACCACCATCCGCATCGAAGGCGCGATTCTCTCGGCTGACATTCTCGATAAAATCGAGCAGGGCGAATTAGGCGGGCAGACTGCAAAAGACTTTGGCTTTGATCCCAAGATGAAAGTCAAAGATGAAATTGCGCGCGCCTGGGCGGATGCTCAATATCTCTGGCGAATATTCAAAAACCAGCGGGAAAGAGTTGACGAAAAAGCCACCGGTACCAGTGAAACCCGACGCTTTTGGATTCTGCCGCTTCTGGGATTGTTAGGTTACGATCCACAATTAAGCCGGGCCGATATGATTAGTGGAAAATCGTATGCCGTCAGTCATCGGGATGCTAATCGCAAAGACTTTCTGATTCACGTAATGGGTTTTCGCGACAATCTGGATAAAAAGCGCACTGATAGCGGTCCCAGAATGTCACCGCATGCCTTAGTACAGGAATATCTGAACCTGACTGAGCATCTGTATGCTATCGTTACGAACGGTCTCCAATTACGCCTGCTAAGAGACAGTAGCCGACTCGTTAAACTATCTTTTATCGAATTCGATCTGGAAACGATGATGGAAGACGATCATTACGCCGATTTTGCCATCATGTACCGATTGATACACGCATCCCGGATGCCGCAGAATGTAGAGGCTGGTCCGGAAAGTCTGATCGAAAAGTATCACCAGGATGCCCTTGATTCGGGTTCGCGGATTCGCGAAGGATTAAGTAATGCGGTCGAGAAATCTATAATTACTTTTGCCAATGGATTCTTACAGCATCCGCAAAATACAGTTCTAAGAGAAAAGATTGAAGCCAACGAATTAAAGTCTTCCGATTTTTATCAGATGCTTCTGCGACTGATCTATCGCATTCTTTTCCTGATGGTCACCGAAGAGCGCCATTTAATTTATCCCAAACAGGCTAACCGTGAAAAGCGGGAAATATATTACAATTTCTACAGTGTCCAACGTCTGCGCCGGCTCTGTGAAAAACGCTATCTGGCGGACATGCGTTTCAGTGATCTGTGGATTTCTCTTAAGCAAATCTTTCGTTTGTTTGAGGATTCCAAATACGGGGCGCCTTTAGATATTCAACCTCTGAATGGTGATTTATTCGGTTATAATGCATTGGATATTTTAAACGAGTCTGATCTGGACAATAAAACTCTTTTGGAATGCCTGCATAATCTGAATGTATTTACCAATAAAAATAACGGCCAGACTATCCGCGTCAACTATGCTTCTTTGAATGTTGAGGAATTCGGATCAGTCTATGAAGGACTACTGGAGTATAATGCGGTATTCAGCAAGGATAATGATCAATGGCAATTCCGCTTCGTTAAGGGTACTGAACGTTCTGCATCTGGTTCGCATTACACTCCGGAAGAACTCGTCCAGCCGTTGATTAAGCATTCGCTGGATTACATCATTGAGGATAAACTCAAAGAAAGCGACCCGGAAAGAGCCCTGCTTTCCATCACCGTCTGCGATGTTGCCTGCGGAAGCGGACATTTTTTATTGAACGCCGCCCGCCGGATCGGCACCGAGCTGGCGAAAGTTCGCACCGGCGAAGATCAACCCTCACCGGAACCTCTGCGCAATGCAATTCGCGATGTCATCCGTAATTGTATTTATGGAGTTGATAAAAATCCTTTGGCGGTGGAACTCTGCAAGGTCGCGCTCTGGCTGGAAGCACATAATCCGGGCGAGCCGTTGACCTTCCTGGACCACCGTATCCGCTGTGGTGATGCTATTGTCGGGCTGGCGCATGTGGAAGAATTGAATCGGGGCATTGCAAATGAGGCTTTTAAGTGTCTGCCTGACGATAACAAGACCGTCGCGGCAAAATTCCTCAAATCCAATAAATCCGAGCGGGACAGCCCCAAACAGACAAGTATCGCATTCCATCAGGAAATGACCTCCAGGATAGAGAATCTATCAAGACTTTTTACCGATTTAAGAGGAATGCCGGATCATACACCGACGGATATCGAAATCAAAAAACAAAAATACCAGGAAATCACAGCCGATGCGAATTATTGGCGATTGAAAACGCTGGCGGATATTCAGACGGCCCAATTCTTTATTCCGAAGACTGAAGAAAATGTAAATAAACTTATTACCGATGCGACATTCCGCACCTATCTTAGTGGACAGCACCCAGAAGGTCAGGCCGTCGCTAAAGCAATGGCTATCGCCAGTGAGAAGCGTTTTTTTCACTGGTTCGTCGAATTTCCGGAAATCTTTGCCAGGGGTGGCTTCGATTGCATCCTGGGAAATCCGCCATTTCTGGGTGGGCAGAAAATCTCAGGTACCTTTGGAAAATATTACCTTGAATACCTGAAATTCGCTTATGCCCCAGCCGGTAGTTGCGATATCGTCACCTATTTTTACCGACGCATATTTAACCTTCTCAAACCAAAAGGTTTTCAATCATTATTAGCGACTAATACAATTGCCCAGGGCGGTGCACGGGAAGGCGGTCTGGACGTCATTCGGGATCAGGGTGGCACGATTAATCATGCCGTCCGCTCCATGAAATGGCCGGGAATGGCGGCGGTAGAGGTTTCACTCGTAACCATCTATAAAGGCAAATGGCAAAAAGAATATACCCTGGATCGTAAACCGGTTAAGACCATCAGCACCTATCTGGATGATTCGCAGGTCATCGGCGATCCCTATCCGTTAAAACAAAATGAAAATAAAAGTTTTCAGGGTTCAATTGTACTTGGAAAGGGATTTGTTCTCAAACCGGAAGAAGCCCAAAGATTGATCGAAAAAGATCCGAAAAATAAGGATGTGCTCTTTCCATACTTAAATGGCGAGGATCTGAATACCAATCCCGATCAGAGTCCCAGTCGCTGGGTGATCAACTTCCACGACTGGCCGCTAAACCGGGAGCAGGATGAAGCGGAGGCACTTGAGAAGAATACTGATCCGAAAGGTCCGCCCTATGCCAGTGACTATCCGGATTGCCTAGAAATTGTGGAAAGATTAGTAAAACCTGAGCGACAGCGGAAAGATAAAGATGGAAAATATGTAATTCGTGCTCCTATGCCAGAAAATTGGTGGATTTATGCTGAAAAAAGACCGAAACTCTACCGTACGATCGCGCCGCTTGAGAGGGTGCTGGTGATAGCGCAGGTTAGTAAAACTGTTGGTTTTGCTTTTTCAAGTAATAATAAAGTGTTTGATGCAAAACTTAACATCTTTGCATTAGATATGTATAGAAATTTTACCATTATGCAAAGCAATTTTCACTACTATTGGGCATGGAGATATAGTACCACATTAAAAACTGATTTGAGTTACGCCCCAACTCTTGTTTTTGAAACATATCCTTTTCTATCTAACTTAGCAGAGGGAATCAAGAGTGATTTAGAGAATAAAGGTGAAACTTATCACGAGTTCCGTCGCCAGTTGATGCTGAAGATGCAATTGGGTTTGACAAAGACCTATAATCAGTTCCATAATCCGGCTTTGCATGAATTGACTCCCGATGAAGATATATTGAAATTGGATAAAGAGAGCGCCTTCCTCTATAATCACCTGCAGAAGACTCCGGGTGTCTG
>Ga0172375_10010420_pt1 | contig 12057 bp, 14 predicted proteins | sample LakKiv1m_FD_114537 | JGI IMG/M metagenome (GOLD analysis project Ga0172375, IMG submission 114537) | Freshwater microbial communities from Kabuno Bay, South-Kivu, Congo - kab_092012_11.1m | ecosystem: Environmental > Aquatic > Freshwater > Lake | place: Democratic Republic of the Congo... | reverse complement strand
TGCGTAAAACACTATGAACTCGACAAGACAGAGCGTATCCCGAATTCGGAGATAAAGCCCGGCTCGTTTCTTGGCGAGATGCTGTTCGAAAGACAGGGATTAACATTTTAAAGCGCAGATAATGCTATATCTGCCCAACGCAAAAACTTATGGATGACCTTGCAAAAGAATATGTAGTAGACTTCTTCTCGAAAAAACTTTCGCTCTTTGGAGATACGCCGGCCTCTGTCGGCTGGACCCCTGAGGGGCAGAAACTTAGATATGAAGGCATACTCAGGCTTCTTCCCCTTGAGGGAAAAAGCATTCTCGATTTCGGTTGCGGCAAGGGTGACTTTTACGGGTTTACCAAACAAAAAGGAATTAAGGCCAAATACACGGGAATAGATATAAATAAAAAACTTATAGATGTTGCGGCAGGCAATTACCCTGAGGCTAAATTCGCAGCCCTCGATATAGATTCAGAAAAACTTCAGGAAACATTTGACTTTATTATCCTCTGCGGAGTCTTTAATTTAGCCATTCAGGGCGCAAAGGAAGCCGTTGAAAATACCTTGAGAAAACTCTTTTATCACACAGGAAAGACACTTCTTTTCAACTGTCTGAGCGCTCATTCTAAAATCAAAGATACAAACCTGATCTATTTTGATCCCTTAGAAATGCTGTCCACGGCATTTCAGATTACAGAATCCGCAACGCTATATCATAACCTCATTGATGGCGATATGTTTCTCTTAATGAACAAAAAATAGGTTTACAGTCTTCCGGAGCGGATTATAGAGATAATCAGCCAAATGCCGAGGAAAAAGGCAAAGCCGAATGCCGAGAGCGCGAGAATTGAAAAACCAAATATCTTAGGCCCGATTCCAGCCGTGTGCATTATTGCGGAGCTTAATATCATGGCGCTCACGATCATCGCAAAGGCAATCCTGTTGCTCGATTTATCCATATCTTTTATAAACTCAGGGAGGTTCACATGATGCATCTTTATATGGATATCATTCTTCAAAACTTTTTGTATTATCTGTTTCATCTGTTTAGGGAACAATACTATAAAATCTCCTATCTCTTCTATGTTTCTTTTCGTCTTTTCATACAGCCTTGACGGGCTCAGTTTCTCCCTGACAAGTTTAGAGGCATAAGGCTCTGCCGCTGAAGTAAAATCAAAATCGGGATCGAGTTCTTTCCCGATGTTTTCAAGTATCAGCATCGCCTTATTTACAAGCAGGAGGTCTGAAGGAATTTTCATATTATGCTTCATTGCAAGGCGGGTTATGGCATCCATATATTCGGCAAAATTTATTTCTTTCAGGGTAAGGCCGTAGAGCGGCTCCAGAAATTCCACAAGGTCTGCCTTAAAATTCTTTCTGAACGCAATCAGGTCAACCTCTTCAGGAATAAGGCCTAGCTCGATATACTGGTCAATCAGCCTGTCAAAATCTTTATTGATCAAGGCAAGAAACGTATTCGCCATGGTTTCCTTCATCTCATCGGTTACTCTTCCGACTATTCCGAAATCCATAAATCCTATCCGTCCTTCGGGCATCGCAAAAATATTTCCGGGATGAGGGTCTGCATGAAAAAATCCGTCATGAAGTATCATCTTAAAATAAGCGTTTATCCCTATCCTCGCAAGCTCTTTTCTGTCAAGCCCCATAGCGTTTATGCCTGCAATGTCATCAAGCCTTACGCCGTCAATCCGCTCCATAAAAAGGACTTTTTCTGTGGTGAATTCTTCATAAATTTTCGGGATATGCACATCCGGATTATCTTCAAAATTCTTTCCGAATTTCTGACAATTTTTTGCCTCTTCAAAAAAATTAAGCTCTTTTCTTACCGTCTTGGAAAACTCTTCTACGATGCCTTCAGGATTGAAAAACCTGCTCTCGGGAATATGCTTATCCATCAGATTGGCTATTGTTGTGAGAATGCTTATGTCCGTTTCTATCTGCTCTTTTATATCAGGCCTCTGTACCTTTACTATTACATCGCTTCCATCAAGCAATGTCCCATGATGAACCTGAGCAATTGAAGCTGCAGCAATCGGTTTATCCTGAAAATCGGAAAATATCTTGCTAAGCGGCAGATGTGTTTCCTCTTCTATAATCCTTTTGGCGGCTCCGACCGAAAACGGCGGGACTTTATCCTGAAGCTTTTTAAACTCATCCGCATAATGAGCGGTGATAAGGTCAGGCCTTGCCGAAAGGAGTTGGGCAAGTTTTATAAAGCTCGGCCCCAGTTCTGCAAAAGCCATCCTGAGCCTTTCGGGAACTGTATGAGTTTTTTCCGCGGGCCATTGCCCGAATGTCTTTAACCTTTTTCTGAGAGAAATGAACCTATGGAGACGAAGCTGATCTATTATATGTCCAAACCCATACTTGAGAAAGACATTAATAATCTGCCTCACCCTGCTTATATTCCTGTATGTGCTCTTGAGCCTGAGCAGACTTAAAGGCATCTGTTATTCTTCCTGCTCTTCCGCCTTTGTTCCCTCAAGTTTTTTGACCCTGTTAGAAAGATACTGGATCTTTTTATTGAGCTTCTCAATATCGTCTTTTGTAGGAAGGTTCATTTTATCCATTGTCTTTGCCAATATTTCAGAAAAATTTTTGCCCAGATCTCCGGTGCTCTTCTCGGCCTTCTGAGTCCATTCCTTTACAAGTTTTGCCCCTTGAGATTCGCTCAACTCGCCTTTTTTAACAAGTTCATCAATAAATTCATTCACCTTCTGCTGCATGCCAAAACCCGCAAGCATTGCGCTCCTGATCGTCTCAAAAAATGTCATAAGCCACCTCCTGTGTTAAGTAGTTGGTAGATATTAGTTAGCAGCTAAGGGTAAGAATTAAAAAATAAAACAATGCGTTTCCCCTTCACTACTTGCTACTTACTACTTGCTACTTGATCTTTAACTATATCGTACACTGCTTCAAGCGCCTTGTCCAGTTTTTCTATGTCTTTTGTTCCGCCTTCTGCCATTTCAGGTTTTCCGCCGCCTCTGCCGCCTGCAAGCTCTGAAACCTTCTTAAGTATCACGCCTGCCTTGACCTTATCCGTAAGGTCTTTTGTAACCATAGAAAGCATAGCCGCATCGCCGTCCTTTGCAGATGCAAGGACAATCACTCCAGAGGCGAGTTTTTCCTTCAGATTATCCGCAAGGACCCTCAGGTCTTTCTTTTTAAGGCCGTCAACCCTCCATGAAAGAACCTTTATTCCTGCAATACTTCTTGCCTTTTCAATAAGCGTTGTTGAACTCTCAGACGCAGCCTTGCCCTTAAGCCGCTCTGTCTCTTTCTCCATCTCCTTCATATCCGCAAGGAGCTTTTCTATCCTCTCAAACGGCTTATCTGTTTTAAGCATACCCGCAATTTTCTTCAGCTCGTTTTCTTTTTCTCTGAAATATTCTATCGCAGCGCTCCCTGTCAATGCCTCTATTCTTCTTATGCCTGAGGCAACGCTTCCTTCTGAAACAATCACAAACAGGCCTATATCTCCCGTTGTCCGGCAATGCGTGCCTCCGCAGAGTTCGGAACTGAAATCGGGGACTTTAACGATCCTGACTATCTCGCCGTATTTCTCGCCGAACAAGGCGGTCGCGCCGGATGCTATCGCCTCTTTTATGCCCATAACCGATATATCAATATCAAGATTTTCGAGTATCTTTTGATTGACTATATTCTCTATCTCCTCTATTTCAGAGACGCTCAAGGGGAAGAAATGCGTAAAATCGAATCTCAACCTTTCAGGCTCCACAAGCGAACCTGCCTGTTTCACATGCTCTCCGGCAATATTTCTTATTGATGCCTGAAGGAGATGGGTTGCAGTGTGATTTCTCATTATAGATTTTCTTCTTTGCGCATCCACTTCACATGTTATCTTATCCCAGACTCTCAATCTGCCTTCTTTTATTTTTATGATATGAGAATGCAGCCCTTCAATGACTTTTTTCGTATCTGTAACAGCTGCCTTAAATCCATCAGATGTTATTTCGCCTGTATCTCCTACCTGGCCTCCTGATTCCCCGTAAAAAGGAGTCTTATCCAGAAATACCTCAACCTCCTCGCCTTTATACGCCTCCTTCACAACCTTTCCTTCTTTCAGCATGGCCTTGACAATAGACTCTGACTGTATTGTCTCATAGCCCACAAACTCTGTCCTGCCAATTTCAGAAAAGAGTTCTCTGTATATTGATGAGACAGCGTCTTCCTCGCCGACCCATGAAGCCCGCGCCCTTTCTCTCTGCGTCTCCATCTCCGCGTGAAACCCGCCTTCATCCAGAACGAGATTATTATCGGATGCGATATCGCGCGCAAGGTCCAGGGGGAATCCAAAGGTGTCATACAGCTTGAATATTTCATTTCCCGGAATGGTTTTTGACCCCGCCTTTTTTGCCGCGGCAATTATTTCATCTATAATCTTCATGCCCTGTTCGAGAGTTCTTGAAAAACGCTCCTCTTCAAACCTAAGAACCTTTGATATTCTTTCTTTCTCGTCTATAAGCTCGGGATATGTATCGCCCATAAAATCAGCGGCAGGTTCAATGAATTTATAGAGCACAGGCTCGCTGACGCCGAGGAGTTTTGCATGCCTCGACGCCCTCCTTATTATCCTTCTAAGGACATAGCCCCTTCCTTCATTAGAAGGCATAAGGCCGTCGGAAATCAGGAATGCTATCGCCCTGATATGGTCGGCAATAACCCTTATGGATGTATCGCTTTCAGCTCTTTTCCCATAACTGACATTTGATTTTGCCGTTATCCCTGATATTATCGGCGAGAATAAATCAGTGTCGAAGTTGTTCAGCTTTCCCTGAAGAACGGCAGAGATTCTCTCAAGCCCCATTCCTGTGTCTATGCTCGGTTTCGGCAAAGGCGTGAGATCTCCTGATTCATCCCTGTTATACTGCATAAAGACCAGATTCCAGAGCTCAAGAAACCTGTCGCAGTCGCACCCGACGCCGCATTCAGGACTACGGCATCCTATATTTTCGCCCTGGTCAATTATTATTTCGGAGCACGGGCCGCAGGGGCCTGTGTCTCCCATCTGCCAGAAATTATCCTTTGCGCCAAGCCTTACAATCCTGTTCGCGGGAATTCCTGTTAACTCAGCCCATAATTTCTCAGCCTCATCATCTTTTTCATAGACGGATACCCAAAGTTTATCCCTGGGAATCTTGAATCTCTCTGTTAAAAGTTCCCACGCAAAAAGTATCGCATCTTTTTTAAAATAATCTCCGAAGGAAAAATTTCCGAGCATCTCAAAAAAAGTGTGATGTCTCGCAGTATGCCCGACATTTTCAAGGTCGCTGTGCTTGCCTCCTGCCCTAATGCACTTCTGGCATGAAACCGCCCTTAAATACGGTCTTTTTTCCTCGCCCAAAAAAACAGTCTTGAACTGCACCATCCCCGCGTTTGTAAAAAGCAGTGTCGGATCATTCTTCGGGATGAGGGATGCGCTTTTTACTATCTCATGCCCCTTGGAAAAAAAATAATCCAGGAACGCCTTTCTTATCTCTTTGCTCTTCACCGGATAATCTCCTGACTATTTTTTTATAACTCCCGGCTCATTGGTTACGATGTGCATAAGTTTTCCGTCAACGAATATAAGCTGTGTCTTGAAAAAACCGCCGATCTTCGTATATATCCATTCTTCCCTGTATTTGCCTTCTTCCGATGGCGTAAGTATGTTTATGGTATTCGGCGCTCCCCATGCATATCTTACCTGCTGGTGTGTCATTCCCGCGGCAATCTCGCCATGCTTGATCTTCTCCTGCATGGGCTGCGGAAATGCCTTTATCTCTTCCGGCGAATACCTTGCGGATTCAACGCATCCAGAGAGGATTAGCGGCAATGCTGCAAATAAAATTAAGAAATATTTCTTCATTCTTCTTCCTCCTTTATTTTGAATTGTTTGAGCGCCTTTTTGATCGTATCAAAAGAATATCCTTTTCTCCCCATAAATCTCCACATTTTTTTTCTTGATTCCTCGTCAGGCAGGCTTTTCATTGTCCTGAATTTTTTCCGCACAAGCCTTTCTGCCCTGCTTATTTCATCAGAATCGCCGCCTGCAAAAATATCCTTTATTATTTCTTTTGATATGCCGCGTTGCCGCAGAAACAGCCTGACTCTTTGTTCCCCGAGCAGCTTTATTTCTTCGGCAGACCTTTTAAGCGCTTTCGCAAGCGCAGCATCGTCTAAAAATCCTCTTTCCTCAAAATAGCTTACGGCATCCCTGACAGTGTCTTCGGAAAAACCTTTTTCTTTAAGCCGTTCTCCAAGCTCTTTCCTGCTTCTATCCCTGTAACTTAAAAGCCTGTAAGAATAACGGACCGCATCTGCCTTTGTTAAGCCTGTCCTGTTTTTATCCCGTAGTTGCATTGTTTATAGATGAAGCCCTGCCACAACAGGGTTTACTTTGCGAATCTTTCGATTTTCATCTGATCTTTCTGAGATTGCTGACCCTGCTGCGTTTCATATGCAAGGTCGCTTGTAGATTGGATGCCCTTAACCTTGAGCGCAAAGTCATCCGGGTTTGTCGCCCCTCTCAGCGCCTCTTCATATGTTATTAGCCCGTCCTTATAGAGATTGAACAGCGACTGATCAAATGTCTGCATATTATAGAGAACCGAGCCCTGAGCTATCGCGTCTGTGAGGAACTTTGTTTTATCAGGGTCAACTATGCACTCTTTAACTGTCATTGTTGCAACAAGGACCTCCACTGCAGGGACTCTTCCTTTTCCATCTGCCCGCGGCAAAAGCCTCATTGATATTATGCCCTTAAGAACAGACGCAAGCTGCATTCTGACCTGTTTGTGCTGGTAGGGCGGAAAGACAGAAATGATCCTGTTTACGGTCTCCATCGCGTCAATCGTATGCAGGGTGCTGAACACCAGATGCCCTGTCTCCGCGGCAGTAAGGCATATCTGTATTGTCTCAAAATCGCGCATCTCGCCAACAAGAATTACGTCGGGGTCCTGCCTTAAAGCTGCCCTCAGCGCCTTGCCGAAAGACTCTGTGTCAGTGCCGACTTCTCTCTGATTTATAATGCACCTTTTATCTCTGTGGAGATACTCTATAGGATCTTCTATTGTTACGACATTGCACGTCCTGTTCATATTTATATAATCAATCATTGTGGCAAGCGTCGTTGATTTGCCGCTGCCTGTTGTTCCTGTGACAAGCACCAGCCCTCTTTGTTCAACCGCTATTTTCTTAACAACGTCAGGCAGCCTAAGCTCTTCTATGGCCGGGATTTTCATCGGGATTACCCTGAAAACAGCGCCTATTGCCCCTCTCTGTATAAAAACATTGCACCTGAACCTGCCAACCCCCGGTATGCTGTAGGCAAGGTCTATATCATTTTTCTTTTTAAAAGTTTCTCTCTGCCCCGGGCTCATCACGGAGAATGCAATCTTAAGAGCATCATCCTGCGAAAGTTTCCCTGACCCTTCAATCGGCGCCAGCCCTCCGTGAAGCCTCATAATCGGCTGAGAACCGACTTTTATATGGAGGTCGGACGCTCCTTGCGCGACCGCAGCTTTAAGAAGTTCATTTATGTCCATCTCTTCCTCCGTGTATATAGTGTCAGTGATTAGCGTCAGTAATTTTAAATACTGATGCTGGCGATATTTCTTTTACTGTCACTGTAAACTGACACTTGCGCTATTTTTTAGCCTCAATGGCTTCTATAATTTTATTCTCTATATCTTTTGCCGTCTCAGGATTGTTTTTTAGAAATTCCTTTGAGTTTTCTCTGCCCTGCCCTATCCTGCTGCCGCCGTAGCTGTACCACGCGCCTGATTTTTCTATAATGCCTTTTTCAACCCCGATGTCTACAAGCTCGCCGGCCCTCGATATGCCCTCATTAAAATATATGTCAAATTCCGCCTGCTTGAACGGCGGCGCAACCTTATTCTTCACAATCTTAACCCTCACCCTTCCGCCTATTACTTCCTGATTATCTTTTATACTTTCTATTCTTCTTATATCAAGCCTCATTGAAGAGTAGAACTTCAAGGCATTCCCGCCTGTTGTCGTCTCGGGGTTTCCGAACATCACCCCTATCTTCATGCGTATCTGGTTTATAAAAATGACCGTTGTTAGCGATTTCGAGATCGCTGCGGTGAGTTTTCTCAAAGCCTGGCTCATTAGTCTTGCCTGCAACCCCGGCAGCGAATCACCCATTTCGCCTTCTATTTCGGCCCTGGGCACCAATGCCGCAACAGAATCAATCACGACAACATCGATAGCTCCGCTTCTTACCAATGCCTCGGCAACTTCAAGCGCCTGTTCGCCTGTATCAGGCTGCGATATCAATAGGTCTTCAACCTTAACCCCCAGTTTTGATGCATAATTCGTATCGAGCGCATGTTCAGCATCAATAAAAGCAGCGGTTCCGCCTGCCTGCTGCGCCTGCGCTATCGCGTTTAGGGCAAGCGTTGTTTTACCTGACGACTCCGGACCGAATATCTCTACAACCCTTCCTCTCGGGTAGCCTCCTATGCCGGTCGCAATATTAAGGGTGATAGAGCCTGTGGGAATGCTCTGGACTCCTTCCGTAATCTCGCCTGCGCCGAGCCTCATTATCGCGCCCTTGCCGAAACTCTTTTCTATTTGTGAAATAGCCATCTCAAGCGCCTTTGTTCTATCCTTATCTTTGCCCATCGCTTCCTTGCTCATCGCGCCTCCTGTTCATCATTTTATATTTACTTTATTTATCAAAATAACCCCATGCATATTTTTACGCGGCCTTTCCAATCAAAATCTCGCTTAACATCGTGTGCTCTGCCCCGCTGGGTTTTAACTCGCTTTTCATCAGCGCTATATTTTTCACCTCTATCTTACCAAAATACACTTCTTTAAGTGTAGTCAGCTCTCTTACCAAAATATCTTTATTTTTGGGCGACCTGATCCTTCCGATAGTGAGATGCGGCTTAAATGCCCTATCCTCTTTTTCAAACCCCAACTCTGCCATTGATCCGTCTATATCCTTCTGGAGTTTTATCGCATCCTCAGCGTCTTTCATCCCGAGCCACACAACACGGGGCTGTTTCATATTCGGGAATACGCCTGCGCCGAACAGATGGATATAAAATTTTTCATGCATTTTTGCTGCTGACAAGAGCTTTTTATTTATCTTTGCTAACATCTCTTCAGGGGTTTTTCCAAGGAACTTTAAGGTCAGATGAAGATTTTCAGCCGGAACCCATTTAACGTCCGCGTTTGCTGCTTTTAATTTTTCGATATAGATGCCGATATGCTTTTTAAGTTTCTCGGGAAGCTCAATAGAAATAAAACATCTCAAGTCCATACGGAAACTACCCCACAGAGAAACTCAAGCGCAGACAAGGACGCCGCTTGTTTTATCTCATCCCTCGAACCGTCAAAGATCATCCCTTTTGATTCGGTAACAGCATCTGAAGCCACGGCAAAAAAGACCAGCCCTGCTTTTTTATTCTCCATTCCAGCAGGCCCCAGATTGCCTGTAATTGCGAGGGCATAATCAGTTCCTGCCTTTAGCCTCATTGCCTCTGCCATTGCCCTTGCAGTTTCCTCGCTCACAGCGCCGTATTTTTTAATCATAGACTTTTTTATCCCGAGGAACTTCTTCTTTGACTCTGAGGAATAACATACCACTGAAGAATCAAAAAATTCAGATGCTCCGGAAAGAGACGTAATCATATGTCCTATAAACCCTCCCGTGCATGACTCTGCAACAGAGAGTTTAAGTTTTTTAGACTTAAAAATCGCGTGAATTTTTTTGAGCATTTCTAATTCAGAAGTTTCCATAACTGCAATCCCAGATTTGCATAAATGCCGGCTCCAATGTCATCAGCCATTATGCCAAAACCGCCCTGAAAAATATACTCAAATTTTTTCAATGGCGGAGGTTTGGTTATGTCAAAAAACCTGAACAGGATAAAGGCTGCGATAATATACCCCCAGCTCAGAGGCAAAAACAGCAAAGACACCATATAGCCCGCGAATTCGTCAATAACTATATGGCGTGAATCTTTCTGCCCAAAAAGTTCCTCTGCCTTGCCGGATGAAAAAACACCCGCAGTTATAATGAACAACGTCAGTATTATGTGCAGATGCAGCGACGGCTTAAGAATAAACATAAAAATAAGCGCTGCCACTGTCCCGAATGTGCCCGGAGCAAAAGGCAGATAGCCGATAAAACCCAATGTAGCGATGTGTTTTAAAAATGTCATTTGGTAACTGCCTCATTATAGAGATTATAACTGTTGCTGGATGCTTTGAGCGACATCAGAGATTTTTCGTTGACGTTCTTGGTGCATGGAGCGTTACAACCGCAACTGTCTGAACCCCGATGTTCGGGGTGAGTTTTGCGGATGTAGCGGAATGCGCCTTAGAACGACAGAAAAATCTCTGCAAAAAGCGAAAAGCGTTCAGTAACGGTTTAGATTGATTTTATTTTCATTTTTATTCCTCAATTACCTTATAACTCCACGTTACCTTTGCAGAGCCCTCGAGCGTTGCCTTAACAGAACAGTATTTTTCCATTGAAAGCTCTACAGCCTTTTTCACTGCATCTTCAGAAATGTTTTTCCCTTTTATCACAAACTCCATGTTTATATCGGTAAATTTCTTGGGATAATTTTCAGCCTTCTGTCCCTTCACCTTGATATCGAGACCCTTAACATCCTGCTTCTTCTTTTTCAGTATGGAGACAACATCCATTCCTGAGCATCCGCCAATGCCTATTAAAAGCAGTTCCATAGGCCTCATGCCTGTGTTGTTGCCTCCAACCTCACTATCCCCGTCCATGACAATTGCATGACCCGAATCTGCTTCGCCGACGAACTGAAGACCATTCACATAAGTTACCTTTGCCTCAGACATATTCCCCCCACAAAAATTAAATAGATATCCCATTAAATCAAAGGCACAAAGGTTTGTCAAGCAAGCGAATTAAAACAGAAGATTATTCCATCCTGTTATCAGCATCATTGGAAATTTGACAACAACTTTATCCATAAGTTACCATAAACATTCGCGGGGTGGAGCAGTCCGGTAGCTCGTCGGGCTCATAACCCGAAGGTCAGAGGTTCAAATCCTCTCCCCGCCACCAAAAAAAATAGTTTAATTTAAATAAGTTAGGGCTATCAGATAACATGCAAGCTGATAGCCCTATGTTCTAACAGGACAGTTAACAGGACACTTGCAGGACAATAGATTAAAACCTGTCTCCGCCGCCGAAATTATGGCAAAAGAAAAAAATAAAAAAGACCGCCCTATAGCCTCCCTGAACAAAGAAGAAAGAGAAGAAGCCTGGGAAGAGTGCGTCAACTGCTGTTTGCTGACGCGGGCAACTTTATAAAATACTGCTCTTTTCAACAGGGCACTTTCTGATTTTTATAGGCGTATTAAACAGGGCCTGGCGGTCTTCAAGAAATTGCAGATAACTCTCTATATCTGCTGCGCCGGCAGAACGGCGGCTCTTCTGCCTCATAGTTTCAGTGGCGGCATTGAACTTTTCTAATTCAGCCTCTGTGACATCACCTAAAACTACGGATTTTCTCATACGCGCTCTCCATATCAGTTATCTTACAATATTCCCTGATTTTTTCCCAGTCAAGCTCATCGCCGATAATTTCAACTATAGACTGAATATCCGCCCAGTCTTTCATCTCCCTTTTGGGATTATTACGGATACTGTCGAGTTTCATTCCGATAATATCCTCAGGCAGCGCAACGTGCAGCTCTGCGTCTCCGATTTTAAAAGTCCTGCTTGATTCTATTATCCCCTTTTCTCTTCGTGTATAGAGAAAGTCTATTAATCCCATATTTTTTACGACGTGGGAAAACTGGTCGGCAAATTTGGAGCTTACCACATGGTCGTAACCTAAAGACTTTATTAAGGATATGACTTTTTCTCTGTCTCCTTCTTTTACAAGGACGTCTACATCTATTGTGTCTCTCTGTACGCCCCAGAATCCCATTGCTACGGCACCGATCAGCGCATAAGGGATGTTACGCTTTTCCAGTTCGAGAAGGATGGTTGTGATGACCTTTTTGAATTCCATAGACTACATTATAC
>Ga0172375_10010417_pt1 | contig 12060 bp, 13 predicted proteins | sample LakKiv1m_FD_114537 | JGI IMG/M metagenome (GOLD analysis project Ga0172375, IMG submission 114537) | Freshwater microbial communities from Kabuno Bay, South-Kivu, Congo - kab_092012_11.1m | ecosystem: Environmental > Aquatic > Freshwater > Lake | place: Democratic Republic of the Congo... | reverse complement strand
TGCGGATCATCAAGAACAGGGGAGGGTCCACAACATGGCAAACATCTATATTATCGGTGTTCCGGTTACGTGAATCTATTCCCTTTGCCAGCAAAATGTCACGAAAAGGGAATAAATGCCCGTATAGCTGATGTTCTGGTCTGGGATGGTGTAAAACGTCTTATGGGGTCTCCACAATTATTACATAGACAAGTACAACGATATTTTGATAAGAAATCTCAGAAAGTTGATCATACAGCTGATATTAATGAGATTAATCATGAGTTGGACAAATTAACAACTGAGGAAGAAAGATATACAAAAGCATATGGACAGCAGGTAATATCGCTCTCCCAACTAACATCATTTGTTCAGGATATCCGGTTAAAACGGTCTGTATTAGAAAAAAAGCTTGACGGGTTAACGGTTGAACAAACACAAGCACCATTTGCTAAACCTACTGATGAACAGGTAAAATCATACTGTCAGAAAACGAAAGCAAAGCTGGAATCGTTGGATTTTCAAGGAAAACGCAAGGTGATGCTTCACGTGATTGATAAGATAATAGCAAATCAAAAAGAGGTTCATGTTTATGGGTTATTGCCCATGACTGAAGCTAATTATGTCAAGTACACATCTGAAAGTCGGTATTGTCGGGCTTCCGAACGCAGGGAAATCTACATTGTTTAATGCACTTCTCAAAAAGCAGGTGGCAGATGCCGCGCCGTACCCTTTTTGCACGATAGAGCCAAATGTAGGTGTCGTTCCGGTTCCCGATGCACGTCTTACCAAACTTGCTGAAATTACAAAAACAGAAGAAAAGATGGAAAAATTTCCGCCCGTCGTTCCTGCTGTTGTGGAATTTGTAGATATCGCGGGTCTGGTAAAGGGAGCTTCCCAGGGGGAGGGATTGGGAAATAAATTTCTGTCGCATATCAGGGAAACGGACATTATCTGTCATGTCATCCGCTACTTCGAAGATCCCGCTATTGTTAATGTTGCAGGAGAAATCAATCCGCTCCGGGATCGGGATATTATCGAAACAGAGTTAATTTTAGCCGACATGCAGACATTGGAAAAACAGGCAGAACCCCGTGGCATAAAAGATCATGACGCGCAAAAACGGTGGGAAATAATTCTGCGGCTTAAAGAAGCGCTTAATAACGGAAACAATGCACGCGCCGTAGTGAAAGACGAAGAAGAAAAAGCATTGATTGCAGACTTACATCTTTTGTCAGCAAAACCGGTATTATATGTTATCAATGTTTCCGAAGAACAGTTGACTACAGGAGTGGGAGCTATTGAAGGATTGCCAGACACCATCACCATTAGCGCAAAAACGGAAAGCGAACTGGTAAGTTTGCCGGAAGGGGAACAGAAGGATTATCTGGCGGCGTTAGGACAAACCGCATCAGGACTAGACCGACTTATCCAAAAAACATATGAAATGCTTGGTCTCATCTCGTTTCTTACGACCGGAAAAATAGAAGCAAGAGCCTGGACGATCACCAAAGGTACGAAAGCGCCGCAAGCAGCAGGTGTTATCCACACGGATTTTGAGAAAAAATTTATCAAAGCTGATTGCGTGACATTTCTCGACTTTATCGTAAGCGGAGGATGGAAATTAGCCCGGGAACACGGGAAAGTCCGACAGGAGGGAAGGGAATACGTGATGCAAGATGGTGATGTGGTGGAATTTAAGATTGGAGCATAAAATCGTGCCCCCGGTTTGCCTTTTCATCCAGCGTTTATTCTTATTGAAAGCTCCCTTTTTGTGTCTCCCTATTGTCTCTTCGGCGGAAAATATGGTATTATTCCACGTATGACACGAACCTATGAACTCATGCTTATCGTCAAGGCGGATTTTCCTGTGGATGATACCGCAAAACGAGATGCACTTATAACGAAGCTGACAAAAGGCGCAAAGATTATTGATCTTACGAATTTAGGCAAAAAGACATTTGCATATCCAATAAAAAAACAAAAAGAAGGTGTATATCTGTTAGTGCATCTTGAAAGCGCACCATTACATCAAAGTGATATAGAAAACGAAGCTAAATTGGGGACCGACGTGGTCCGGTTTCTGCTCATCGAGAGGTAATATATGGCATCACGATCACTTAATAAAGTACAACTGATTGGTAACCTCACCCGCGATCCGGAGCTTCGATACACCCCAACAGGCGCAGCTGTCTGCACGATAGGACTTGCCACGAATCGCACTTGGACGACAGAGTCAGGCGAGAAAAAAGAAGAAACAGAATTTCATCGGGTAGTTGCATGGAATAAATTAGCAGAACTGTGCAGCCAACTTCTTGCGAAAGGGAGAAAAATATATGTAGAAGGGAAGCTCCGCACCAATCAATGGCAAGGTCAGGACGGTTCACAGCGGTCAACTACAGAGGTGGTTATAGAAGACATGATTATTTTGGATTCAAAGCGCGTCGGAGAAGCAGGGGCAGAACCAACGCCAACCAGCGCTCAAGCTCCTGTTGAACAACAGACGTCCGGAGAACCAACAGTTCAACCAGCAGGGGAAGAAACGGTCAACCCGGATGATATACCGTTTTAATATAAAGGAGTAATTATCATATGGCATTTGGAAGAAAAATAATGAAATTTAAACCGGTTGCACTTAACTGTCCGTTTTGTGACAACCATATAGAGCCTGATTATAAAGACGTGAGCATGTTGGTAAAATACACAAGCGAACGGGGTAAGATTCTTTCCAAAGCACGAACAGGACTTTGCAGCGCACATCAACGTGCGGTGACACGAGAATTGAAACGAAGCAGATTTGTGGCACTATTGCCGTTTGTTGCAAGAGCTTAAGAATCTGGTATCATTCTTTTATGATGTCCCTGCCGTTTTCTAAAATCCGTACTTTTATCCTCGGCCTTGCGGTCCTTATTTTGGTTGGCGGTATCGGGTATCGTATTGGACAGCAACATCCTCCAAAAAATTCTTCACAAAACAGCCAACTCATCAATACCACCCCCACTACTGATGATGTAGATTTTTCTTTGTTTTGGGATGTTTGGAGCCGTATTAAAACATACTCTATAGATGCAGCAAACATAGATACCCAAAAAATGGTGTATGGAGCTATAGCAGGAGCGGTAAGTTCACTTGATGATCCTTTTACCACCTTTTTCACACCGAAAGAAAATACACAATTTAAAGAGGATTTAGGAGGATCTTTTCAGGGGATAGGTGCACAGTTAGAGCTCATGGAAGGAAAAGTAATTATCCAAACTCCACTGAAAGGGTCTCCAGCAGAAAAAGCAGGTCTTTTGCCGCTTGATTGGATAGTAAAAGTTGACGGAAAGGAAACAACAGGATGGTCGCTTCAGCAGGCTGTAGATACCATACGGGGTAAAAAGGGAACTACGGTTACGTTGACGGTTCTGCATGACAAGGCTGCCGCCACAACGGACGTTGCTATTGTCCGCGATGAAATTGTTATCCCTTCTGTTGAATCATGGATAAAAGCGCCACAGGATATAAAAGAAATATCCGGGATTTTCCCAAAACCTGCATTTTTATCTTCTTCCCAAAAAATAGGATACCTTTCACTTTCGCGTTTCGGAGACAGGACGGAGACTGAGTGGTTAACTGCCGTAGATTTGTTTGTGAAACAACCCGGTATTGCAGGATTAGTATTTGATCTTCGGAACAATCCTGGAGGATATCTGGATGGTGCTGTATTTATTGCAAGCGAATTTTTGAAAAAGGGAGTGGTGGTAACCCAACAAAACAGTGACGGATCCAAAGATATTATGTCCGTAAACAGATCAGGAAAGCTGATAGAAATCCCCATGATAGTTCTTGTTAATAAAGGCAGTGCGTCAGCAGCAGAGATTGTTGCCGGAGCTTTGAAGGATTATAAAAGGGCTACTATAGTGGGACAGACGTCATTTGGCAAAGGATCAGTGCAAACCCCGCAGGAACTTACCGGAGGAGCAAGCGTGCATATCACGACGGGCAAATGGCTGTTACCAAATGGTGAATGGATCAATAAAAAAGGAATAACGCCGGACGTAGAAGTGAAACTTGATACCGCTGCCTCCGTTGCTACCCAGGATGCACAGCTTGCAAAGGCAATAGAGCTCCTTTTACGCTAACAGATTAATAGAGAAGTTATATTTGACTTGAGGGAAATATTTTATTTCAATTCCTGGAGAAGTGATTCGGTAACTTTCTGGAGTTTTCCATCCATAATTCCGTCAATATTATGAAATGACTTATTGATGCGATGGTCGGTGACGCGGTCTTGCGGAAAATTATATGTTCTAATTTTTTCTGCCCGCATGCCACGACCGATAATAGATCGTTGTTCGGACATGATTTGTGATTGTTCAGTTTCCCGTTTTTCCCAGAGTTTTGCCCGTAAAATCGAAAGGGCGACTTGTCTGTTTTGGTATTGATCCCGTTCAGATTGGCATGCCACGACAATACCGGTTGGCTTATGGCGCAAACGAGCGGCTGAGCTTACTTTGTTCACGTTTTGTCCTCCTTTGCCGCCGGATCTATAAAACTCCCATTCGATATCCTCAGGTCTTATGGAGATATCCGTTTCCGGAATTTCAGGGAGCGCAGCGACTGTCGCTGTGGAAGTATGGATCCTTCCCTGGCGTTCTGTTGTCGGTATCCGCTGTACTCTATGTGTTCCTGCCTCATATTGGAGTTTTGTAAATGCGTCGATTCCGCGGATGCGAATTGCATTATCTGCTACCTGTTCCACTTTCCAACCGAGGATATTAGCGTACCTTGTATACATCCGCATGAGATCCATAGACCAGATTTTTGCTTCCTCACCACCAGGACCCGGGCGGAATTCAAGAGTGACAATATTGGGATTTATGTTCATACAATTAGGTATTAGTTTACAGTAATTAGAACTAAAAACTATGAACTATGAACTTATTTTGCTCCCATGAGCATTTCTCGAAGCGATTTTGGATTTCGAAGTTGTTCCTGACGTTCTGCTTTCTTTTTCTTTTTATCTGCCAATACCGCTGCCGTAACCTGGGCTGCTTTCTGTTTTTGTTGGAACCGTTCGACACGACCCATTGTGTCAACAAATTTCATCTCTCCAGTAAAAAACGGATGACATTTAGAACAGATATCGACCCGGATTTCCGGCTTACTTGCTCCCACGGTAAAGGAGTTGCCGCAGGCACATGTTACTTTTGCGTCTTCATACCATGTTGGGTGAACAGAGGCTTTCATAAGATGTTTATTTTACACTATTTCTTTCCAAAAGGGAACACTGGGGATTTTTGTTCCTGTTCAAGCTGAAAACGCTCAAAAGGGGAGAGTTTTGACTTATGTCCAAATGCACCTTTGAGCCGTTGGAACGGATGATAATGGAGTCTGCCCTGTGCAATGAAAATACCGATAAATATGAATATAGAACCAATAATAAACGGAATGGTAATAGGCTCATGGAGAGCAAAATACGACAAAATAGCGCCTGCTATGGGGTCAATATAGGTAAACATGGACGCTTCGCTTGCCGGGATAAGCGAAAGACCCCAGGCAAACAGCCCATATGCAAGAGCGCTGGAAAATAGCGCTCCATAGATAATTCCTGATATGCCCCGTATATCCAATTGGGAAAAAAGATGTGGGTTTTGGGCATATTCCATCACACTCAGAGGAAAGAATGAAATAGTGCCAATGAGAAAAGCCCAGAACATGAGCGTGAGAGGAGGATATTTTTGGAAGATAGTTCTTCCGATGATGGTACTGATAACCCCCCCTATGGCTGCAAACAATATGAAGATGTTGCCAACAAGATCTCCGTCAATGCCACGGAAAAACAATGGCTCCAAAACAATAGTAAGGAGTCCTATACCGCCAATAAGCATACCAATGAGTTTTTTTACCTTTATCCGTTCCTTTAAAAACAAAACGGCAAAAATAAATGTAAGAATTGGTTGGGATGACGCGATAACAGGAGCGTTGAGAGCCAACGTTCGTTCCAGACCAAGAAAGAAAAAGATAATGTTTATGGTGATGCCGCTTACTGCATATGCCACTAACAGCAACATGTCTTTTCGTTCTTTTACATTCCAGGCGCATTTTTTTCCCAAAAATATACCTAGAAGTATCGAAGCAATGAAAAACCGCAAAAATGCGAGTGTGTATGGAGGGATATTTTCCAGACTCCATTTAAAAATAGGCGAAGCCAGACCCCAAATTATGTTGGCTATAATAAGACCGAGAACTCCCTTTTGGACAGCATTCATAGAGTTATCAAATGGTATTAATTCTCAATTATGGGTTTTCAGATTCACTTTTAAATTTTTGTATGACCTCTTCGATAGTGATGACTTGTGACGACCTATTTTTCATATTTTTTAATTGCACCACGCCACTGGCTTTTTCATCTGGCCCCTGTACGATGACATACGGGATGCCCTTTTTATCGGCATATTTTAATTGTTTTTCCAGTTTTGCCGGATCCAAATAGAAATCCGTATTTATTCCTGCACTCCGTAGTTTTGTTGTCATTTCAACAGCAATTATCCGTGATGATTCATCAAAAACCGTCACAAGGACCGTAGCACCGCAAGGAGCTGGTTCAAGCAGCTGGTTTTGGTTGAGGATATCCATGATGCGGTCAAACCCAAATGCAACACCTACCGCAGGCAACGGTTTTCTCGAAAACAATCCTATGAGATCATCATATCTTCCGCCTCCCGCGATGGCTCCCACGCTATATGTTGGGATCTGTGCTTCGAAAATTGTCGAGGTATAGTAATCAAGTCCACGGGCAAGAAATGGAGAAAATTGGTAATCGATTCCTTCTTTGTATCCTTGAGCCGATAACATGGCAAATATAGTTTTCAATTTCTCTGTTTTTGCTGATTTTTTGAATGTCGAGAATAAATTTTTTGCGTCCTTGCGTCCACCTCTCTCAAGAAGATCAATGACGGCATCTTCACCGATTTTATCGAGCTTATCGATGATGATGATTTCTTCTTTGGTGACTTTATAATAATCAAACAAGGATCGATCGTTGATAACGACAAGAGGATTAGGAAGTTTCAGCGCCTTAAGTGCTTCGATTGTTGCCGTGATGATTTCCACGTCTGCAGATTCACTGGCTGCTCCCACGATATCGATATCACATTGCAAAAATTCCCTGAATCTTCCTTTTTGCGTATTCTCTGCACGCCACACAGGCTGCATCTGATACCGTTTAAACGGTAACGGGATATCCTGATATTGTGCCATGACACGGGAAAGAGGAACAGTTTGGTCATACCGGAGCCCAACATCGCGTCCGCCGTTATCTTTAAACGTATACAGGAGTTTATCCGCTTCATCACCATATTTTCCAAGGAGTGTTTCAGCGTATTCCAAGGCCGGTGTTTCAAGCGGTTCGAATCCGAAGCGCGCGAAAATAGACCGGAATATCCCCGTCACGCGCTGGCGTTTCGCTGCTTCTTCCGGCAAAAAGTCCCGAAATCCTTTAAGATTTTGTATTTGTGTATTCATAGTTCCTTTGTTTATCGTATCAGTTTTCGATAACCATTTTCAATCAGAGATATATTTCTTTTTTTGTCATGATAGCTTTATGGTAGGCTACCAGCCATTTTCTATAAAAAAACCCGCCTGACTGCGGGTTTCATGTGAATATAGCAAAGCTTTTAAGCCACAAAAGACCCGCACCGCAGATGGGTGACATGCTGGTTGCAATGGAAACAAATACGAGTCTTCATAGAAGACGTAGTATACCATACCCTCAAGGAGTCTGTTTTAGGGTTGGTTTGGGAGTAATTTCCTTTTCGCCCGTAGGTGTTGGCGTTGGGGAAGGGGGGACGGCAATCCCTTTTGTATTTGCGGATTCGCCTATGGTTAAAATTCTTGTTGCGCTTATTCTGTTTTCTTTTTTTGGTACTGCAGTACCTACAACATGGATTGTATCCCCGACAATAAGTTTAGAAAATCCGCCTTTTTCGAGAGCAGATCCGTTAAATGCCAATGTTTTTGTGAACGTCTCAAAATCAATGGTATATTCTTTTTTTTCTGGTGTTTCGATAGTGATCGTGTAGTCGGTTTTATTGGTAGCCGTAATTTTACCTGATATTCGGACGGAGTCTGGCGTTTGGATAAAAACGATTGCCCCTTTGAGAAGGTCAAGTGTTGTATCATAATTGCCAAATACCGTCACCACATCGTTTTTGGCAATATCATCCGTGGTAAGTGCTGTTCGTTTTGCTTTAATCATTTGGAATACTTTTAAAGTATCCGAAAGCTCAATTTTGATGTCTTTTGTTGCTGTACTTACTGTAACTGTTGTAGAACTCACTGCCTTAACAGTTCCATAGATTGCTGTACGTTGGGATTGATTCAGCTCTGCCACTTTTGTTGCGAGTCTGTCTTTGAGGCTTTCAATTTGTTTCATCTGGTCAGATACGGTTGGTGTGGCGGTGGCAGTTATTCCTGAAGAAGGGGTTTGTGCATTCGCGACACCAGGCAAACAGATGGCGGCAAGCGTAATAACACTGAGATAATAAAATATTTTTTTCATAATTACCATTGTTCCGGTGTATAATAGACCGTTACCTGTGCTGTTTTTTGTTCTCCGGATGCTGAATAGCTGGTAACGACAACGTCATTTTTTCCTTCAGACAATGTTATTTTCCCGGCATATTTTCCGGAAGCGTTTGCGATAATGACACTATCATCGATGACTCCTTGTACGACCACTTTTGCGTCAGCGGACGTTGATCCCGAAACCAGCAATTGGTCGCTTGTCTCAACTGCTTCAGAAAGCGGGCTTTCAATCGTCACTTTAGCAGCTTGCTGTTGGTTGGGAGTTGGTGTGGCAGACGCTTTTTTAGGGAATGAAATCCTGGGAAGCGTTATTTGCGCAATATGGATTGAAGGAAGATTTGGAATTTTTTTAAAAAGTATAGGACCCACTAAAATTATGCCGGTCAGAAGTAATCCTATTCCCAATCCGATGAGTGTTGCAAAAAGCGCGTCCTTATTCATATATTTTATGTGTTGCTAAGCATACCGCAGACGTGGTATAAATTGCAAGCATATGGACATTACATCACTTGGTCATTCGTCGTTTCGTATTCGAGGCAAATCAGTCACATTGGTGACAGACCCATACGAGTCTTCATTTGTCGGTTTAAAATTCCCCAAACATGTAGATGCGGATATCGTCACTGTGACACATCAACACCGCGATCATAATGCTACCGGTCAGATCGAAGGATCTCCGTTTATTATTTCTGGACCCGGAGAATATGAGATTAAAGGTGTGGGCGTTGTCGGAATTGCTACCCATCATGATGCCGAAAAAACACAACTGAATACGGTGTATCATATAGTCATTGATGATATCAATATCGTCCATTTGGGGGATTTGGGTAGGATGTTAACCTCTGAAGAGGTAGACGAGCTGGACGGTGTAGACATCTTGTTTGTTCCTGTTGGAGGGAAGTATACGATAGACGCAGCTACTGCAGCCAAAGTGGTTGCGGAAATTGATCCGTCTGTCATTATTCCTATGCATTATGCCCGTCCCGGTCTCACGATTGAAGGACTCGCTCCCATATCCGAATTTTTGAAAGAAATGGGAAAAGAATCTGTTGTTGCCCAATCAAAATTTACCATAGCAAAGGGTAAACTTCCGGAAGAAAAACAAGTTATAGTGTTGGAATAATATATGGCAAACCCAAAAATTCCTCCGCACGATATATCGGCGGAACAATCCGTGCTCGGCGCAATACTTCTTGATAAAGATGCGATGGTAGATGTAGTGGAATTTCTTCGTCCTGAACATTTCTATGATGAAAAAAATGGAATGATCTATGAAGCCATGCTTGCACTTTATGAGCGACATGATCCTATTGATGTTGTGACTGTTGTGAACGAATTAAAAAAACTTGGAACACTGACTGTGGTGGGCGGCGCTTCCGTAATTAATGAGCTTGTCAACGTAGTCCCCACGGCCGCAAATGCGGAACAATACGGACACATTATCAAGGAATATAATACAAAACGTCTTCTTATTGCAGCTGCGGCAGATATCAATTCTCTCGCTTTTAAAGAAGAAGGGGAAGTGCAGAGTATTTTGGATAACGCGGAACAGCAGATATTTGCAATTTCTCAGCACGCGATGCGACGCGATTTTATCCCTATTAAGGATGCACTCGCTGCGTCATTTGACCGGTTGGATGAACTCCATAAACGCGCAGGAGGGCTTCGGGGAGTAGCTACAGGTTTTCATGATTTGGACATGAAACTTGCCGGTATGCAAGATGCAAACCTTATTATTTTAGCTGCCCGTCCTGGTACAGGAAAAACCGCAATGATTCTCAATATCGCGCAATATGTTGCCGTTCACGATAAAGTGCCTGTTGGCATATTTTCTCTGGAAATGAGTAAAGAAGAGTTGGTGGACCGTTTGTTGGTTTCTCAGGCGGATATCGATGCGTGGAAACTAAAAACAGGAAAATTGTCTGATGACGACTTTACGAATCTTTCCGACGCCATGGGACAGTTGGCAGAAGCGCCGATTTATATCGATGATACCCCCGGATTGTCTATTTTAGAGATGCGTACCAAAGCGCGAAGGCTCCAGATGGAGCACGGGGTAAAGCTTATCATCATTGATTATTTGCAGTTAGCAGATCCGGGAAGACGTTCGGATAGCCGTGTACAGGAGGTGTCCTTGATATCGCAAAGCTTTAAAAATCTCGCTCGCGAACTCAGTGTTCCGGTTTTGGCATGTTCTCAATTGTCGCGTGCCGTGGAAGCAAGAGGTACGCGTGTACCGGAACTTTCGGATCTTCGGGAGTCGGGATCTATTGAGCAGGATGCGGACGTGGTTATGTTTTTATACCGTGAAGAAACAGACATGACGCAATGGGGTGAACAGATACCGACAAAACTTCGGATAGCCAAGCACAGAAACGGACCGCTTGGTGAGATAGACCTTGTTTTCCGAGGGGACCGTATCCGTTTCTATGGCGTGGAACATAAAAAAACAGAGCCTACCCCGGCGTAATTTTGATATAATGCAGTAAAGTATTGCCGAGGTGGCGGAATTGGCAGACGCGCAGGTCTCAAAAACCTGTGGAGCTAACACTTCATGAGGGTTCGAGTCCCTCCCTCGGCACCAGTAAGGAATTTGCAAGCGATTTCTGTTTGCCTCGCTTCGCTCGACGATTAAATTGTAAGGAATTTTGGGCGAAAAAATTAGTTGGCGATTTCGTAAAATATGGTTCGAGCCGATGTTTTTAAGAAATGTTGTCATTTCTTCCCTGCTTTCCGTTTTCACTAATTTTGTGGCTTGATTAAGAGATAAAATAAACTCACGAGCCGGTTCGAGCCAAGACAACCCTTTTTGTTCAAAGTCGTTAATTTTTTCTTGAAACTCCATTTTTTGCGACAACAATTCTTGTTTTTTGGCGGCGTATTCCTCTGTGGATAAAGCGTCGGTCAAAAACACATCAAGCAGTTTTCCTAATTTTATCTCTACTTGTTTTAAATGCTCTTTCAAAATTTCCACTTTTGACTTTGTTTGCTGTTTTGCCTGTTCTTGTTCGTTATCCAACGCCGCCAAAACTTTTTCAGTGTCTTGGCTCGACAAAGAAACTTTTTGAAGAAAAGATTTAATTTGCTCGCTTAAAATTTCCTCTCGCAAATAATGCTTTTCTTGGCAAGCCCCTTTCTTTTTGGTGCAGCGATAATAATTATGCCCTTTTTGAATTTCGGCAGTTATTGAACAACCGCAAGAAGCGCATTTCATTAGGCCAAGAAAAGCAAAATTATGTTTTCTGACTTCCTGCACTTTGCCTCGCTTACTCATCACTTCCTGGCAAGTATCAAAAAGGTTCTTTGAAATTAGCGACTCGTGTTGTCCCTCAAAAATTTCCCCACGATATTTCATTAAGCCGATATAAAGTGGATTACTCAAAATTTTCTGAATATTGCTAACTGCGATTTCTTTACCGAGATTACCACGCAAACCTTTTCCTTTACACCAATTTGCGAGAGATTTGAGAGTATATTTTCCTGTGGCATAAAATTCAAAAAGTTTTTTTA
>Ga0172375_10010416_pt1 | contig 12060 bp, 12 predicted proteins | sample LakKiv1m_FD_114537 | JGI IMG/M metagenome (GOLD analysis project Ga0172375, IMG submission 114537) | Freshwater microbial communities from Kabuno Bay, South-Kivu, Congo - kab_092012_11.1m | ecosystem: Environmental > Aquatic > Freshwater > Lake | place: Democratic Republic of the Congo... | reverse complement strand
GCAAGCGACTTGCCCATGATGCGCCAGACTTTGCGGAGCAGTCCGGCCCGCGGCACGCGGCGCGCTCGTTCCCAGTTCGATTCGGACATGCGCCCGCGCGGAATGAGGCGCGGCTGCTTGCCCTGGCGCAACGCCACGGCGGCCGGCCCGGTGTACGGACGCTTGCGGCGCAGTTGCCCGCGATACCGCCCACGTTCGTGCGTCTCGCTGAAAACGTAGTCTTTCAACTGCACGACTCGACGCCGCGCGTTCGCCCGCGCCTGCGGGCTGTACGTTGCAGCCGACCGGCAGAACCGCGCGCCGTAGATTCCCAACGCTTGCAGCGCCGTCTTGCCGTCAATCTCAATCGCCATCCTGCACGCGCGCTGGAAGTCGGCAAGATTCGTCGGCGTGATGCGTAGCTTTGCAACCTGATCTTTGGTTAGCCTAGCCATGCGCCACCTCTCGCTCGCCGAGGTCAAACCTAACCAACGCTTGCAGCCCGTCGGCCATGTGCCCGACAATGCGGAAAGTCTCGCCTCCCACCACGCAACGCTTCGCCCGCGAAGGGTCTTGGTTGTACGCGCTGCGCATGATCCACACCGAGCGCGACGCGGTATCGGTTGCACCGACGATCATCTGCGACACGCCTCCGGACGTTGTGCCGACTATGCACTGATACGTCTGCCCGTCGATGTCGCATGCGGTTTTCATGCCGCATGTTTCGGCAATCGTAAACGCCGTCGTGCTGATGTGTTCGCGTAGTGTCATGGCGGAGAGAGCGCCGGCCGGCGGTGGAGGGACTGCGCGGAGTGAGACGCAGGGTGAGGCCCGCCGGCCAGCGCGGAAACGTGACTTATGGCGCTGTCGCCATACATGCTTACCGCCCGATCACCATGTAACGGATTGCCGTTCCGATCGGATGCACGACGGCCGTTCCGTTCGTGGTGTTGATTGACGTGAAGTGGTTATTCGTCGCGGACGCATAGCCTTCAATCTGCGTCATCACGACAGCGGTGAGCACAGAGCCCCACGTCACAACCTGCCCGTTCGTGCATGTGCCGTAGTATACTTTCAAGTCCGTCGTGGTAGCGGTCGAGTTCTTCACCACGCCGTTCATCTTGGCTTGCGTGATCGCGCCGGAATCCACGGTGCATGTGCCATCCGCCCCAACCGTAAAGTCGCCGAAGTCGGCAGCCGCAAGATTGGCTTTCCCCACGGTATTCGTGCGAATGTCCTCTCCGAGGATAACCCCGTTGGAAATCTTCGCTGACGTGATGGTGCTTGCGTCAAGCGTGCAAGTTCCGTCCGATCCAACGGTGAAATCACCGAAGTCGGCAGCCGCCAAGTTGGCCTTGCCGATTGTGTTGGTGCGAACGTCCGCCCCGAGAATCGCGCCGTTTTTGATGTCGGCGCTCACAACCGTGCTGTCGGTCAACATACCCTCGGCAATCTCGACGGCGCCCGTGGTAGACAGGCTACCAACAGAAACGAGCTTTGATGCGTTGACGGTTACCAGCGTCGCCGTGCCTGTCGTCGTCAGCGAACCGACAACGATTGCCGCCGTCGGGCTGTTCGTGCCCACCGTAGACTCAAGAACGGCGATGTTCGCCGCCGTGGTCTCAAGCCACGCTTCCAGTCTGCGCGGATCGCGGACCTCTTGCTGGGTGAGCGTGGTGTCCTGCGCCGCGTAGGCCACGCCGCAAACCAGCAGCGCGACCGGAATCAACTTCGTGATCTTCATTTTGTTACCCTTCTGGTCTGCGTCGTTTGTGATCAGGCACCCCGGTCAATTACTGGCCGGGGTGCCGTGGTTGTGTTACGCGATCACCGGCTCAGTGTCGCTGACCGCATCCGTCACGATGATCGGGATGCCGTCAACGTCGGGCGGCCGAGGGGCAGGAGCGCCCGTGCTGCTCGTCGCCGTGCGGGACTGGCGGAGCAGCTTCAGCGCCTTGCGCGACATGACGATCAGGTTGGGCTGCTTGCCAGCCGGGAACAGCGACAGCCCCTCGTAGATGTCGTCGTCCGTGAGCGCCGTCTGGATGTTGCAGATGCGCGCGGCGCTGTACTTGCCGCCGAGCTGGCACCCGACGTAGCCGGTGACCGGGACATACAGCGCCGGATACGTCTCCGTCTCGGTGTCGCCGTCCGGCGTCTTCTCGATGATGGCAGGGTCTTCCTCGACGATGATCTTGCCGTCGTTGCCCACGATCACGCTCACGTCATCAGGCGTGTTGCGGATCAGCCACACGGAAGTCTGCGAATCGGCTCCCGCGCCGGCCGTGGTCGCCGGAACAACCATGTCGTCGGCGAGCTGGTCCAGATCGGTGCTGTCCGCCAGTCCGGTGAAGCCAGCGGCGAGGCCGAGATAGCTGCCGCCCGTGCGCGTCTGCGTGCCGTAGATCATCTGGCGCTCGACCACGAACATTGCCTGCTTGAGCGTGCGCATCAGTTCGAGCTGCAACCACGCATCACGCCCGCCCTTGTAGGCATCGGCCAGCGCGAGGTCGGTGGAGAAGCTCCCGTCCAGAATCTTCAAGGTCACGGTGACCTTCTCGTCCTGGCTGTTCGTCTTCGCGCGACCAGCGAGTTCAGCGCGGAAACCGGCGTCGCTCGCCACGGTCTGCTTGAGGTAGTAGTGGACGGTCTTCTGGCTGGCCGGCTGCGCGTTCAGCACCTTGAGGAGCGGAGCCTCCTCAAGCAGGTCCGTCACGTTCAGGTCGGCCAGATTCTTGTCGTTGAGCTGGATCAGCCCGTTGAGAGTGTTCCATGCGTAGGCCATATCGTCTTCGTCTTTCTCCGGCTATTTGCCGGTCTTGAACAGCTTGCCCTTGTTCGGATCGTTCGGCGCGGCGACAACCGTCACCGGCTGCGCGGACTGCCCGCGCTGCGCCTCAAGCTCTGCCACCCTGCGGCGGAGCATTTCGTTTTCTGTCTTCAGCGTTCCGGCAAACTTCGCCAGTGCCGCGTGATAGTCGCCGTTATCGCGCACGGTGGCGGCGGCAACTTCGGCCCCGAACTCATCCACGATTCGGATGAAATCGGCGCGGCTCAGCTTCGTTTCCGGCTCCTGCGTTTGCGCCTGCGGCTGCGGCTGCGCGGGTTCGACGGGCGGCGTATCGACGGTCTTGGCGACCTCGGCAACCGACTCCTCTGCGGGCGGCGTTGCGGCTTGCGCGTTTTCCTTCGTCAGTTCGGCCTCGGGCTGCGTTGCGCCATCGGCCCCAACGTCTACGGTGTCAGCGTTCATTTCGCGTGACTCCTTGGTTGCGGCTTCCGGCTCGGGCGCAGTTACGACCGATGCCGAGAAAACCTGATTCTTGTTTCGTGAGAACACGGCGGTGTCGGTGTTGGCGTCAGCGCCATAAGGACAGATGGCGACGCCCCGGAGCGGCCACTCACGGACGATCACACCAGGACCGTCAAACTGGTAGCCGTTCACGCTGTCAGTCATGCCATCTTCAACCACTTGTAGTTTGATACCGTCACCGCCGAAAAAGATGGACGCTTCGTAAGGCACGCCCGCCTTGCTCTTGTGAATGATTTCGGTCGCGCGGTCAGAATCCTTGAACGGCACAAGAGCGCCGGACGCGACAAGATCTCCAGTTGCCGTATCAAACTTGTTGAGATAGCCGATGATTTCCTTGTCGTCGTGCGCGTAGTCCACAGGCAGGCGCGGCTTGTGCAGGTGCATGCCACTCAGGTCGTGGACGATGCGCCCCCAGAAGGCGTGCTCAATGGGCTTGCCCGTGCGCGCGACAAGGCGAATGGGCGCGGTCTTGGCTTCCGGCCCGTTGTCGCCAAGAGAGAAGTCGCCTACCACAAGCGTGCATGCGGATGCGGGGATTGCCGAGTAATCGCGTTTCGTTGTGCTCATTGTTTCGCCTTTTCGTTCGCGTTTCCAACCTCGCGCGCAATCGCCTCCTCGACCGTCATTTGCCGCCCGCTTCCGACCATGATCGGCACCCCGCGCGAGCGTGCGTAATCAAGCGCCAGGGATTGCTTATCCACGTTGCTGAAGAAATTGACTCCACGACGGCGGCACGCATCGATGATGTTGTCTTCGCCGATTTCGATGGCGAGCTGGTCGCCTTGAATCTGGCCGTACTTGTCCAGCCACGGAGAGCCGGCAGGCACCCATTCGACCGCCTCTTGCAGCTCGGTGAGGCTCTTGATGTCAGCGGCGCTTGCTACGGTCTTGAGCGGCCACGGCGAATTGCTGTCATTCCAGATTTGCTCAAGCACCCAGTCGCTATACGCCTGCCTGACGTAGCGGTTTTTCGTGCGCTTGCTGTCGCACGAAACCTCGTATTCGTTGAGGTCGGCGATGCGCGCAGAGAAAGACGCGCGGCGCGAGTCAAAACAGGTGACGGGGATGTCCAACGCCAGCATGGCGATCTGAACGAATAGGTACGTTCCCTCAACGAATTCGGTGGACGGAGTGCCGCTTTCGATGGTCTTGACATCCTCGCCAGGATTGAGGTCTAGCATGTTGATGGCGCGCGGGTTGAGGTCCATCGTGCTGCCGTCTGCCTGCGCCGTGGCAGATTCGGTCTCTGATGTAGCGCCCGCCGCTCCGCCCATGTTTCCCAGCGCTCCAGCGTCGCGCGTGATGGCAACGCCGAATAGGCTATGCATCTTGGTCTTGATCAGATTGAACTCAAGCCCTTCGTGGATGTCCTGCACCATGTTGATGGCTGTGGACAGCGGAGACACGCCACGAAACTGCGAACCGAAGCGCGTCCAGTATGCGTCAAAGATTACGTTGGGCGCGCTTTCGAGGTGATCGAAGGCATAGCTGGCACCCAACGCCCCACGCTTGCAAAGGCAGTACTTGTCGACCTTCCCGGCGTCATCGACAACCAGCCCGTCGTCGTTGACTTTCTCGGTGCCGTTGTAGTCCCCTTTGCGGATCAGGTCAGATTCTACAGATTGCAGCTTGAGGCCGGACAACTTGAGCAGCGCCGCGTCTCCGCATACGACCTTTTCCAGTTCAAAAAACCTGAACATCTCATCGCGGCCAAAGCGTTGCGCCACGTCAAGGTTTGCCGGTGCGCCGTGCCAGCGGAAGATGCGGTTGACCAGGGCGTCCAGCGAGTCGTTGCCGGTGCGGAATGAGATGTGGAACTTGGAAACGTAGTCGAGATGCTTGCGCACCATCCACGCCACAAGCGAATGGTTGCGCATCTGGTCCTGCGCCGTTGCTTGAATCTTCTTCCGCTTGGTGTCGGTAAGCACCTCGGATTCGTGCTTGATGCGCGTCTGCGGCGCCTGGCGCCGCCGCTTGTCCTCCACGGCGTTATAGCCAAACATCGTGCGCAACCCGTTGGCAATTTGCAGGCGCATCACGAATACCCCATAAGCCCGATGTTGCATCCTCTGAAGGTCGGGCGCGTTCCGCTGCTGATGCCGGATTCGCGCTTCAGACGGTCGCGCAGCGCTACAAGCGCCGCCAGGTTCGCGGCGGTGTAGGCAATGCCGTCCAGCGTGAAAGACTGCCCGCCAGACTGGATAGCGCTTATCGCCGTTTCAACGTCCGTGAGCGTTACCGCCATGCACACCTCGAAAATCTCAACCGGAAAAACAAAAGGCGGCTCGCAGGAGTGTAGGCTCCTACAAGCCGCCGTCTGTCCGCTTTGGGCAATGACGCTGGCCGGCGTCACTTCCCGGTTGTTGGCGCTAAGCTATATGACATCCGCAGTGCAGTGCAAGCATCGCATTGCCGCGAATTGCTACCTTATAGCCATTTCTTTCTCAAGGCGTATGGCCATGAACGGCTTGCCGCAGCGACCGCATACCCTCCGCCGGTTGCCGTTCGGATAGACATTAACCACTCGGTGCCCGAACGCGCTGCCGCAATGCACACACGGCACGCCACGGTCAATGGCGGCTGGCGCGATTGTGTAGGCGCGCGTCTTCTGTTCCGGTTCTGGCGCGGCCGGTTCGATCATCGTTGTTGCGCGCTTGCTATATCGTGACATATCTCAACCTCCTCTTGTAAACCTTAATCTCCTGCTTGTGCATTCCGCCCGTCCCTATTCCCAAAGACGCCGCGCCCATGTACGCCATCGCAAGCGCGTCGAGGTAGTCGTGCGAGCCGGGAAGCGTTGTCCATCGCCACGTCAACACGCCGCCGAAGTCGCCCTTTGCGTCGAGCTGTTCGCTCACAACCTGTTGCGCGAACTCCCGGTGATGGCCTGCCGGCAACGTCACGCTTCCAGGCGTTCCCGGCTCGCAGGTAAACGCCCGCTGCGCAATCTCACGCCAGTGGTCGGCGTGCCATGCCAGCCAGCGCACGCGGTGACCGTCAACCACGTCGGCCGCTTCGTGGCAGAGTTCAAACGGTTGCCCGATGCGCGTTTTGTTGTTCGGGCGGTACTTGGAGAACGGCCAGCCTTCCGCGGGCTTGCACGTTAGCGGAACGGCGGGAGGCGTCACGTCTCGGTTTGGATACCGTAGCGCCAAGCCGCGCGTCGCCCATCCGCGCGCGTCGTACGTCACGAGGTCAACCGCAAGACGCGCGTGCAGGTCCACCCGTACCGCGGTGAGCGCGCCGTACACCTTGGCGGCTACCGCGGCCGGCGCATCGGTCAGCCGCGCGTCAAGCTGCCGCTGCCCATACGCCACGATTGCCGCAGTCTGATCCGAGCCAAGGGCGAGCGCAACCCACGTCAGCGCCTTGGATGGATTGACATCGCAACCGCACACGATCTTGACGGACCAGTCCGGCACGGACCACGGCGCGCGGTCTGTCGTGCGCGCCAGCACGGTGTCGGCGTTGATCGTGTAGACGCTGACGCCGCGCTTGATCGGAGCGTTCTGCCGCTCGCTGAAAAAGGCATCCTCGCCCATCCGGTGGAAGTCGTACATTGCCGCGTACAAGGCGTCAGGTTGCCCACGCTTGGCGTCGTATCGCGCAGCCCAGCTAACGGACATGCCTGCCGTCATCGGCTCGCGGTTGGCTTGGTAGAACGCCACAAGGTCGGCGTCGTTGCCGGTCTCGAGCCGCAGCGTGTCCCATTGCGCCCACAAAGCGCGCGCCTCGCTCTTGGCGTCCTGCCAGCCGTCAGGCCACGTGACGACTTGCCCGACGCGGATCGTGTGCCAGTCCTGGCGCGATAGGTAATGCTCGGCCACGTCCTCGCGCTCAATCACGGTGCATGTAGCCAAGACAGGCATAAGCTGGTCTGGGCCCGCCATGCCCGCCACGTCGGCGTCGATTCTTTCGATGGTCTGTTCTACAAGCGTTTTTGAGCGTGCGGTTTCCGCGTCCTGTGGATCGTCCACAACGGCCAGTGACGGGCGGATGATTCTGCCGTCTATGGTCGCGTAGTTTAAGCCGCGCGGGTTGCCGTTGATCGTTGCGCTACCTATCGCGCCCCAACCGTGCGGCAGGACAATCACGCCCTCGGTTATGCCAAGTCGCGCGCCGGTCGCTTCTCTGTTTTCTGTGAGCGCCGTCAGCCGGTTGGCAATTCCGCGCGACCTCCTGAAGGCGTCAGTCGCGTGTTCGTAGTCGCGGTGTATCCGCGCGTTGAAGCACAGCTCCGTGGCCCAAAAGCGCAACGCCCTACGTTTCGCTCGATCATCCCAAGGGATCACGACGGGAAAATCCGTTTCTCTTTCAAGAAGCGCACGCAGCACAAGCCCGTTGACGAGCGCAGACTTGCCGGTGCCGCGCGGCGCCGCAATGGCGACGTGCTGGCCCGTGGCGATGGCGCGCGCGAACGCTTGCATGATGTCGCGATGCACCGGCCCGAACGGCAACGGATACGCGCCAGGGAGGTAGGTCAGCAGCCACGCCTCCACGTCGCCGGCCGGAGGTCGCGAGAAGTCGCCGGACCGGCGCGCTGACGGTGCGCTGGCGTCTCGCGGGCGCATAACATCTCTGTCGCGTTCCCGCGATTCTCGCAGATACTCGGGCCTTGTCCTGACTGTTCCCTTGTACGCCTTGCGTTTGACCTTCAACAGTCCGCGCACTCGGTCTATTGTGGCGCGTTCGTGTTTGGACAAACTCCTGCCGATCAGCGCGGCAATCTCTCGATTACTAACGCCGGACGATGCCAGGGCTTGCAGTTGCTGATCGGTTAGATGTTGCATGGTTATGCGCTCCACTTGCGACAAGGAATATACCTTGTCGGCAAGTCAGCAGCACCGTACGAGGCAAACAATCGGGCAAGGTCAAAGTGCTTTTCTAGCGTCGCCATTTTGTCTTTACGTTCGATTTTCCAGTATCGCCGAGAACACGCAAGACGCGTCATTATTTCGGCATCCGCTTCCGTCCCGCGCAAGGCAAGAGCAGAATGTATGACGGTGGGAAGCGAATCAGTGCCCATTCCCTCTACTGCCCAGAACAGATTGCCCTGATAGAATATGTTCCCCTTCATGCCAATCCGCTTTAATCGTTTCGATACCGCCCCGCGCAAATCACGCAATGGCATTGACCATCCGGCCGCTGGAGTCGCTGGCATGGCGCGGAACGGCGTACAGTGCAGAAGGATTGACCATTGCTTGCTTGGAGCAAGCGCGGCGTCAACCGCTCTCAGGTCTTCGACAAACTCTTGCCAGTCGTCTTCCGTTTCCGTCGGGTATCCGATCACGCAGTACACCTTAACCTGATGCGGCGGATTAACTGACGCCAGCCCTCGCAAGAACTCGCGGAACATCTCGCTTGTAATCGGCTTGTTGACCTTTCTGCGCAATCGTTCCGACATACCGTCAAGCCCTACAATGCGCAGCGGCCCCTCGTCCTGCCATTGCTGCGGCGGAAGTTTCAGCAAGTCAATAATTGTCCGCTCCCGGTTTCCGCTGCTCATGCTTTCCGCTCCGGCCCGGTACGTTCCATCTCCTATGTAGCGACGGTGCCATGTATATCCGCAAAACAAACACCGATTAGGGCAACCGATTGAACCCTCGCGGAACCTCTTCCCGTTGGTCATGATGAACTCATGCGGATACGGCGCGTCGGTCTGTGCGATCTCGTAGCGTCGGTCAACGCTGAACACGTCAGACCATATCACGCTGGATGATTCGTAGCGGTCGCCGTTGGCATGCGCGTCCAGCATGGCAGGCGCGATAACCTCCCCACGACCCAGCACGAAGGCGTCTACATGCCGCAGGTATGGGCGCACGTTGAGCACCCCGGCCCCCCCGGCTATCACCAGCCCCGGCTTGCCGTGCCATTGCATCCGCTCCGCAACGAAAGGCCACCAATCGCAGTCGGATGTGATGGAGACGAGCACAACGTCATACAGGTGCGCGGTCGCTCGCCCCGCGTACTCTGGCACGTACCCCGCACGGCGCAACGAGTCCAGCACCATCTCGAACCCCGGCCAGGCGCGCACGTCGTGAGACTCTTGCGCGTATGTTTGCTTGGCGTATGCATCCATGACATAAGCGGCAATCTTCACAATGTTATCTCGTGCTCAAACCCGCACTTTGGACACTTTACCAGTGTTGCTTGTTTTTGCTCTTGCTCGTCTAAGTTAAGCACTTCTCCTGGTGATGCAGCCTCCATCATCTGTTCTATCTCTTGTGCTGTGTACCCAGTCAATTCCATATCAATCGCCCCGGCGTCAACAAGTTCTTGCAGTACATCCTTGAGCACTGCCGCGTCGTCTTGCCCCACTCGCCCGAATCGGTTAGCGGCCAGCATTGCCGCGCTTGCCTTGTCATCCGGCCAATCCACAACGCGCACCGAATACCGATTACCGCCGTGATTCAGATACCCGCGCGCTACCGTTCCGTCTTGTTCCTGTTCGGGAAGGTCTTGCACCTCCAGGACGGATTCCTTTAGGACGTCTGTGCGCTGATGCCCGCCGACCAGAAGACCCGAACGACGATTAAATACGATCCCTCCTAGGTCTCCGAACTCTGCAAGAGCTGCGGCCATGCGCGTCTTGTCGTCATCGGACAATCGGTTAGGGTTGCGAGGGTTTGGAGTCATGCTTAGATTCATGGTGTTCTTTCGTGTTTGTATTCAGCACAATAATTGCGCATGTCAGGCGACTAGGTGCCGTTCCGAAACCGGCCGGAAGAACCTATGCCGCCCGGCCGGTTTCGCAAGCCTGCGAGCGTCACATTCGCGCGCTGTAGAACGCCTGGAACTCCGCTTGCCCTGCTCGCCGCTGCAATCGTGCCGTGCTTTGCCTTCAGTCCTGCCGCTTCGTCTTTCGTCATGCTTGCCTTTCCGCGCTGTTGCGCTGTTGAAATCGTACCTTGTGCGTCAAGCGCCAGTCGGTTCGGGCGGTTTACGACTGGTCGCTGAATCCATGTTGGGGCTACAGAACAGCCCGCCCTGTCCTGTGCGCCGTTTCGCCAGTTCCACGTACTGCGGGTTCAGCTCGATCAGTACGCTGTTCCGTCCGTTCACCTCGGCCACTTCTCCGGTCGTGCCACTCCCGCCGAACGGGTCGAGCACCGTTCCGCCCTGCGGGCAACCGGCGAGGATGCATGGCGCAATCAGCGCTGGCGGGAACGTGGCGTAGTGGGCGCCGCTGTAGGGCTGCGTCGGGACCGTCCAGACGGAGCGGCGGTTGCGGCCTGCTGGATTGATCGTGTCGCCGTATCCACCAACACCGCCGCCTTTGATCCTGCCTTGTTCGGTCTGTCCTGGAGGCACGTTGCGCACGCCACGCTTCCAATCAGAGACCAGCGCTTTCTTGCTCCAATCTCCCAGCGGTTCCCTCACCGCCTCGGCGTCGTAGTAGTACCGCGCCGACTTCGACAGCAGGAAAACGTACTCGTGCGCCTTCGTGCAGCGGTCGGTCACGCTCTCGGGCATCGGGTTCGGCTTGTGCCAGATGATGTCCTGCCGCAGATACCAGCCGTCCGCTTGCAAGGCGAACGCGACTCGCCACGGGATGCCGACGAGGTCTTTGGGCTTGAGGCCGATGTCCGACGGTTTGTGGTATATCTTGCTCTTGTCTTCGCCTTGTCCAAGTTGCCTGTCCCACCGGCGCTGATATGCACCGTCGCCCACCTCTCCTGTTGCATGTTTGCCCTTGTTCCCAGGCGGTGATGTGGCGTAGCTGTCCCCCAGGTTCAAGAAAAGTACGCCGTCATCTCTGAGGATTCGCCTCACCTCGCGGAACACCGCCACCATCTCGCAGACGTAGCACTCACCGCATTCGGCAGGCTCGAAACAGTCGGCCAATTCTGGCGGAACGTCCTTGACATCGAACACAGATCGGGATAGATTATACTCCATGAAAGCCCCCTTGTGCATTGAGTGCGGGAAACGACGGTCGAAGCGCAATCGGTTCTACTGCGGTCACGCCTGCATGATGCGCGCGACGAACCGCACCGCGAACCCGGCCAAGACTGACGAGGCGAGGGCCAAGATTGCCGCCGCCGCCGCCTTGCGCGGCAATGCCCACATGATGACCCCGGAAGCCAGATTGAAAGCTGTTGCGGGAATCTCGAAGGCGTCTCGCGGCAAGTCTCTGACCGCCGAACACAAAACCCACATCGGAGCAGGCGTCCGTCGAGCCGGTTGCGTTCCGCCCCGCAACGCGCACCTTGTCGGGCGCAATCATCCGAACTGGATTGACGGCTCCTCCACCATCAGGAACAAGGCGTTCAACTCGCCGGAGTATGCGGTCTTCCGAACGGCGTGCCTTACCCGCGACAACTGGACGTGCCGGGACTGCGGAAATCGCGGCGGTCGGCTGGAAGTCCATCACGTTGAACCGTGGGGACCGCATCCCGAACTGCGCTACGCCGTCAGCAACGGTGTCACACTTTGCCGGCATTGTCACCTCGCACGTCACCGCAACCAGCCTCGCCCAGTAACCACAGGTCCACGCGTCGTCGCTGATCTTCCGTCAAATCAGCCCGCAGTCTGACCTTCCCGCGCAACCCGCAATCCGGCGTCTGCTCAAGCCCGATCTGCCCGGCGTGCCCGTAGTCACGCAACCCCCAGTACGGCGGCGACGTGACGCAGCAGTGAACCGACGCATCCGGCAGCGTCTTCAACACCTCGCGGCAATCGCCAGTCAGGATCGTGACCATCAGGAAGCCCCAACAATCTGCTGCTGCCTGCCTCCGCTACGCTCCGGAGGCAGAGCAGTAGCGTTC
>Ga0172375_10010415_pt1 | contig 12061 bp, 18 predicted proteins | sample LakKiv1m_FD_114537 | JGI IMG/M metagenome (GOLD analysis project Ga0172375, IMG submission 114537) | Freshwater microbial communities from Kabuno Bay, South-Kivu, Congo - kab_092012_11.1m | ecosystem: Environmental > Aquatic > Freshwater > Lake | place: Democratic Republic of the Congo... | reverse complement strand
TAAAAATTAAAAATTAAAAATTGTGGATTCTTTTATTTTGAATTTATCAAAGGGTGATTATGGGTTTAAATATTAAGAAAAATGATACAGTCTTAGTGATTGCTGGCAAAGAAAAGGGGAAAAGAGGCAGGGTTCTTTCTTTTTCCTCATCAAAAGACAGACTCCTGGTTGAGAAGATAAATATGATCAAAAAACATATGAAGCCGAGCAAAAAGTATACTCAAGGTGGCATTATCGAGAAAGAGGCGCCGCTTCATATATCAAATGTAATACTTATATGTCCAAAATGTAACAAGCCAACGAGGCTTGGTAGTACATTTCTCCAAGCTGGTAGGAAGGTGCGTATGTGCAAGAAATGCAGGGAGGTAATGGACGAATAATTATGCCAAGACTCAAAGAGAAATACATCAAAGAGATTGTCCCACTTATGATGAAAGAATTTTCATATGAAAATGTAATGCAGGTGGCCAGGGTACAAAAGGTTGTCCTTAATGTGGGTCTTGGCGAGGCGATACAGAACATAAAACTTCTTGATGCAGCACAAAAGGAGCTTTCCTTAATAACAGGTCAGAGAGCGGTTGTTACAAAGGCGAAGAGATCGATAGCATCCTTTAAATTAAGGAAAGGGGTCCCCATAGGCTGTAAGGTAACACTCCGGGGAAATAAGATGTATGAATTCCTTGACAGGCTGATAAGCCTTGCTCTGCCAAGAATTAGGGATTTTAAAGGGGTATCGGGAAAATCTTTTGACGGAAGAGGTAATTATTCTCTGGGTCTGAAAGAACAGTTTATATTCCCGGAGATAGATTATGACAAGGTCGAGATGGTTCATGGGCTTGATGTCGCAATCTGTACTACTGCAAAGACGGATAAGGAAAGCAAGTCCCTTTTACGTTATCTGGGGATGCCGTTTAGGAGTTAAATATAGTCACTGGTTATTAGTCAATAGTCAATGAATAATAACCAGTGACCGATGACTAATGACTATTGACGTAGAACAGGAGTGGTTAATGGCAAAGGTTTGTATGATCGAAAAGGCGAAAAGAGAGCCAAAATTCAAGGTGAGGACTCATAACAGGTGCAAGTTATGCGGAAGGCCCAGGGCCTTTCTCCGCAAGTTCGGAATGTGCAGGCTATGTTTTAGAACGCTTGCGCTCGAGGGGCAGATACCCGGAGTAATAAAGGCAAGCTGGTAGTTTAGGAGGTATTAATGCTAACTGATCCAATTGCAGATATGCTTACAAGGATAAGGAATGCTATACGTATTAAAGCGGAGAAAGTTGATATCCCTCTTTCTAAGATGAAGTTAGAGGTAGCAAAGATATTAAAAGAAGAGGGCTTTATAAGGGCATATAAAATATTAAAGGATAAAAAGCAGGGGATACTGAGAGTAATCCCGAAATATTTGAATAATGAGAGTGTTATCTTGGGATTGAAGAGAATAAGCAAACCAGGCCGAAGGGTCTACGTAGGCAGTAATGGGATCCCGAGCGTAATGGGAGGTCTCGGTATCGCGATTATAACAACATCGAAAGGTATATTAAGTGGTAAGGTTTGTCGCCGCGAGGGTATTGGTGGAGAAATTATCTGCTATGTATGGTAAAAGTAAACTAAGAGTGAATAGTGACAGTTAACAGTGTCAGTTGCTGACACTAAAAACTGACACTGACACTTTTTCACGAGGAGAATAGATGTCAAGGATTGGTAAAAAGCCGATAGATATACTTGAAAATATTGTTGTGGAGCTAGAGGCTGGAATAATAAAGGTTAAGGGACCAAAAGGAGAACTGAGTTGGAATTATTCAGATAGAATTAATGTTTCAGTTAAAGGCGGTAATATATTTATAGAGAGGTCAGGTGACTCAAAAGTTGAGAAGGCCCTTCATGGCCTTACGAGGAATATTATCTCAAATATGGTTATAGGGGTTTCACAGGGTTATCAGAAAGTTCTCGGGATAGTTGGTGTTGGTTACAAGGCCCAGGTGGTTAGTGATAAACTTGTCCTGACCCTTGGATATTCCCATCCTGTTGAGTTTCAATTGCCGGAAGGAATTAAGGCCTCAGTTGATACTAAACAGACTCAGATTACGATAGCAGGGGTTGACAAACAACAACTCGGGCAGGTTGCTGGAAGCTTAAAAGCACTCAGGCTGCCAGATGCATATAAAGGTAAGGGTATTAGATACCTGGGTGAAAGGCTTAAATTGAAGGTTGGCAAGGCAGGGAAAAAATAGTTAATAGTTAATAGTTAATAGTTAATAAATTTTCAAACTTATTAATATTCTTATAATTAGGATTAACATGATGATTATAATAAAATCCCTCCTAACCTCCCTTTGCCAAAGGGAGGATTTTCCCCCTCTTTGGTAAAGAGGGGCAAGGGGAGATTTTCCGGTAAATGTCTATTCAATTATGAGAACCTTAATATAACTGATAACTGATTTAGGAGGTTGTTTTGGCAGATAGCAGAAAAGAGGGGAGACAAAGACGCCACAAGCGGATCAGGAAAAAGGTATTGGGAAGTACTGAGAGATCGAGATTATCTGTTTGTCGAAGTCTGAATCATATATATGCCCAAATTATAGACGATATTAAAGGGCACACTATTGCGGCAGCATCAAGTCTCGATAAGGAGTTTAGAGACATTAAATCCCATAAAGGAAATGCAAATATGGCAAAACTGGTAGGTGAGCTTTTAGCGAAAAGGGCTTTAGAGAAAGGGATAAAAAAGCTTGTTTTTGATAGGAGCGGATATCTTTATCATGGCAGTATAAAAGCTTTGGCAGAGGCTGTTAGAGAAGCAGGAATAGACTTTTAGGAGGTTATGTGGGGAAGATTAATCCAGAGGGACTGAATCTAAAAGATAAGGTAGTACATATAAACAGAGTGGCAAAGGTGGTTAAGGGTGGAAGGCGGTTTTCCTTCACAGCCCTTGTTGTAGTTGGAGATAGTGAAGGAACTGTCGGCATAGGAAAAGGGAAGGCAACGGAAGTTCCCGAGGCAATAAGAAAGGCGATAGAACATGCAAAAAAAACCCTCTTAAAATTCCCGATTAAAGATGGGACGATACCCTATAGGGTTATAGGAAGGTTTGGCTCAGGTATAGTGGTTATAAACCCTGCAGTGAAAGGCACCGGTATTATTGCAGGGGGCGCTGTCAGGGCGCTCTTAGAAGTAGCAGGGGTTCGCAATGTTGTTGCAAAATCTCTACGCAGTCATAATCCTTTTAATTCAGTGAAGGCGACTCTGGATGGTCTTGCAAGTCTTAAGGATCCTGCTTCTGTTATGAAGCTCAGAGGCAAGGTTGAAGAAGAGCCTCAGGAGGCCTCATGAGGTTAGGAGATTTAAAGCCTGCTGAAGGAAGTAAAAAGGAGAATAAAAGAGTGGGCCGTGGTGTAGGCTCAGGGCATGGGAAGACTTCGTGCAAGGGGCATAAAGGACAAAAGGCTCGTTCAGGCCGCAAAAAAGGGCCAGGCTTTGAAGGTGGACAGACGCCTTTACAGAGGAGGCTTCCTAAGAGAGGCTTTAAAAACCGCTTTAAAATAGAGTATGCAATCATAAATCTTAAAGATGTGAACCGGTTAGAAGGATTGGATCTTATAACACCCGAGGTCCTTATGGAAAAAGGCATTATAAAGGATTTAAAGGACGGAATCAAAGTCCTTGGCTGGGGTGAAATTCAGCGACCATTTACTATAAAGGCAGATGCTTTCAGTAGTTCTGCTTTAGCCAAAATAGCTGCAGCAGGCGGCAAGGCAGAAATAATTTAAGATCAATCATATGGGTGTTCTCTCAAGCTTCCAGAATATATTTAAGATACCGGAGCTTAAAAGCAGGGTCTTTTTTACCTTAGCTCTCCTCGCTGTATACAGGATAGGCGCTCATATTCCTACCCCCGGTATTAACGGGGAAGAATTGAGCAAATTTCTTGCTGAAAAAGGCGGGGCGCTTATGGGCTTTTTTGATATGTTTTCAGGAGGGGCTTTATCAAAGGTCACTATTTTTGCCCTCGGTATTATGCCTTATATAAGTGCATCTATTATTTTTCAGTTGCTTACAGTTGTCATTCCCGCTATAGGTAAACTCGCGAAAGAGGGAGAGGCGGGCAGAAAAAAGATTGTAAGGTATACAAGATATGCGACAGTAGTTATCAGTGCGATTCAGTCTTTTGGTATTGCAGCAGGCCTTGAAGGTATGGCAGGAGGGGCATTTGTACAAAATCCGGGTTGGTCATTCAGGATACTAACAATGATTACTCTTACATCCGGGACAGCCTTTATTATGTGGCTGGGAGAACAGATTACCGAGAGGGGTATAGGTAATGGTATATCCCTTATAATATTTGCCGGAATTGTTGCAAGGTTACCTCAAGCAATAATAAGTACAATTAGATTAGTACAGGCAGGTGAGATATCTATAATTTTTATTATTTTACTCATTGTGATGATGGTGGCTGTTGTTGGCGCGATAATCTATATGGAGAGAGGACAGAGAAAGATTCCTGTGCAATATGCAAAGAGGGTTGTAGGCCGGAAGGTATACGGCGGCCAGTCAACGCATCTACCGTTAAAGGTAAATACCTCTGGAGTAATCCCTCCAATATTTGCATCCTCCATTATTATGTTCCCTGCAACAGTGGCTGGCTTTATAGCTGTACCGTGGGTACAGGCTATTGCCAAACAGCTTTCTCCTGGGACAGTGCTTTATACTGTGCTTTACGTTGGAATGATCTTTTTCTTTGCCTATTTTTATACCGCTATTATCTTTAATCCTGTTGATATTGCAGATAATCTCAAGAAATATGGTGGTTTTATCCCTGGTATAAGACCCGGTCAGAAGACCTCAGAATATATTTACAAGGTGCTGTCAAGGTTGACATTTGTGGGTGGCATCTATCTTGCAACTGTATGTATTATTCCTGAGATTCTAATACAAAGATTTAATATACCTTTTTATTTTGGTGGAACTTCTCTGCTGATTGCAGTCGGTGTTGCGCTTGATACCGTTTCCCAGATAGAATCACACCTGGTTACTCGTTCGTATGAGGGCTTTCTAAAAAAAGGTAGGCTAAAGGGTAGGAGAGGATAGAGGATAAGATAATTTTAAAGTGCAAAATGCAACCCCGAATCAAGTTCGGGGCAAAATTTAAGATGCTAAATTCCCAGGTATATGATTATTTTGAAATCTTCAGAAGAGATAAAAAGGATAGCGCAGTCATGCGATATTGTTGCCAGGACACTTAATGCTATTAAGGCTATAGTAAAACCTGGTATTACAACGGCGGAGATCGAGAGTTTTGCGGAGGCCTATATAAGAGCAAAAAATGCGGTACCTGCATTTAAGGGGTACAGGGGATACCCTGCAAGCATATGCACATCCGTGAATGATGAGGTTATTCACGGGATACCATCTGATAGAGTATTGAAAGGGGGTGACATCCTGGGTGTAGACCTTGGTGTTTATAAGGATGGTTTTTACGGGGATGCTGCTTATACATTTCCTGTAGGGAAAATATGCCCGGAGATAGAAAGGCTGCTTAAGGTGACAGAAGAATCTCTTTATATAGGGATAGAGAATGCAAGGGCAGGCAATAGGGTGTCCGATATTTCATATTCGATTCAGAGACATGTTGAGTCAAATGGTTTTTCTGTAGTAAGGGCCTTTGTAGGCCATGGCGTCGGTACTAAGTTACATGAGGAGCCTCAAGTTCCGAACTTTGGTCCCCCTGGCCGCGGCCCAAGACTTAGGCCGGGTATGACTTTAGCGATAGAACCCATGGTTAATGAGGGGGGATATGAGGTTTTAATACTCGATGATGGGTGGACAGCTGTAACTACAGACGGTAAACTATCAGCTCATTTTGAGCATACTGTACTTGTTACATTGAATGAACCAAGAATCTTGACTAAAATCATTTAGAAATATTATATTATATAGTTTATGCCAAAAGAAGACAATATAGAAGTAGAGGGCACAGTTATAGAAACCCTGCCTAATGCAATGTTTAAAGTTAAGCTTGAAAATGGCCAGGTTGTACTCGCCTACGTATCCGGAAAAATGAGGATGCATTTTATAAAGATTTTGCCCGGCGATAAGGTTACAGTGGAACTTTCACCCTATGACCTTACTAAGGGAAGAATAATGTATAGATTTAAGTAATCCCCCCTCACCCCCCTTTAGTAAAGGGGGGAAGGGGGGATTTTCAGGGGGGTTAATATGAAAGTTCGTTCTTCGGTGAAACCCATATGTGCTAAATGCAAGGTTGTAAAGAGGAAAGGTATTGTAAGGGTTATATGCGATAATCCGAGGCATAAACAGAGGCAAGGGTAACATAAGTCAATAGTCATTGGTCATTGGTCATTGGTCACTGGTTTTTAAACTAATGACTAATGACTGCTTTGATGACTGCTGACTAACAAGAGGAGAATATATGGCTAGAATTGCTGGAGTTGATTTACCAAAAAACGAGCGCATTGAGATAGGTTTGACAAGGATTTTTGGCATAGGAAGGTGTCTTTCACGGAAAATATTATCTGAAACAAATATCAACCCCGATACAAGGGTGAAAGACCTTACATCTGAAGAGATTGTAAAAATAAGAACCGTGATAGAGAATGATTATAAGGTCGAGGGTGATCTCCGGCGTGACATATCTATGAATACGAAAAGACTTATAGACATTGGAAGTTACAGAGGGATGAGGCACCGTTTAGGACTTCCTGTAAGAGGGCAGAGAACAAAAACCAATGCAAGAACCCGTAAGGGACCAAGAAAAGCTGTTATGGGTAGAAAGAAAGAGGCGTAGCGAAATGGCTCAAAGAAAGAAAGGCGTCAAAAAAGAGAGAAGAAATATTAGTTATGGAGCAGCGCATATTCAGGCTACTTTTAACAATACGATAGTGACTATAACTGATCCAAATGGTAACGTAGTCACCTGGGCCAGTGCGGGCAACTTAGGGTTTAAAGGCTCAAGGAAAGGGACTCCTTATGCTGCACAGATAGCAGCTGCATCAGCAGCAAAAAAGGCGATGGATTTTGGTATGAAACAGGTTGATATCTTTGTAAAGGGGCCAGGTGCAGGAAGGGAATCTGCTATCAGGGCATTACAAGCAGTGGGTCTGGAGATTAATCTTATAAAAGATGTAACACCTGTTCCTCACAACGGGTGTAAGCCTCCAAAAAGGAGGAGGGTATAACGTGGCAAGGTATAGAGAAGCCTCATGCAGAATTTGCCGCAGAGAAGGGGGAAAACTTTTTCTAAAAGGCGATAGATGTTATACGGAGAAATGTGCTGTTGAGAGGAGAAAATATCCTCCCGGACAGCATGGACAGGGTTATAGAAAGTTATCTGACTACGGGGTTCAACTCAGAGAAAAACAGAAGGTCAGGAAGATGTACGGGCTTCTTGAGAGACAGTTCAGAAGGTATTTCTATGAAGCCGAGAGACGGGAAGGCATTACCGGAGAAATACTCCTTCAACTTGTTGAGAGCCGTCTTGATAATATTGTATACCGTATGGGGTTCGCACCTAACAGGCGGAGGGCAAGGCAACTTATTAGTCATGGCCACATTGTTGTAAACGGTAAAGAAATAAATCTTCCTTCATATCAGGTTAAGGAAGGAGATTGGGTGAGCGTAAAGGATTCAAGCAGGGATATGCCCGAGATAATAGACAGCCTTTCAAAGATTGAGCATAGGGGGATACCTGCCTGGGTTGAAGTCGACAGTGTAAACCATACAGGCAAGGTTTTGCGTATTCCATCACGTGATGAAATACAACTTCCTGTACAGGAACAACTAATAGTCGAATTATATTCTAAGTAAGTAATTTTTTAGAGTTATCTATAAACATTGAAATTTATTTGGAATCTGGGATTTGGTTATCAGAATTTAATTTGAGGAGGCCGTGTGGATCTAAAAAAAATAGGCTTTCAACTACCTGACAAGATCAGGTTTGATGAAGAGACTCTGACCAATACGTACGGTAAACTTATAGCTGAGCCTTTAGAACGTGGTTTTGGCACCACAATAGGAAATGCGCTAAGGAGGGTTTTGCTTTCCTCAATTGAGGGTGCAGCAGTAATTGCAGTCAAGATACCAGGTGTCCCCCACGAGTTTTCTGTAATAAAAGGTGTTAAGGAAGATGTTGTTGACATAATGTTGAACATAAAGAAACTCAGGTTTAAGTTGTATCCGGGTGCAAAGAAGATTGCGACGATAAAGGCAAATGGTCCTAAAATTGTGACAGGTTCTGAGATTCAAAGTGATGCTTATTTTGAGGTTCTTAACCCTGAACAGGTTATCGCAACCTTAGATAAGGATGCCATGTTTGAGGTTGAGATGTATATTAAGAAAGGTAAAGGATATGTGCCTGCTGAATTAAATAAAGAGGAAGACCTTCCTGTGGGGATGATCGCAGTTGATTCTGTTTTTACCCCTATAAAAAAGGTTAACTTTACCGTTGAAAAGGCAAGAGTTGGAAGGGCAACAGACTATGATAGACTCGTAATGGAGATATGGACCGACAGCAGCATACCGCCTGAAAAGGCTGTTTCGCAAGCTGCATCCATTATAATTAAACATATGGAACTGTTCATAGTAGAGGGAGAAGTGGAAGAAGAGAGTATTCCTGTAGAGGAAGCTAATTTAGTCTATTCAACCAGCGAAGACCCTGTATTTAATAGTAATCTCCTTAAGAGCGTTGAGGATCTGGAGCTTTCTGTAAGATCTTATAACTGTTTAAAGAATGCAAGCATAAAGACTATTGCTGACCTTGTGCAAAAGACAGAACTGGAAATGCTAAAGACAAAGAACTTTGGACGCAAGTCACTTAATGAAATAAAAGAAATACTGCATGGGATGGGGCTTCGCTTTGGCATGAAAGTTGACTTTGATACTCTCAACAGGGAGATAGCTTTACGAGACGGAGGTATTGAGCAAGATGCGGCACAGAGTTGATGGCAGATTATTCGGAAGAACCGCAAATCAGAGGAAGGCGCTTTTAAGGGGGCTGGTAGCATCACTATTTGAACATGAGAGGATAGAAACTACAGTTGCGAAGGCTAAAGAGGTAAGGAGGATCGCAGAAAGGATAATAACTCTCGGTATCAAAGGGGATTTACATTCAAAAAGACTTGTCCTTTCATATCTCCCTAACAGGACTGTCATGTCAAAACTTTTCAGTGAAATAGCACCGAGGCTTTCAGGGCGAAATGGTGGCTACCTAAGAATTATACAGACAAGAAACAGAATCAAGGACTGCTCACCAATGGCTGTGCTTGAATTTGTTGATTACGAGGATTTAACGAAATCCAAGCAGGCAAAATCTTAGAAAAACAAGCTTGAGATATAAGCCTTCAAACCTCAAACGCATCTTTGATATGTTCAATCTCCTTCTTCCCATTATCCAGGCAAAAGATGCTGAGGACATCAAATCTTACAGGCAGTTCTTCACCCTGTTTTTTCAAATAGAGCAGGGCTAACTTTTTTATTTTTTGTATTTTTTTTCTGTGTACAGCCTCGAATGGATAGCCAAAGGAAACATCTGTCCTTGTTTTTACTTCAATAAATACTATGGTGTTACCGTCCTTTGCAATAATATCAATCTCACCAAAATAGGTCTTGTAGTTTCGCGCAATTATCCTGTAGCCTTTTTCTTTCAGGAATCTGACTGCAAGGTCTTCGCCCTCAGTACCAAGGGTTTTCATCTCCTTCGAGCCTCCTGAGGAGCTTTGGTATCCCTTCTATATCCCTTATATCTTTCTGACAGATCAGCCTTAAAAGCTCCCTGAACGAAGAAAACTCTTCCCAATGTCCTTTAAGATTCTCGGACAAGGTTTTGTTAAGGTTATTTCCCTTCTTATCCCAGTCAAGAAGGATGATAACCCTGTGGAATCTTTCTTCAATGTCGGTACAAAATTCATAGATGCTCTTACCCCTGTGGAGTGTAATGATCTCGCCGGCGAGTCCAAGCCTCCGCAAGGCAGATGCATCTTTTTTACCTTCTACAATAACCGGAATGCTTTTGTTTATCTCATATAAGGCTTCAATGACTAACTTCAGTCGTTCAGCCCTCTCAATATCACTCAGCGATGGTACATTCTTGCGAAAGTTTATCATATCTAATTTAAGATTCCCTGTGGCAAGACCGCAGGGAATACGCTCGCTATCCATTTAAAATACAGGATGTGAATTGGAAATTTCAAATCCTTCGTGAAAGAATTTGCTATTGCAAATATAAAATAAATGGTAACCCTTCAGTGAAGGGTGGAGTTTAGCTGTCATGGATTCGACAAGCTCACCATGACAAACCCACAATGTGTTGTGTATTGTCACCCTGAGCTTGTCGAAGGGTGCGCCGCTTTTGTGAGCCGCCAAGCTTCACTGAAGGGTTACAATAAATGCGGATTTTCAGCCCTCCGAGTCTTTATTTTTACATCGCTTGCTAAGTTGACATTCAGCAAATTTTTGTATAAATTAAGTAATGGCCGCTAAATTAGGTCAACTCCTCATAGCCTCTAACATTATCTCAGAAGATCAGTTAAAGGAAGCCCTTACACTTCAGAGGACAGAGGGGGGGAGGCTGGGGACGAACCTTGTGAAATTAGGTCATATAACAGAGGAAAAACTTGTCACATTTCTCAGCAGGCAGTACGGTGTTTCTTCGGTAAACCTGTCTGATTTCAAGATTGACCAATCAGTCTTAAAGCTTGTACCTGTTGATATAGCCGGGAAATATCTTATAATGCCTGTTGTTAGGGTTGGCGCTACCTTAACGATTGCAATGGCTGACCCATCCAATGTATTTGCAATAGATGATGTGAAGTTTATGACAGGATATAATGTTGAGGTCGTTGTGTCGAGCGAATCCTCAATCTTAGATGCCATATCCAGACATTATGCAGGTCGGGGTGATGCACTTATTGCAGCAAAAAAGTCGGCAACAGCACAAGTAGTTCAGGCAAAGGATTATACACTCACGGAAGACGACTTCAAAGGCGAAGAAATCACGTCTTCATTTGATAGTCTTATGATCGATGTTGATGAATTCGATAAGGTAGTGGACAAGGCCATTGACGATGTTGAAGTGGTAGAAGAAAAAGAAGAAGAAACTCTAAGGGAGGTTGAACAACCTATAATCAAGCTTGTTAACGGTATCCTTGTAAATGCGATAAAAGAAGGGGCAAGCGATGTCCATATAGAGCCATACGAGAACTCCTTGAGGGTAAGACAAAAGGTTGACGGCGTGATATATACAGTTATGAATCTGCCTTTAAAAATAAAGGCTGCTGTAACCTCGAGACTCAAGATAATGGCAAACCTTGATATTGCAGAGAGGAGACTCCCGCAGGACGGAAGGATTAAACTTAAACTCGGCAAAAAAAGAGACATAGATTTCCGTGTTTCGACTGTCCCTTGTCTTTTTGGTGAGAAGGTTGTTTTAAGGCTCCTCGATAAATCAAACCTTCAGGTGGACCTTACAAAGCTTGGATTCGAGGAAGAGGCATTAAAAAAGTTCATGGATGCACTCGATAAACCATACGGCATGATCCTCGTTACAGGGCCTACCGGTAGCGGCAAGACAACTACCCTCTATTCTGCATTGAATTACCTCAATAAGGTGGGTGTTAATATAACAACTGCTGAGGATCCTGTCGAGTATAATTTTTTAGGTATAAACCAGGTGCATGTGAAGGAAGACATAGGACTCACATTTGCAGCAGCATTAAGATCTTTTTTGAGACAGGATCCTGATATCATACTGGTTGGAGAAATTCGTGACTATGAGACAGCTGAAATTGCAGTTAAGGCGGCCCTGACAGGCCATCTTGTCCTGAGCACCCTGCACACAAATGACGCATCCGCAACTATAAGCAGGTTGTTGAATATGGGCATCGAGCCTTTTCTTGTAGCGGCATCTGTTATCCTTATCGCTGCCCAGAGGCTTGCCAGAAAGATATGCACAGATTGCAAGGAAGAGGAAAAGATTCCTGTTCCTGCCCTTATAAGTTTAGGATTCCCGGAAGAAGAGGCAAAGACCGTAAAATGTTACAAAGGCAAG
>Ga0172375_10010414_pt1 | contig 12062 bp, 10 predicted proteins | sample LakKiv1m_FD_114537 | JGI IMG/M metagenome (GOLD analysis project Ga0172375, IMG submission 114537) | Freshwater microbial communities from Kabuno Bay, South-Kivu, Congo - kab_092012_11.1m | ecosystem: Environmental > Aquatic > Freshwater > Lake | place: Democratic Republic of the Congo... | reverse complement strand
GTCGCTGGCGGGGTTACACCCAGCAGAGCAATCTGTGGAGCGAATACAGCACGGTGGTGAGCGCGGGCGACGAGACGCCTACACCCACAGCGACGCCGACGGCAACCAGCACGCCAACCGTGATGGCCACACCCACTGTGACCTCAACGCCGACCGAGACGGCCACGCCTACGTCGAGCGTGACCCCCAGCGCCACGCCGACGGCCACCAGCACGGCCACAGTTACACCGACTGCCACGCCAACACCGACTACCACCGCGACACCGACGGCGACACCTACGCCGACAGTCACCCCGACCGCAACACCGACGGCCACGTCCATGCCGACAGTCACCCTGACCGCCACGCCGACGCCCACCAGTACGGCCACGGTCACCCCGACCGCGACACCGACAGCCACATCCACGCCGACAGTCACCGCGACCACCACGCCGACGTCCACCAGTACGGCCACGGTCACCCCGACCGCGACACCGACCATCACCGCGACGCCGACGGCGACATCCACGCTGACAGTCACCGCGACGGCCACGCCCGCGCGCTGCTGGCTGCCGCTGATTTGGCGGTAAACGGCGCACACTACCTAACCCCCATCCCCCTTCCCTCGCAGGGAAGGGGGATGGGGGTTAGGCCAGAACTACCATTTTCAATCCTACTCTGGAAAGAGCGGGAAATATGCTGTGGTGACAATAGCGGAGATGAGGGGATCAGGGGATAGAGCAGCGAGAACATTCCCCCAATCCCCGACGGTTCTTATCTGCCGTGGCACCGCGCCGAACATGGGCGTTTGCCTGGAAAAATCGCCCGCTTGCCTGTCAACTGGCCGTCGGATCGTTTTGGATCACACCGAACAGATTGCCTTCGGTGTCGGCACAGTAGGCCAGGTAGCCGACGGACGGGACGGCCATTCTAGGCATCACCACCCGTCCGCCGTGCTGCGTCACTTTTGTAACGGCATCATCCAACGAAGCGACCTCGAGCGTGTTAACTGTCCCGATGATGGGCTGCTCGCGGCGCGTGATGGCCCCATCAATGCCGGGCGCCTCTTGATTGCCCGTGCTGACCAACCAGTAGTCTGTCGGGCCATCCCACTTCTCGATCTTCCACCCGAACGCATTTTCGTAAAAGCGGACAGCGCGCTCCGGCTGATCGGCCGGCAACTCAAAGTGTATGACGCGTGACATGGTACCCCCTCGGAATTCAGATGTAAGGCTGCTGGTAGCCGATGGTCTTCGTTGCGATGCTGGTCGGCCGGCCAGCATCGCAAGGCGTGGATGAAACAACTGTTCTATTCTAACTTGCGGCCTGTCGAATTTCCGTAGGCCCGATTCCCATGTCGCCGTGATAGCGACGCCCGGCCCGTGCGGCAGGGCAGTTTTCATGCCGTGAACAGCGCCACAGCCCATGAGAAGGCGACAGCTATCGTCCATGGTCAATCGTCCATCGTCGTTCTCTGAGCAGGCTCAGGCCGGCAACCGTCCGCGGAGATCCTCCGGGCGGAACGGCCCAGGCGCCGCGATGAGCCGGCGCGCCGCCTCCACCTGACCCCAAACGTTCCACAGGAGCACGCCGCGCACTCGCCCGTCCCGCAGGTAGTACACGATGCCCTTGTGGAACGGCTCCTGCCAATCCTGCACCAGGTCGAGCCGCGGGTCGGTGTCGCCCACTGCCTCATAGCCCAGCTCGAAGAGGTCAGAATAGAAGAACGACAGGTGATCATAGCGTTCAGCCGTTCCCGCCATGTTCCGACCGGCGATCCGGCCCATGGTATTGGCGTTGTCTTCGTGTTCGACGCGCCTGTGCTCGCCGAGCGCCGAGTCGCAAAAGGACGCCACATCGCCGGCCGCGTAGATTTCCGGCCGGCTGGTGCGGAGGTGCTCGTCGACGACGATGCCGTTCTCCACCTGGAGGCCGATCTGCTGTGCCAGTTTTACGTTCGGTTGGATGCCGATGCCCGCGACGATTCCGTCCACCTCGATCTCGACCTGCTGGCCAGCACCCAGCGCAAAGGACGCCACCGTCAGGCGGTCCCCCTGCTGCGCGATGCCTTGCACAGTGTGTTGATCGAGCACACTCACCCCTTTGCGGCGGTAATAGTCGGTGACGAAGCGTGCCAGGTCCGGGGGAAAGATGCGCCAGCCGATGGCTTCCTCCGGGAAGAGCAGGCTGACCTCCTTCCCGTTCATCGCCAGCGCAGCCGCTACTTCCGAGCCGATGAACCCTCCGCCGATCACCGCGAAGCTGCGCCCCTGGTCGGCCAGGCCGCGCAGACGCCGGTAATCGTCCACCGTGCGGTAGTAGATCACCGACGGTGGGCCGAACGGCAGGCGGCGAGGCGTGCCGCCGGTGGCCAGCAATAGCGCCTCGTAGCTGTATTCCTGGCCCCGATCATCCGTCACCGTCCTGGCCTGTGCATCCAGCTTTTCTGCCGTCTGCCCCAGGTGCAGGGCAACGCCCTGCTTCGACGTATTCCGCCAGATCGCGTCGAGGCTTTGCCCCTTCCAGAGCATTTTCGAGAGGGGGGGCCGGGCGTAGGGCGGATCCGGCTCAGAGCTGATGATGCCAATGGTTCCTTCTCGATCGATCTCACGGATGCCGTCCACAGCCGCCGCAGCGGTCATGCCGCCGCCGATGATCAGGTATTTGTACTTTGCCATGCTACCTCCCACGGATGTCTATTCCTCCAGTCCTTCTTCCGGCACGTTAGGCGTCCACCATCTCGCATCATCCGCGGTGATCAACGCGGCGGCCGTTTCCGGGCCCCACGTCCCCGCGCGATAGTTCGGGAAGTCAATCGGCGGAACCGCTTCCCACACGTTCAAGATCGGCATCAGCACAGACCAGGATGCCTCCGCCTGGTCGGCGCGCATGAACAGTGTCGGATCGCCTCGCATCACATCCAACAGCAGCGTTTCGTAAGCTTCCGGCGGCGCTTCTTTGAAGGTCTCCCGGTAGGAGAAATCCATCTCCACGGGAGCCAGGCGCACGGTCTGACCCGGCTGTTTGGCCTGGAAGCGCAGCATGATCCCTTCCTCCGGCTGGATGCGGATGATGAGGCGATTGGGCTGCCAGTCCAGGACCGCGCTGGGCGGAAACGATTGATGCGGCACCGGCCGGAACTGGATGGCCACCTCCGAGACGCGGCCGGGCAGGCGCTTGCCCGTGCGGAGATAGAAGGGCACGTCCTGCCAGCGCCAGTTATCCACGAACAACTTCACCGCGGCGTAGGTCTCCGCGTGCGAGTCGGGAGCCACATCGGGCTCGCCGCGGTAGGCCGGCACCTTCTTCCCTGCAAGCCAGCCGGAATCGTACTGCCCGCGCACGGCGAACTGGTGCACCTGCTCCTCGGGGATGCGGCGGATGGCGCGCAGCACGTCCACCTTGCGGTTTCTGATCTCGTCGGCGTCGAAGGAGACCATCGGCTCCATCGCGATCAGGCACAGGATCTGGAGGAGGTGGTTCTGGATCATGTCGCGCAGCGCGCCGGCATGTTCGTAGTAATCACCCCGGTGCTCCACCCCCACCTGTTCGGCCACGGTGATCTGTACGTTCTTGATGTAGCGCCGGTTCCAGATCGGTTCGAAAAGGGCGTTGGCAAAGCGGAAAGCCAGGATGTTCTGCACCGTTTCCTTGCCCAGGTAGTGATCGATCCGGTAGATCTGGGATTCCTCGAACACTTTCCGCAGCGTCGTGGTCAGGGTGTTCGCCGAAGCCAGATCGTGGCCGTAAGGCTTCTCCACCACGACGCGAGCCTGGTGGCGATCCTTCGCCAGCCCGGCCGCCTCCAGCCCCGGCAGGATCTTGCCGATCAGACCCGGCGGCACCGCCAGGTAGAAGACGCGATTGGCTCTGGCGTTCCACTTCTTCTCCTGGTCGGCAATCTGCTTCGCCAGTTGCAGGTAGATGGCCTGATCGCCGAAGTCGCCGCACAGGTAGGAGATGCCGGGCGCGATCGCATCCCACGCCTGATCGTCGCTCTTGCCCCGCCGCGAGAAGCGATCCACGCCATCGCGCAGGTGCGTGCAGTACTCGTCCTCTCGCATCTCGACGCGGTCGACGGCGATGACTGCGAGCCCTTCGGGCGGAAGCCAACTGTCCACCCAAAGGTTGTAGACTGCCGGCACCAGCTTGCGCCAGGTCAGGTCGCCGGCCCCGCCGAAAATCACCAGGATCGTCGGCCCCGGACGGGTACGATCATCCATCAGTCTTTCCCCCCGTGCGTATAGAAGACGCCCACCATCCGTTCATCCTGCCCATCCGCTGTCCTTCTCCCATGCGTGTAGAAGACGCCCCCAATCCGTTCATCCTGCCCATCCGCTATCCTTCTCCCATGCGTGTAGAAGACGCCCCCAATCCGTTCATCCTGCCCATCCGCTGTCCTCCTCCCCATGCGTATAGAAGACGCCCACCATCCGTTCATCCCGCCCATCCGCTGTCCTCCTCCCAGTGCGTGTGGAACACGCCTTTGGCATCCACCCGTTCGTAAGTGTGCGCGCCGAAGTAATCCCGCTGCGCCTGGATCAGGTTGGCGGGCAGCCACGCGCTGCGGTAGCCGTCGAGGTAGGCCAGCGAAACCGCCAGCCCCGGAACGGGAATGCCCGCGTCGATGGCCGCGTGCACGACGTTGCGCAGGTCTTCCTGCCGCGCCATCACCTCACCGCCGAGGCTGGAGTCCAGCAGCAGGTTCGGTAAATCCGGCTGTGCCTGGTACGCCGCCCGGATCTTTTCCAGGACCGCCGCACGGATGATGCAACCCCCGCGCCAGATGCGCGCCACCGCCTCCAGGTCGAGGTCGTACCGGTAGGCGCCCGACGCGTGGCCGAGCTGCGCCAGGCCTTGCGCATAGGTCATGATCATCGCGGCGTACAGCGCGTTGCGCAGACGCTCGATGAACGCGGTCGCCTCTGCCTCGTCACCGGCCGCCGGCCGCCGGGATGCGAGCGGGCGGATCGGCCGATCCAGCCGGCCGCTCGCAGCTTCCCGTTCGGCCTTCAGCGCCGACAGATCGCGCATGGCGACCGCCAGGTCGATGGTCGGCGCGGGCACTTGCAGATCCATCGCGTCCTGCGAGGTCCACATGCCCGTCCCTTTTTGTTTCGCCGCGTCCAGGATCACGTCGATCAGCCGCTGGCCGGTCCGCTCGTCGGGCTGGCGGAAGATGTGCGCCGTGATCTCCACCAGGTAGCTGTTCAGCTCTGACTTGTTCCACCGGTCGTAGATGTCGCAGAGCTGGTCATCAGTCAAGCCCAGGCCGCGCTTCATTAGATCATACGTCTCGGCAATCAGTTGCATCAAGCCATACTCGATGCCGTTGTGCACCATCTTGACGTAATGACCGGCTGAGCCAGGCCCCAGGTAGGCCACGCACGGCTGACCGTCGACCTGCGCGGCCACCGCCTCGAAGATGGGCCGCACCCGTTCGTAAGCGGCCCGCGGGCCACCGGGCATCAGGCTGGGGCCGTGCCGTGCGCCGTGTTCGCCGCCCGAGATACCCACGCCCAGGTAGGTGAAGCCCTTCTCGGCCAGGGTCCTGGCGCGCAGATCGGTGTCTTTGAAGTGCGAGTTGCCGCCGTCGATGATCATGTCGCCGGGTTCGAGCTGGGGCAGGAGCGCGGCGATCACGGCGTCCACGGGCGGGCCGGCGGGCACCAGCAGCATCACGGCGCGGGGCCGGCGCAGGGCCGCGATCAGATCGGCTGGCTTGTCCACTCCGCGGACGTTTCGCCCCGCCGCTTCCCGGCGCAACGCCTGCACCTGGCTCACGTCCCGGTCGTAGCCGGCCACCGCGTAACCGTGATCGGCCATGTTCAGCACCAGGTTGCGACCCATCACGCCCAGGCCGATCATGCCGATGTCGTACGTGCTGTCAGCCATCGAATGTCCTTTCCGGGTACATTAGAGGTGCAGCTCCAGCTCAGCCAGGGCCGCCCGGGTTGTATCGTAGCTCGTATGATGAATGCCGCGGATGCCCAAGCCCTGCGCTACCTCCACGAACATGGCCCGATCATCCACGTACAGCACCTCGTTGGCCGGCGCCTGGGCCACGTCCAGGGCCAGCCGGTAGATGTCCTCGTCCGGCTTGCGAAAGTGGACGAACGACGAGACGACGAAGAAATCCACGAACGACGTCAGCCCGAAGTCTCTGACCCGATGTTGGGCCAGCTCGCGGCCTTCGTTGCTCACGGCGGCTACCTTGAGGCCGTGTGCCGCCTTCAGGTCACGGATCAGCGCCAGCATCTCGGGGTAAGGCCGGGACTGGGCGAACATGAACTCTCTGAATTCGGCGCGCGTGAAAGAGCACTGCCGGTAGAATACCACTCGATCCAGGTATTCGTCCAGGCTCAGTTTGCCCGCCTCGTAGGTGTCGAAGGTGAGATGGTGGCGTTCGTCCATCTCGGCGGAATCCAGCCCAAATCGCTCAGCCGCGCGGCGACGCGCCGCCCGATCCCACCCGTTGGTGCCCAGGACGCCGCCGATATCCAGGAACAGTGTCGTAATGCTGGCGTTGATGGCTATCACCTCATTTCATCAATATCTTATATCGATCAATCAGTCCTGTCGGCCGCGATCTCGACATACTTCTGGCTCAATGTCTGCAACAGGGACGTGAGCGCATCGTCGAACTTGCGCACGCCTTCGTCCTCCAACTGTTGTGTTGCCCGGTCGAGATCGATCCCGACCTCGGACAGAAGCTCGAGCACCTGGTAAGCCGCTGGCACGTCCTTTTCCAGGGTGAGCGCAGGCCGACCGTGATCACGGTACGCTTCGAGCGTTTCGAGCGGCATCGTGTTGATCGTGTCCGGCCCGATCAGCGGCTCCACGTACTTTACGTCCGAATAGGCCGGGTTCTTGGTGCTGGTGCTGGCCCACAACACGCGCTGGCTCTTCGCGCCGCGGCCGGCCAAAGCCCGGAACCGCTCGCTCTCGAAGACCTCCCGGTATATCTGATACGCGATCTTGGCGCTGGCGCTGGCGACCTGCCCGTGCAGCGTCGCGGCGAGCTTCGCGTGGCCGTCGGCCTGCATGATCTTTTCCAGCCGGGGGTCCAGCAGCACGTCGATCCGGCTGAGGAAGAAGCTGGCGACCGAGCTGATGCCATCGAGCGGTTGGCCTTTCTTCGCACGTTCTTCCAGGCCACCCAGGTAGGCCTCGGCCACCTGGCGGTAGCGCGGCAGCCCGAACAGCAGCGTCACGTTGACGTTGATCCCTTCAGCCGTCAGTTGGCGGATGGCGGGCAGCCCTTCCTCGGTGGCCGGCACCTTGATCAACACGTTGGGCCGATCCAGCGCGGCCCAGAAGCGCCGCGCCTCGCGCAGGGTGCCGACGATGTCGTACGCCAGCCGCGGGGACACCTCCAGGCTCACGAAGCCGTCCCGCCCTCCCGTCGCCTCGTAGACAGGCCGGAACAGGTCGGCCGCGGCCCGCACATCTTCCACGGCCAACGTCTCGTAGATCTCGAGCGCGCGCCTGGCCTGGCCGGCGAGTTGCCGGATCGCGTCGTCGTAGTCGTGGCTGCCGTCGATGGCTTTCTCAAAGATCGACGGGTTGGCCGTGACGCCGCTCAGTCCATCCTCCGCGATCAGGCGTTGCAGTTCGCCGGACGTGATCATCCCGCGGCGGATAAAGTCCAGCCAGATGCTCTGGCCGTAGGACTTCAGTTTCAACAGAGGGTTTTCCTTCAAGCGATGCGCCGCCCCCATTCGTAAGCTTTTCTGCATATTCCAACCTCCAACTTCCAACCTCCAACTTCCAACTTCCAACTTCCAACCTCCAACCTCCAACTTCCAACCTCTACAGCGCAATAATCACTCCTTTAGCCTGATCATCGCCAGGGCGCGCTGGCACACGGTATCCACGGTGAAGCCGTATTCCCGCAGCACGACCTCACCGGGCGCCGAGGCCCCGAAACGATCCACGCCGATCACGTCCCCCTCGTCGCCCACGTAGCGATGCCAACCCTGCGGTGACCCCGCTTCGACCGCTAGCCGGGCGCGCACGGCGGGCGGCAAAACGGTGTCGCGATAAGCTTGCGTCTGGGCGTCGAACAGCTCCCAACTGGGCATGGAGACCACGCGGGTGCGCACGCCCTGGCGCGCTAGCTGCTCCTGGGCGGCCAGGCACAACGCGACCTCCGAGCCGGAGCCGATCAGGATCAGATCGGGCCGGCCGCCGACCGCGCCGGACAGGACGTACGCGCCGTGGCGCAGCCCCGCGGCCGGCGCGTAGCGGATGCGATCCAGCGTGGGAACGGACTGCCGCGACAAGATCAGCGCCACCGGCCGGTCGCGCGTCTCGACCGCCATGCGCCAGGCCACGGCCGCCTCGTTGGCATCGCACGGGCGGATGACCACCAGGTTGGGGATGGCGCGCAGGCCGGCGAGCTGTTCTACCGGCTCGTGCGTCGGCCCGTCCTCGCCCAGGGCGATGCTGTCGTGCGTGAACACGTAGATCACGTGCAACCCCATCAGCGCGGCCAGGCGGATCGGCGGCCGCATGTAATCGGAGAAGATCAGGAACGTGGCGCCGAAGGGGATCACCCCGCCGTGCGCGGCCAGCCCGTTGAGCGCGGAGCCCATGCCGTGCTCGCGCACGCCGAAGTGCAGGTTCCGGCCGGTGTAGCTCCAGCCGCCGCCCGCCGACCCCTGCACGTCGCCCGCCTCGGACTGCGGATGCTGGAAGTCGCCCAGCCCCGGCATGGCGGTGTGCGTCGAGGGGTCCAGGTCGGCCGAGCCGCCGATCAGCGCGGGGAGATGGCCGGCGATGGCAGCCTGTATCTTGCCCGCCGCCACACGGGTGGCGATGCCTTTGGCGTCGGCGGGAAACTGCGGGATGTCACGGTCCCAGCCGGCGGGCAGGTCGCCGGCCATCAGCCCCTCCAGCTCGCGGGCGAGGTCAGGGTAGAGGCGGGCATATTCGGCGAAGGAAGATTTCCAGGCTTCCTCGGCCTGGCGACCGCGGTCGAGGGCCAACCGGAAGTACGCCAGCGCCTCGTGGGGCACGTAGAACGGCTGGTCGAGCGGCCAGCCCAGGGCTTGCCTGGTCAGCCGCGCTTCCTCCGCGCCGAGCGGTGCGCCGTGCGCCGCAAAGGTGTCCTGCTTGTGCGGCGCGCCGTAGCCCAGGTGCGTGCGGACCAGGATCAGCGAGGGCCGGTCGGCTTGCTCGCGGGCACACCGCAGCGCGTTTTCGATGGCGCCGAGGTCGTTGCCGTCGGCTACGGTCTCTGTGTGCCAGCCATACGCTTGGAAGCGCCGTGCGACATCCTCGGTGAAGGTGATCTGCGTGGCGGCCGAAAGGGTGACGGAGTTGTTGTCATAAAGATAGATCAGCTTGCCCAGCCTCAGGCTGCCGGCCAGCGACGCCGCCTCCGAGGCCACGCCTTCCATCAGATCACCGTCGCTGACGATGGCATACGTGGCGTGGTTGATGATCTCGAAGTTGGGGCGGTTATAGCGGGCCGCCAGATAACGCTCGGCGATTGCCATCCCCACGCCGTTGCCGAATCCCTGTCCCAGCGGGCCGGTCGTCACCTCCACCCCCGGCGTGAGGCCGCGCTCGGGATGGCCGGGCGTGATGCTCTCCCACTGGCGAAACCGCTTGATCTGGTCGAGCGGCACGTCGTAGCCGGTCAGATAGAGCAGGCTGTAGAGCAGCATCGAGCCGTGGCCGGCCGACAGGATGAACCGGTCGCGGTCGAACCAGCCGGGATTCGCCGGGTTGTGCTTCAGAAAGCGCGTCCACAGCACATAGGCCATCGGCGCCGCGCCCATCGGCAGGCCGGGATGGCCGCTGTTGGCCTTCTCCACTGCGTCGATGGACAGGAATCGGATCGTGTTGATCGCGAGCTGATCGAGGTCGATCCCCTCGCGGATAGCTGCGGCAGGTGATGGTAATGACACGAGCACACCTCCAGGTATCAGTGGAGCGCATTCAAGCCTGGTTGGGCGAGGTCTCCGACCGAGACCCAATCGTTAGCGCACGAGAGCCTGTATCACGCTAAGCAGCGGCGCCGGGTACAGTCCGAGCCAGATCACCGCCACAGCCAGGCCGGCCAGGGCCACGCCCCCCGCGCCCGCCACGGCCGGCCCCAGGCCGGACGGGCCTGCCTGCCCTTCCGGCTCACGGTACATCGCGACGATGATGCGCAGGTAATAGGTGATCCCGATGGCGCTGCCCAGCACCAGGATCAGGGCCAGCCACCACCAGGCCGTGCCCACCGCGGCCGCCAGCACGTAGAACTTGCCGATAAAACCTGCGGTCAGCGGGATGCCGGCCAGCGACAGCAGCGCGGCGGTGAGGATGGTCGCCAGCCACGGGCGCCGCCAGAACAGACCCCGGTAATCGTCCAACGCGTCCGCATCCCGCTTCGGCTCCGCGGCGCTCAGCACCGCCACCACGCCGAAAGCGGCCAGGATCGACGCAAAATACGCGACCAGGTAGAAGGTCACCGCGGTGATGGCCGCGGCGCCGCCGGCCAGGAAAGCCACCAGCAGATACCCCAGGTGCGCGATGGATGAGTACGCCAGGATGCGCTTGACGTTATCCTGGCGCAAGGCCAGCAAGTTGCCGGCCAGCATCGACGCCACTGCGATGGCCGCGAAGGCGATGGTGATCGACGGCAGCGCGGCCCCGTTCTGGCCGCCGGTGTACCCCGGCGCCATGACGAAATAGCGCAACAGGACGGCGAACATGCCGCCTTTCGAGGCGCTGGCGACGAACGCCGCGGTCGGCGCAGGCGCGCCCTCGTAAACGTCGGGCGTCCACATGTGGAAGGGCACGAGCGCCAGCTTGAAGCCGAAGCCGACGACGAGCATCGCCAGCCCGGCCTGAAGCAGGATGCTTCCGGGCGCATTCGTCGCGGGCAGTGACGCCAGCACAGCGAACTGCATGGTCCCTGTCTCCGCGTAGACCAGCGCCATGCCGAAGAGCAGGAACGCGGCCGACGCCGCGCCAAGCACCAGGTATTTCACGCCTGCCTCAATGCTGCGGCCGTTGGAGCGGGTGAACGCGATCAGCGCGTACAGCGAGACGCTCAAGATTTCCAGGCCCAGGAAGAAGGAGGCGAAGTGGCTGCTGGCGACCAGCACCGCGGAGCCCAGGGTCGCGAGCAGCAGCAGAACGTAATACGCCTCCGCCGGCTCCGCCCGCCGGCGCAGGTAGCCGTAGGACAGCAGCCCCACCGCGAAGCTGGCGATGATGATCAACCCCGTGTAGAACCGGGCGTACGCGTCAATGATCAATAGCGACGTCACCTGCTGTGGCCCGGTTTGGGCCGTCAGGAGCAGGGCGGCGAAGGCTGCGGCCAGCCCGATCAACGCCAGCCCGGCGGTCAGCGCAAGGTTGCGATGGAAGGCGATCAACAGCATCAGCGCGACCGCGGTTGCGCCGAGCACGATCCACGGGAGCAGGGCGGTCAGGTCGATGGGTGTCATGGGGTACCTCCGCGCAGTGCGGCCGGTCCGCCCGGCGGTGCACTGCTGGACGTCACAGTGCCCGGCTCGCCGGGTTGAGGTTGGGTCATCTGCGCCGCGGGCGCCTGCTGCTGGAGCGCCTGCAAGGCCCGGTCGGCGGTGTTCAGCACCGGCTGCGGGTAGAGGCCCAGCAACACCACGAGGACCGCCATGACCGCCAGGATCGCGACCTCCCGCGGGGTCGAGTCGGGCAGCCCGCCTTCGGCCGGTTTCGCCTGCCAGCCGTGCGCATTCGGGCCGAAGAAGGCGCGCTGGATCATCCACAGCGCGTAAACCGTCGAGACGATGAACCCCAGCGTGGCGAGCGCCGCCAGCGGCACGCTGACCCGGTACGTGCCGAGCAGCACCAGGAACTCGCCGACGAAATTCGCCAGCGCGGGCAGCCCCAACGTCGCGATGGCGAAAAACAGACTGAACCCGCCCAGGCGGGGCATCACGGCCCACAGCCCGCCCATCCGATCCATGTCCCGCGTGCCGAGGCGGTCGCCCAGGTCGCCCGCGACGATGAACAGCGCGCTGGTGGTCAGCCCGTGGGCGAGCATGATGACCAGCGCGCCCTGGAGCGCGAGCTGGTTCCAGGCGAAGATCCCCAGC
>Ga0172375_10010413_pt1 | contig 12062 bp, 13 predicted proteins | sample LakKiv1m_FD_114537 | JGI IMG/M metagenome (GOLD analysis project Ga0172375, IMG submission 114537) | Freshwater microbial communities from Kabuno Bay, South-Kivu, Congo - kab_092012_11.1m | ecosystem: Environmental > Aquatic > Freshwater > Lake | place: Democratic Republic of the Congo... | reverse complement strand
TGCTGATTTTAAGACGGATTTGGCGGAAATTATTATTCAAAGTTTAAAACCGATTCAAGAAAAAATTCAGTTGCTCACCGACCAAGAAGTTCTTTCAATTTTAGATAAAGGCAGAAATAAAGTTGCCTCTTTAGCTAGTCAAAAAATGACTGAGGTGAAGAAAAAAATTGGCTTTATTTCTTAAAACCATCAGCAAGGAGGGGATGCCATGAAAAAGAAAGGAGGAGTCTTCGAAAATTTTTTAGAAGCAATCAGCGAGCAAAATCCCAATATTCAAGCCATAACCATTATCATTGGAAAGGAGCCTGACAAAGAAATTCAAGAATCATTTTTAGCGTTTCTTGAAATCATCCAGGGAGATGAATTTTCATCTGCTATTCGCAATCACCTGAAAAATACTGGGAGACTATGAAAGGAGATTGTGCCTCATGGGAAATTTTAATGATTTTATAATGTTTATTCAAAATCCCAGAGCCGATGCAAAAACCATAGGCGAAAAGCTCAAGGCTATTAAAAATCAACAGGAAGACTACCTCTACAAGAGAGCTATCGATGCTCTACGAAATATTCGGGGGGAAAATTTCTGCAAAAAAGCACTTCGCTACGTTTAAATGAAACTACAAACACAGCTAATAGAAACCGCCCAGGAGCACCGGGCGGTTTTGCATTTTACATCATTATTATCCGCGAATCATTTCCAGAAGTTCTTTCGTTTTCGTTTCCATTAATTCTTTTGTTTTCGCTTCCACATTCAAACGAATAAGTGGTTCGGTATTAGAACCGCGAACATTAAACCGCCAATCAGAGAAATCTGCCGACACACCATCAATTTCATTAATCTCTCCTTGGGAATATTTTTCTTTAGCTTTGGCTAAAATTGCTGGCACGCTCTCCACTTGCGTGTTAATTTCCCCACTAACAAAATATTTTTGCCAAAACATTTCGTTCATAATTTCCGATAAAGTTTTTTCTTGAGTGGAAAGAAATTCCAACATCATCACCACGGGAATCATGCCATTATCGCAGTAAAAAAAATCTTTAAAATAATAATGGGCGCTCATTTCTCCGCCAAAAATGGCATCTTCTTTACGCATTCTTTCTTTAATGAAAGCATGCCCCGCTTTGGAAGGAATGAGTTTTCCCCCGTTTTCTTTCACCATATCATCAATCGCCCATGTGAGTCGGGTGTCACGAATAATTGGTGTACCCGGATTTTTTTCCAAAAATATTTTAGAGAGAAGCGCAGTAATAAAATAGCCTTCGATAAACTCACCTTTTTCAGTGAAGAAAAAACAGCGATCCGCATCCGCGTCCCAAGCCACTCCAAAATCGGCTTTTTCTTCTATTATTCTTTGAGAAATTTCTTCGCGATTTTCTGGAATCAAAGGATCAGGACGACCCTTGGGAAAATTTCCGTCTGATTCCCAATTTAATTTCACAATTTCTAAATCTAAACCTTCAAAAATTTTATCCACCGCTCGTCCGCCTACTCCAAAATTAGGATTAGCGACAATTTTCATTGGTTTAAATTTAGAAAAATCCGCAAAACTCTTTACCTTCTTGGCATAATCTTCCAGAATATTTTTTTTCTCAATCAAGCTTTCATTGGCCTCACCTTCAAGAACAGATTCTGAAATTTCTTTACTCATTGCTAAATCTCTAATCTCATAAATTCCCGTATCTCCTGAAATGGGCCGAGACTCTTCGCGAACAAATTTTAGTCCATTATATTCTTTGGGATTGTGCGATGCTGTTAAAGAAAATCCGCCGGCATAGCCATAATTGGCTACCGAAAAATAGAGCATGTCGGTGGAAATTTCACCCACATCAATCACTTTAATTCCCAAATCTGTCACCGCTTTAATGGCTACTTTTTTGAGATTCGGTGAAGAAAGACGAACGTCCGCCCCAATCACTACTTCTTTGGGCTTCACAAACTCGCAATAAGCTTGCGCAATTTTGTACACATCCAATTCGTTAATTTCTTCAGGATAAATTCCCCGAATATCATAGGCTTTGAAAATCTCCTGTTTCATAAAATTTATTTTGTCATTCCCGCGAAGGCGGGAATCTAGTCATTAGGTTTATTTACTGGATCCCCGCCTTCGCGAGGATGACATTTAACTTGATTTAATAATTATCTAAAGCTATAATAGCATAAATTGGCCTATAATTTCCAATTAAGAATTAAGAATTTCTAATCAATGCTTAAATGACTAAATTTCCAATTTTTTAAAATTAGGTCATTAGAAATTGGAGAATTGATTAGAAATTAGAAATTAAAAATTAAAAATTTATTTTTATGTCATTAAAAATAGGTATCGTTGGCTTACCCAATGTAGGCAAGTCTACACTTTTCAAAGCCCTCACTAAAGTCCAAGTCGATATTAATAATTACCCATTTTGCACGATTGAGCCCAATGTCGGCATCGTGAAAGTGCCTGATTTTCGTTTGGAAAAACTGGCCCAAATGTCCGAGTCCGCCAAAATTATTCCGGCCATTATTGAATTTGTCGACATCGCTGGAATCGTCAAAGGTGCTTCCTTGGGTGAAGGTTTGGGCAATAAATTCCTGGCTAACATTCGCGAAGTAGATGCGATCGCCCAAGTGGTGCGTGTTTTTTCCAATGACAATATTATTCATGTCCACAACAAGATTGATCCTGAAGGCGATATGGAAATTATCAATTCGGAATTAATTTTGGCTGATTTAGAAACGGTTTCTAAGGTGAAAATTAGATTAGAAAAAGACAAACGCGGAAATAAAAAAGGCGCTGCCGAACAATTAGAAGTCTTGCAAAAAATTCAAACCAATTTGGAAGCAGGAAAACTCGCCAACGAAACACAACTGGATTTGCAAGACGAAAATACGGAAATTATTGTCCGCGAACTTTCTCTTCTGACCATGAAACCATTTTTGTATGTTTATAATGTGGCCGATATTAACGAAAAATTAGCCGATAATTTGGAAAAGAAAAATCACGTTAAATTAGATATTAAAATCGAAGAAGAATTAATTGAGATGTCCAAAGAAGAAGCAACTGAAATGGGAATTACTTCCAATATCGATCAACTAATCATTGAAGCCTATAAATTGCTCGGACTCATAACTTTCCTCACTACTGGCCAAGACGAAACCCGCGCGTGGACCATTAAAAAAGGTTGGACAGCCCCTTTGGCTGGCACCGCTATTCACAATGATTTCAAAGATAAATTTATCCGCGCTGAAGTCATCAATTGGGAAAAACTGCTTGAAGCCAGCTCATGGAGCAAAGCCCGCGAACTCGGGACGCTACGCCTGGAAGGCAAAGACTACATCGTTCAAGACGGGGATGTTATCGAATTCAAGATTTAATATTACAAAAGTGTCAAATCTTTGCATATGCAAGAAATTGACACCTGCTTATTTCTTAAAAAATTACAAATAAAAAAAGCCCGGCGGTTGCTCCCGCGGGGCCTTTTTAATGCTTTATTTAATCTTATTGAGCAATCCTTGAAATCGCATTTGCTCACTATGAAGACGGCTTATTTCCTGACCGCTAACTAATTTGATCCTTTCCATTTTTTCATTTTTTTCTTTAATTGCCAATTCTATTATGGATTTGGCCACACCTTCTCCCGAAATCACCTGAACACAATTATGGGCGTAAAAAAGAACCGAGGAAATTTTTTTTTCAATTATCACAATGGATGCTTTAGTTGCCCAATCAAGATCACTGGTTATCGTATCATTTCTCTTTAATACTTCACAATCGGAAATCGGCAAAGAAATATCTTTTTTTTCTTCGATAGCCATACCGTCCTTACAGTCGCCCCACAAAACGGCTTCGCTGAATATCCAACAAGGACTGCCCCCTTCGGAAATCGAAATCGATACCTGCAGGTGCTGTAGAAACTGCAAATACTCGATAGAAAATGAATCTTTTTTCAGCTTCCGCATAATAAATTCCAATTCCCTTAATAACAATCTCTGCTTTTCATTGGGAAACATAGACTCCATAGCCACACCTCCTCATTATAAGTTAAGGTACTTTTTCGCTAATTTTAGCCTTCGTCAGACGATTCCGACGATATAGTAATCTAACGCAAAATAGCCTTCCTGTCAAGCTATTGACTAAATTATCATTCCCTGCTAGACTTAACCCACAATCAAGAAAGACCAACTATTTTCTCGCTTTGCCCTTCCGTAGCTTTAGCGTAGGAGGGCCAAACCCGCTTTCGTTAAAACTTCAGCAGGGTTAAGATAAGAAGATAAAAATCCGCAAAGGAGGGCTTTCTTGAGCGGTTTTTAATTATATAAATCACTAATTAACCCGAATCAAGTCGCTAATAATCTCGAATATCCTATTTGTGAATATTCGTGAAAAAATTAGCGTCGATTCGCGATTTAAATCATCATGCAGTACGAGCTATTCTACCTCGTCGGATCCTCTAAGGAAGGCGAACTAGAAACAATCAAAAAAGAAGTCTCCGAAATCGTTGTCTCTGAAGGAGGCGTTTTCGAAGAAAAACAAACCGAGGAAAAAAGAAAACTTTCCTACGAAGTGAAGCACGAAACTCACGGCATTTATCTTGCCCAACGTTTTGAAATGGAAGAACCTTCCAAAATTCAAGAAATCAACCGAAAACTTAATCTCGCAACTAGCGTTTTACGTTTCATCATCAGCAAAGCCGATGAACTTCCTGAACTTCTTTCCAAAGAAGAAAGAAAAGCTAAAGCTTCTAACGCTGAAGTTAAAGTAAAACCAGTTGAGAAAAAAGAAGTTGCTCCTAAAAAAGAAGAGGAGATAAAAACTCCTAAAGAAGAAGTGAAATTAGAAAGCGAAGTTAAAAAAGAAATTGAAGAAGATATTGATAAAAAATTAGAAGAAATTCTAAACATATAATGATATAAATCACTAATCAACACGAATCAAGTCACTAATAATCTCGAATAAAAAATAAATTCACATTTGTGATTATTGGAGAAAAAATTAGAGATTGATTCGCGATTTAAATCTATGAATGTCAATAAAGTCATTCTCGTCGGAAGACTCACGAGAGATCCGGAAGTGAGGAATACTCCTACTGGTCAATCAGTAGCTTCTATCAGTATGGCCACTAATCGTTTTTGGAAAGATAAAAGTGGTCAAAGACAAGATAAGACCGAATATCACAACATCGTTCTCTGGGGAAGACTAGCGGAAATTGCTGGACAATATCTAATGAAAGGTCAAGAATGTTTCATTGAAGGAAGATTAGAAACTCGAAAATATACTGGAAAAGATGGAGTGGAAAGACGAACTACTGAAATTGTTGCCGAAAATATGCAATTAGGAGCTAAAGCTCAAGGCACCGCTAATTCTAATTATTCTCGTCCAGCTAGTCAAAATACTCAACCAGCCAACTCCAATCCTCAACCAGAACCAGTTGAATCCATTCCGACCATCAACTTGGACGAAGAACAAGACGAGGTAAGAATTGAAGATGTTCCCTTTTAAGGATATAAATAACTAATCAAATCGAATCAAGTCGCTAATAATCTCAAATATTCTATTCGTGAATATTCGTGAAAAAATTAGCTTCGATTCGCGATTTAAATCATCATGAATTATAGAAATAATAACGAACCGGCAAAAATTGAAAAGAAAGAATGCTTTTTTTGCCAAAACAAAATGGATAAAATTGATTTCAAAGACGCTTATCTCATTCGTCGTTTTATGAATTCGCAAGGAAAAATTTATCCACCCAAAAGACATGGCACCTGCACTCGTCATCAACGAACACTAGCCAATGCCATTAAAAAAGCGCGAACTATGGCACTCGTACCATTTGTAGCTAAATAAATAATCAAACACTAAATCAACGAATACCCACACTAAATTTAACTAAAAGATTAGTTTCTTTCGTGTCTATATTTGTTTCATTCGTGTATGCTTGGATTAAGCGATATTAAATCAGGGAAAAATATCGTGCTAGACGGGACTCCTTTTGCCGTTCTCTACCACGAACATTCTAAAACCGGTCGGGCTGGAGCAGTTCTTCGCACTCGACTGAAAAATCTTTTCACCGGAGCCGTTTTGGAAAAAACTTTTCAGGGTTATGACAATGTGGAAGAAGCTGACATCTCTAAATCCAAAGCGCAATTTCTCTACCTAGAAGGAGCCAACTATGCCTTTATGGATAATGAGTCTTATGAACAATTTTCTCTGTCCAAAGAAGTTCTGGGCGATGCCGTGAATTATTTGATTGAAGGAACCGAAGTTATTGTTTTAAATTTCAATAGCAATCCCATCAACATCGAATTACCCATTAAAATTAATTTGAAGGTGGTAGAAGCACCACCCGGAATCAAAGGCAATAGCGTCGCTACTGGTGGAAAATTAGTGAAATTGGAAACTGGCTTTATGATCAGCGCTCCCCTTTTCATCAAAGAAGGTGAAACAATTATTGTAAATACTGAAAGAGGCGAATATGTAGGAAGACCACAGAATTAGAAACAAGAGGCTAGCGACAAGAGACAAGTTATTAAAATTATAAAAAACTCCTGACAAACGGAGTTTTTTGTTTTCCCCCTTAAAGAAGATTTTAGATGATACCCATGTGCGAAAAAATTGTCAGAGTCATGAGTGGCATCAGAGCAATAAGGAATGCTAAGCCAAGTTCATCGGCTTTTTGATCCTCAATGTCTCTTTCTTCACAACGAGCACACTTGCAAGCTGGTTTTTCCATAGTTTATTAATTAAATTTAATTAAGTCTTTTTTCGCCCCCACATCAATTTTTAAATAAATTTAGCCTTTAGATAAGGCATTTTTATCAATTCGTGTGGAGGAAAAAGAAAAAAGCGGAATAGTAATCACCCGCTTTATTCACTATATATCTATTATACTCCTTTTTAAGCCAAAAGTCAACCCCGCACTAAATTTTCCTATTAAGCATTATCTAGCGCTTCTTTTTCCTTTACTTTTACAATAATCTCTTTGGCAATTTCTTTGATCAGTTTCTTGTCCGCTTTCAGGGTAGCCTTTGCCGCTTCTCGTCCCACTCCTAATTTCACTTCCCTAAAATTGAATGAATTGCCCTTTTTCTCAATCACTTCATATTTCACTCCCACATCCAAAACATCTCCGGAAAGAGAAATGCCTTCGTTATACATAATGTCAAATTCAGCCGTTTTGAAAGGTGGCGCTACTTTATTTTTCACAATTTTTACCTTCACTCGATTGCCTACAATGTCTTCGCCTTTTTTGATTTGAGCGCTGCGTCTCACTTCAATCCGAACCGAAGAATAAAATTTCAAAGCATTGCCACCAGTAGTGGTTTCTGGATTACCAAACATCACCCCGATTTTCATTCTAATTTGATTGATGAAAATTACGGTGCAATTAGACTTCGCCACGATAGCTGTGAGTTTTCGAAGTGCTTGCGACATCAATCTTGCTTGACGTCCTACATGTTGATCGCCCATTTCACCTTCAATTTCCGCTCTCGGCACCAATGCCGCCACCGAATCAACGACAATGATACTCACTGAACCAGAATTCACCAGAGTTTCCACAATGTCCAAGGCTTGTTCTCCGTTGTCTGGTTGAGAAATCAAAAGCTCGTTTACATTCACTCCAATTCGTTTGGCATATTCCGGGTCCAAAGCATGTTCTGCGTCAATAAATGCCGCTACCCCGCCCGCTTTTTGCGCATTGGCAATTACATGCAAAGTCAAAGTGGTTTTTCCCGAAGACTCAGGACCATAAACTTCAATCACCCGACCTCTAGGAATTCCACCGATACCCAATGCCAAATCCAAAGAAACAGAACCTGTAGGAATTGATTCCACATCCACTCTTTTCACATCTCCCAAAGTCATAATCACCCCTTCGCCAAATTTTTCTTTGATTTGATCAACGACATTTTCCAAATTTTTATTTTCTTCTTTCGCCATAAATATTAAATTATGAATTATTAATTATGAGTTCCGAATGATTTTTTAAATTCATAATTCATCATTCGTAATTCTTTATGGTGTTATTATATCACTAATATATTTTCTTGCAAATCCATAACTGGGGATAACTAAAACTTTGTATCTTTAGTAAAAACCACTCCCCTGACTGCGCCGGAATCTTGACTTAAAGAGCCGATTTCTTTGCCATTAAACTTCACTAAGGTTGCTTTTCCGTTTCCAGAATTAACCACAATTTTTTCCTTAGCTTCAAAGCTTTGTACTGCGCCAGTGAGCATTGTTCCGCTAAAAACCAAATTGCCGTCCGTTTCTACACTCAACCAAACTGGATTAGAATCTGTTCTCAACTCAATTTTTATTCCTTCTGCTATTGAATTTATTTCTTTAATTTCTCCGTTTTTTGAATTTAAAATCTCTTGAGAAGTTGACTGAACAACAATATCTTCTCGGGTTTCTTTTTCAAATTTATTTATCGCTTTTACTTCGATATTGCTAGTTCCTGATTGAATTGTCAAATTTTCTCTAAACTTTCCATCCGCATCTACCAACACTGGCTGATCATTGATAAAAATTTTTCCGTCTACTTCAGTAATTCCTTCAACTACTACTGAATTTCCATTTGTAGAATAATTGTTTTCTGGACTGAGAATAACCAAGCGTGGATTATTGGAAAAAGAACCAAATTCAAAGTAAAGATATAAAATTCCAGCTAAAATTAAAATTGATATGGAGGTTATCGCCATCAATTTTGGAGTAACAACAAAAGAAGAAATATTTAAAGGCCTTACTTCATCTTCAATTTCACCATTTCTTTTTTTCAAATTTTTTCTTATTCCTCTTTCTTTTTCAAAAAGCCTGATTAAAATATATTCTTCTACTCCAAAAATTTCCGCACAATTTTTAAGAAAACCTTTTACATAAACATCCGCTGGAAGCTTGTCATAATTTCCATCTTCGAGATATTCCAAATAACGATACGGTATTTTAGTAGCCCGAGAAACATCATTAAGCCCCAACCTCCTGTTATTCCTAAGAAGCTTCATCCTTTCTCCCAAGGTCATCGTGCCAACACTTTTTTTCACAAATCCATTTTTCGACATAAAAAATAATTTTCTTATAAATAAAAAACCTTTCGCTACGCCAGGGCGATTCGAAAAAGGTTTTTAGGTTTTATTTTTTATTTTTTGTTTAACTACATCTGCCATTTATCTCTTTCAATCTGATCTTCCAAGGGCTCGTCATATTGCGGTCCGTCACTGCCTTTTGCGCCATAGACTTCTCGCGCTTTAGCCCCATTAGCTGGTCCAACCACGCCTTTTTCTTCCAGCATATCCAAGAGTCTCGCTGCTCTAGCATAACCTACTTTGAATCTTCTTTGCAAATAGGAGGCTGAGGCCTTGCTAGTTTTCAGCACTTCTTCTTTCACCTCCTCAAACAAGCTGTCGTCATCACTGTTCATTCCATTTTCCAAACCAATTTCCAACGATTTTTCCAAACTCAATTCAGAAACTTCTTTTTTCTCTAAATCGGTTTTGACAATTTCTTCATCTAATGTCGCTTCCACTTTTTGACTCTTAATAAATTTCACCACCTCTTTTACTTCTCCTTCACTAATGAAAACTCCTTGAATTCGTTTCGGTTTAGGCGAGGTAGAAGAAACATAAAGCATATCTCCATTACCCAAAAGTTTTTCTGCTCCACTTCCATCCAAAATTGTTCGCGAATCAATTTGATTATTCACCTTGAAAGCTACGCGCGCATTGATGTTGGCCTTGATAAGACCGGTGATAATTTTTACTTCTGGTCGTTGGGTAGAAACAATCAAATGAATACCAACCGCACGCGCCAATTGAGCGATGCGAACAATTGTCGCTTCGACTTCTTTTCCGTGACTCATCATCAGTTCTGCCAATTCATCAATCACCACCACGATAAATGGCAATCTTTCCAATTTTTCCTCTACCACTTTTCCGGTTTCCAAATGCGTATGCTTTCTCGTTTCTCCCTTGGCTACTTTTTCGTGATAAGATGTCAGATTTTGCGAACCCATATCTTGAAGCAAACGATAACGCTTTTCCATTTCGCTCGTTACCCACTTGAGAGCGGAAACCACTTTATCATTTTCAGTGATGACTGGCGTCAAAAGATGCGGAATGCCAGCATACATTGAAAGCTCCACCCTCTTAGGATCCACCATAATAAATTTCAAATCCTTGGGAGAATTTTGGTAAAGTAGCGTAGTAACAATAGAATTGATAGAAACTGATTTTCCTGTTCCGGTGGCTCCAGCAATCATCAAATGAGGCATCTTGCCGAGGTCAGTAAAAATTTGCTTACCACTTACATCCTCACCGAGAGCTAAAGTTAAATTGGATTTTCGATTAATAAATTCTTCATTCTCCACAAAATCACGCAGGCAAACGATAGCTGGCTCATCATTAGGAACCTCAATCCCAATCAAAGATTGTCCAGGAATTGGCGCTTCAATTCGAATTGGATGCTTAGCCAAAGCCAAGGAAAGATCCCCATGCAAACCAATAATTTGGGAGACTCGTACGCCAGCCTCTGGACGAAAACGATATTGCGTTACCGCCGGACCAACTTGATGACCCGCTCGCGTCACATTGATGCCAAATTGTTTGAAAGTATTTTCAATAATTTCTTCTCGCTGTTCCGTGTTTCCTCCTTTGGCTCCACCCGTTCCTTTTTTCAAAAGTTTCGCTGGTGGCAAACGCCAAGTATCATCTTCCAATGGTTCGCAATTATTTTTTTCAATCGCTCTTTTTTTTGTTTTAAATTTTTTCGCTTCTTCCAAAAAATAATCATCCACATATTGATCCGCCCCTTCCACAAATTTTATCTTGCTAATATTCTCTCCTCCTGGTTCATTCTTCTCTTCTTTAGAGATATTTTCCTCGACCTTCATTTTTTCTTTTTTCTCAGCTTCTAAAGGAAGTTGTCCAGCAACTGGAATTGGAGGAGCAATTTCTTCTTCGGTTTTTTCTGCTTCCACTTCTTCGGTTTTGAAAAGTTCAATCAACTTGTGGAAAGTAAGTTCAAAAGCCACAATTACACCAATCAAAAAAAGTGCCACTAACAAAACAAATCCGCCAGCTGGTCCCAAAAATTTTACCGCCGGATAGGCTGCTAAAAATCCAGCCAAGCCACCACTTCGGCCCTGCAGAGCAATCTCTTTCATCGCGCTCAAATCATTTACCCAATGAAAAAGTCCGGTCACGCCCAAAAGAATAATGAAAAGTCCCAAGAGTTTAGAAACATAAAAAGAAGTTCGCCCGCGGAAAAGCAAAACAATTCCTCCGGAAACCAAGAAAAAGGGCAGAAGCCATTTAACCCAGCCAACCAAAAGTCCAGAAAAAGAACTCAGTTTTTCGCCCACTACACCGGCTTTTCCAATAAAACCTAGAAAAATTACCACGGCTAGTGCAAACAAAAAAACGGCTGCCGCGCTCCTTTTTGCTTCTGAGCCGATGCCAAAACTAAAACGATGAAATTCCTTTTTTGGAGCCTCCTCCTCTTCAATTTTTTCCTTCTTTTTTCGTCCCATTTTTTTGCTTTAATAAGTCTATTTTAACACAAAATCAAAAAAACAAAAAGTTTACCCCGCAGTATCCCAAGTACTCAGGATACTGCTGGGGCTACCATAATAATTAATTATAAGCTAAACAAAAAACCACCCTAGCAATTTTTGGTGGTTTTTTGAAAAGTTTTTTTAATCTATTTTTCCTCTCGATATCCTGTTCCGGCGGGAATGAGTTTTCCGAGGATGACATTTTCTTTAAGTCCTCGCAGTTTATCTTCTTTACCCTGAACGGCAGCGTTAATGAGCACGCGAGCGGTTTCTTGGAAGGAAGCGGATGACAAGAAGCTTTCAGTCGAGAGAGCCACTTTGGTGATTCCCAAAAGCAATTTCTCACCTTTAGCTTGTTCTTTGTCTTGCGCTTTTATTTCTTTGTTCACTTCATTAAATTCATCTCGTTCCACTATATCGCCTACCAAAAGACTAGTGTCTCCAGAATCAGAAATTTGAATCCGACCAAACATTTGACGAATAATTACTTCAATATGTTTGTCGTTGATGCCTTCTCCTTGAGTGGCATAAAT
>Ga0172375_10010412_pt1 | contig 12062 bp, 17 predicted proteins | sample LakKiv1m_FD_114537 | JGI IMG/M metagenome (GOLD analysis project Ga0172375, IMG submission 114537) | Freshwater microbial communities from Kabuno Bay, South-Kivu, Congo - kab_092012_11.1m | ecosystem: Environmental > Aquatic > Freshwater > Lake | place: Democratic Republic of the Congo... | reverse complement strand
GATCTAATACTTTTTCTAATCAAAAAAAATACACCATGAACTTGCTCAAAAAAAAAGTTAGCAACAAAACAGAAAGCGCCAATTCCCCAAGAAAGAGAACCTTCAATTCTTGATGCCCTCAATAACATTATTGCAAAACAAGAAGCCATCACAAACGAACAGGCTCAAATTACCGAAATGATGAGAAATCGTGGCAGACAATTTGGGGATGCTTTGCGAACACAATATCGGTACGAGAACGATGAGGAAGCGGCCTCTGAGGAGCATCGAATGACACCAAAACAAAAAAGAACGGCTGAGAATCTAAAACGACAAGTACTAGAAAAAACGACAAAGCAGCGCGGTGTTGAAGTTGAATAATAAATCGTGTATTATAGACGTTATCCTAAAGACAGCGAGCGTTCCAAAAGGATAGAAGTCTCGCCGAGGGAAACAGTGTTTTGTAACACTCCCCTCGTGGAGTGTTTTTTATTTGTAAGGAACATATGAAAAACGAGCCAACAGCCGCCTCCGTCAAGACTTCGGCGGCCAAGCAGAGAAAAATTGACACCGTTACAAACTTAACGGAAAAAGTAAATAAAGCTAAAGTCATGGTACTTGCCGACTACCGCGGCATCAAGCATAAACAGCTGGAGGAACTCCGACGCAACCTCAAAAAGTCAGACGGCGAATTCGTGGTTGCCAAAAACAGGCTTGTCCTTCGCGCCCTTCGCTCCGCTCAGGGTAAACCCTCGGAAAGGAGTAAACCCTCGGAGACCACAGATCAGATACTCCCGTCTCTTACGGACACGACAGCAGTCCTTTTTGCCTATAAAGATGAGGTAGCCCCGCTTAAAGAGCTTCTCAAATTTTTCAAAGCCGTGGGCTTGGGCAAAACCAAGGCAGGCATCATGGGTTCATCCGTCATGACGGATGCGGATGTCACGAAACTCGCGACATTACCCGCCCGCGATGTGCTCCTTGGCACACTTGTCCGTCAGTTAAACGCCCCCATCCAGGGTCTTCACTACGCATTACAGTGGAATATCAACAAGTTTGTCTGGGCGCTAAATTCTATAAAGGAGAAAAAGACAGTATAAATGAACTTTGTGTCCACCGCATCTTACTTCTCGCCTGATCCCACTATTCGTGGCACGGCTCGAAGAGCGATTGCAGGTGGACTTAAGAAACAGTAAATTCATTTTATTCATTAACTGTTTCTAAAGGAGGTGACACTAACATATGGCAAAATTATCTAAAGATGAAATCATGCAAGCAGTCGAAGAGATGACCGTATTGGAACTTTCCGATTTGGTCAAGGCGTTAGAAGAAAAATTTGGTGTCACTGCTTTACCCGCCGTAGCTTCAGCGCAGGCAGGAGCTCCCGGAGCAGGTGGTTCAGACGAGCCAAAGGAAGAACAGACCGTCTTTAACGTCGTTCTGACCGAGACCGGAGCTAACAAAATTGGAGTTATCAAGGCCGTTCGGGAACTCGTCCCGACCTTGGGTCTCCAGGAAGCAAAGACGCTCGTTGAATCCGCTCCGAAAGAAGTGGTGACGGGTGCCGCTAAATCAGCAGCCGAGGAAGCGAAAAAGAAATTGGAGGCCGCTGGAGCGAAAGTGGAATTAAAGTAAAAGAAAAAGAAAGGAAGGAAGTGCCACAGCTCTTATGCGAGTTTTCGAGCATTAGAGATGTGTGCATCCCGATGAGCGAAGCGATATCGGGACCAAAAAGAAATTGGAAGCAGTCCCGCGAAGCGGGATCCACGAAGCAGTAATGCTCATGGAATTCGCAAACTGTTTCGGGACAGGGGCCAAAGTTGAACTCAAATAACAACAACTAGCGAATACATAAAAAAATCCCCGGGAAACCGGGGATTTTTTGTGAGACTCCCCTTTGACATTCCCATTTTGGACACTTATACTTTTGCGCATGCCTCAGAAAGAATAAAACATAGAACGCAAAGAGAGCAGTAAAGCTCCGCGATTCTCTTTTGATGAGACACTGACGCACTCAGAACACGTTGGGAGTAACGGTCTTTCCCCCGAATCCCGACGACAAGCAGAAATAGAATTTGCTCCGCTTTATGCCAAAACCCAAAAGGAGCTCCAAGACAACGTCCACCCCTTCGCTGCGCTGCCATTTCAAACGGAAACACTCACCCAGGTAAACGATATCTGGAAAAAGAACTTTTCCTGGGCCAAACAGGTTGTATTTTCCGGTATCGGCGGCGCCGGTATCGCGCCGGAGGTATTAAACCAGGCATTCGGCAAATACGATGAACACGCTCCGGATATATATGTGACCGGTATGTTTACTGATCCCAAGGATTACCTGCAACTCGAAAAACAACTACGCACACATGGGCTGGAAAAAACTGCGTTTGTGCTGCTTTCCAAAAGCGGCACCACCATAGAATCCATATCCTCATATCTCTATTTCCGAAAATTGTTTGAAAAAGAGCTTGGCAGCGACTGGCAAAAGCACATTCTCATCGTTGCTGACCCGGTAGAAGGATTGCTCCCGGATGAAGTGAAACGACACAATCTTCTCTCCATACCGACCTCTAAAGTCGGTGATCGATGGGCGTTTTTCTCCTCGCTCGGACTCGTATCTGCTAGAGCCATGGGTATTGATGGAAAAGAACTCCTCGCTGGAGCGAAAGAGGTGCTCAATCAAGCAAAACACTCATCCCAACAGGAAAACATTCCCTGGCGTATCGCTCAAAGCATCTATCTTCTCCAGCGGGACAAAGGCCTGGATACCACCGCCATAACCTCATACGTTCCATCGCTCGAACGTACGGTGGATTGGATGCGTCAAATTTTGGCCGAATCACTCGGAAAAAACGGCAAGGGCATCTATCCCGTCGGATCCTTGGGGCCCAGAGACCAACATTCACAACTTCAATACTTTAATGACGGCAAAGTGCCATTTTCCCATATATTTATCACTCGATCTCTCCCGAAAAACGATATCACGCTTACCAATCACGGGAGCCCGGGACTGAACCACTTTGGCAACCACACCATGGGAGAAATAACGAACGCCTCCTGTGAGAATACACGACTCACCTTAGCTAACTATGGCAGGCCATCGATACATATAGAAATTGACGACGTTACGCCTCACACACTTGGCGGATTGATTGCAACATTTGAACTTGTGACGCTCTATTTGTCAAAGTTATATAACGTGGAGCCCTACGCGCAACCAGGCGTTACTCAAAGCCGGACATATATCGATGCAAGGCTTGGACGACCGGGATTTGCCGATGAACGCAAAGCCCTCGAAGAAAAAAAGCTTTCTATACCTTCTAAACCAATTACTTTTGGTTGATAGCTAACTTGACTAGTGATTGCCTCACGTACAAAGCCGTTGCGTCCGTTTATTCCCCTGCCCGCCATCGCTTGCGCTCAGGCGCTTGCAGGCGGGCGCATCAAAGTTACATGTCGCAAAATTAATTCCCGAATCCATATTTTATCCACATTCTCAAATATTATGCGACTCCCTATTGACAAGGTTTGATCTTCTGATGTACTGTTGTGATCGAAAAAGATCCCGCTCAATCTTGATACCATCAGGACGTATGAGGGGTCAAAAAAAGTTACCTCGCCCAGAAGGAGTTTCATATGGCACTAGGTGATGAATGGCCGGATTTACTTACCGTCCGGGAAGTTGCAAAAATTTTGCGGGTCTCCCCGCTTACTATCAAACGCTGGGGCAAACGCGGTAAGCTTCCTGCAATCCGCATCAACTCCAGGGGTGATCGGAGATACAAAAAAGAAGCCGTGTTGTGGCTCTTAGGCCAACAGCAAAAAGGTGAAGTATAGACTATGTGCTAGCAACCTAATAGTATAATTTTTGTATTATAAAAGCTCATGAGTAATCATGAGCTTTTTGTATCGGCCAAATCGCGCCCCGTATTCACTCAAGCACAACAGCGACTCGATCAATGTGCGTCCATAACAGACTTTAGGATTTTTGCCGCCTCAGTGGGATCAACGACGTTGACATTTAATCCCGTTCCCAGCTCAAACCCGGCACGATGGACGAAGCGCGGCGTGATGCGGATAAACCAGTTTTCCCCGTGATAAATGTAGAAATTATAGACGAATACGCCCGCCTCATGGACCGAATGGAGATACCCTTCATTCTGTGCGGCCCGGATCCTACGGAGCGCTCCCTGTAATACTTCCGAAAGATCAGCAAGCTGACTATCGGCAACTGCACCAAACTTACCATCCTCTATTTTGGGAGCAATCCACACCTCAAACGGCCATTGGGAAAAATCAGGACAATAGGTGATGAAAAACGTATTTTCTTCTATAACGTTTGCCACCGGCTCGCGCGAGACCGCATCCAAATTGATCTGCCGCGGCACCACAACTAGCTGAGAATGCGGATGCTTGAGTGAAGCACCAGCGGCAAATCCATGATTACAAAAGATAAGCACCTGCCCATCATCATCGTGAGCACGATACCGATCCCGGTATGTCGTCATAATCTTCGTCACCTGAGAAATAGGCAAGTCTTCGATATCTTTTTCATCATCCGTGCTATGTATGATCACCTCGTGCATATCGGTAATGGGATATTTATTCGGTACAACCCGTACCGACCAACCTGGCTTATCCCGCTCCCCCATACCAATCCGATATACTTCAGGCGGAGTTAAAGATTCATGGCCTTCACAAAACGGGCATTGCGGTAAAGAAGCCACGGCGGAAGTGGGCCTCCTGGCTTCCTGATTTGGCCTCGCAGTCCGGCCTGGCGAGATAATCACCCACCGACGGGAACCGATATCAGGGACGTATTTTGCCATATTTTTTTCCTAGTCTGTTCGGGGACCGGTTTTGGTCTTCGTATAGTTAAGATTACCTCACCTACGCGGGAATGACAATGATACTTAAATAAATTGTTTCAAATAATCACGTGCTTCTTTCCGCTTAAGTTCTGTCACAATGACTTCTACGATACCGGAAACAGATTCCTTGCCCGCGCGATTTGGTGTCTTGGGTTGGCCATAATACACGCTCCATCCTAAGGGAGCGTATTCTATGACAGGAAGTGCCAATAAATCTTCCTCACCCTCTACTTCTACTACTATCGGTGTCGGTGCATCATGTTCCCGGGAAAACACCTCGCGTATCGCTTCCCGCGCCTCACGGCTGATAAATCCCGGACCGCTTACCACGTGTACTCTGTCAAACTTCCGTTTCGTAATTATTGGCTGGAGGCGGGTATACACCCTACGATTCACATGATTATCAACGATCATAAGCCGCGGGGTAATCCCCGCATCCAAAAATGCTTTGGTGGTCAGATCCCCGACGGTAACCACTTCACGTACAGGGCCAGGCCCTGTACGTGTCACTCCGGATAACACTCGTCCTAACGGGCGGGCGAGATCATACCGGAGTGCCTCCGGCATCACAAGATTTCCTGCATGATCGATTTCACCCATGCGGATACGGGTATCGGAAATCGGCTTGTGATCTTTTGCAGACAGCATGGGGACAACAATAAGATAAAGTTCGTTAAGACCTCGCATCACCCTTTGCCGGTTGAGTTCTTCCCCATTATTCTTGGAATCTTTAGAAACAACCAGGGCGTCAAGTGCGGGGTCTGATACCGCCGGCTCAAACGGGTCATCGATGGGAATAACTATGGCTCGATCGGCATAACCCCGCTGACGTAACCACCGATTCAGTCCGATGAGACGCGTGCCGTACCCATGTATCGATACGTCTTTATACTTCTTCACATATCCGTCGGACGTCAAACCAATAAGCACCCGCTTTCCAACTTCAAATGCTTTAGAAAGCAATGCTTCATGCCCTGCGTGTATACCATCAAACGTCCCGGCAACACAGACAACGTGATACTTCATACTCCGTATTATAAAGCGCTCCATTGACTTTGCGAATATCCCGAAATACTATCCTGTACATCATCTAAATTATATGAGAGCACGAAGAGAATTAGTTCCTCTCACTCAACAACAGCAATATTTACTTCAAGTAGGAGTAGAAATACCTCGTAAGTTTAGAATCGTACGTGCAAAAGAAAATGAGGCATCAGATCCAATTCCACTCTTCACCCGTTTAGGTAGAGAAGGACAAGTTGAAAATGTCTATCTAGCCGCCTGCGGTTGTCGATTCACGATTGTTAATGGATCCCCCAAAGTATTTTTCGACTGCAGGCGTCCGAGAGAATGCGAGTTCGTCAATCATTAGCAATGCTAGTTTAGCATTTCCTAATTGGAACATATTCAAATACAATGGGGAGTTAAATAGAGGGTATTGACCCATACCATTCATAGATGTATATTCGCCTCAACACATATGTCTTTACCAAAATTGGAATATGATCCAAAAAGACTAGCAGAAATTTTACGACAAGCAAGAGAAAAACCTCAAAATGCTGATGAACTAGCTTATTTATTTCAACCTCCGAAATATGGCTCTTGGGGAGGCGGATCAGGGATTATTAAAGATGAAGATTACTTTAAAATAGCAGCAAGGTTGAGAAAGAAGGAAGCTGCTAGACCAAGAAGGCAATAATTACTCAAACCTTTTTTTCTCTCTCACCGGTTAATCCTGAAATTTACTTTGCATCATTGGGGTATTCATACCGCTTCCACATAACACTCGGAATTTCTATTTTGAAATGAGTAAATAGTCGTGTACGGACTTGAGGATTCATAAATGCCTGCACTTGCTCCCACCCATATGGAAATTGCCCGAGATGCACCGTTATTTCGGTGTCTTCCCCTGTTTTTTCAATTCCTGTAAGCTCACGAAGAACGGCACGTTGATTAACTCCGTCATGGTTTAAGGCATCGCATACGGCCACATGCTGTCGTCTCGGCGTGCCGACATACTGAGAAGCATACCGATAGGACAAATCCCGTTCCCTACAGGCTCTGATAAATAGTGTATTTAACCGCCGGCCATAGTGTATACCATCATGATATGAAGCGCCGTACGCTTCCCGCCCAAATATTTTTCTCCAATAATCAAACTGACTATGTATCTCATCAATCACATACTGCTCATGACGTTCCAGAGCATTAGACAAACGTTGATTCATTTCACTTCGAAAATGCCGCGAGCTGTCTTCGGGATGAGCATTTTCATATGCGTGTAACCATGCGTGTAAGGCGCCACATTCGCCAAATAACTTTCTGTTATCTTTTCGGAAATCTCCCCGAAGAAGCGCAACGTGTATAACAGGCCACAGCGTCCGCAGTTGTCTCCCCCAGTCACGTACTAGTTGTTCAACCGGCATATATTCCCGGACACCGGTAACGATCACCGACGCCTGGACCGGTAGTTTAAGACGAAGGGCACTTCGAATACTTACAGGGGAATTACAATCGTCATTCCCGATGCCCAGTGACGGCTTCGGCTGCTCGACCATATGAAACCGAGAGTATACCAGTTATGAGGCTAACTTGCAAACTATGGGATATAATTAGGCTGATTTGAGGGTCTCGATGGCCTCGGCGACTCCTGTGGGATCATGGAAAATGAAATCAGATGCGACAATCCGGCTTGCTCCGGCATCTTTGACGGTTTTTGCGGTTGTCTCGGTGATCCCTCCCACCACCTCAATCGGTAAATCAGGGAAACTTTGACGGATCATTTTCACCTTTTCTACGGCCTCAGGAAGAAACGTACCCTCGCCTGCCTCGGCCGTCATCACCACAACAAAATCCACCTCTTCTAAAAACGGCTCCACCTGATCGATTTCCGTCGCTCCGTCTATGGCTATCCCCACATCCACCTCATCGTATTTTGCTTCATCAAGGAACCTTCTCGGATCATTACTTTCTACGTGCGCAATGAGACGCCCACACCCGGCATCGGCAAGTTGGCGCACATACTTTTCGGGATTGGCCGTGAACAAATGTGCTTCAAATGAAAGGTTGGGGTACTCATGAGAAAGGCTTCGTAACCCGCTCATCTCCACAAGCGTTTCCGGAACACCCATCGTTCCATCCGAAATATGTAAGTGAATCCATGAAACAAACGGGGCGACCACGGCAACCTTTTGGGAAATTGCTTCCCATGTTTTCTCGGCAATAGCGGGAATCACGTCTATATCTGCCATATCACCATATAATCACGAGAAGAATGATAAACACAAGGGGCAATCAAATCAGCAATTTATCGACTCACCGGAAGATGTTGTCTTCGTTTCGGCTTTGCTTTCTCTATAACGGGCTGAACATACTCAATACTACTTGCATCTACAGCCGTTCTTTCTGGTAAATGCATTCCGGGCACAGCCTTATTTGGTGGCGGAGGACTTGCCCTACCAACCCAATATGGTTCATTTTTTCTTTTTTCACTATCAACGGTAGATACGGTCATATTATCTTGTGTGCTGTATATTTTCCGTTAGACTCGCGTACTTATCATCCATAGAACGAAACAGGTCATCAGTAACCAATCCTCTGCCCCAAGCTACTGCAAGGTGGGTTCTCACCATCGCAACCATACCGATTGCATCCAGCAATACTTGACGCCCGAATCTGCGGTCTGCTCGGGATAATCCATCAGCGATTTTGGCGGCAACTTCGGTAGCGGATCCTATGACATCCTCGACCATCTCTTCGTTTTCCCCTTCCCGCATATCATCGAAGTTGTCGTGGACCTCCATCAACACCACGAAAGCGTCCTGCCAAAGCTTCTGATCGTGGAAGTTATTCATAATTTGTACCTCGCAATCCGTAAATCGTAATTCGCTATTGAGATTCGTCAATCGAAAATCAGAACACACCAATATTACCTCGTACATCATAATCAGTAAATAGGAAGATTCTCTTATCTGAATTTCTCAGTAGACCGGATGAGACCGTTAAGTATCTGGCATCCTTTTTCTGCAAGACGCATGGCACTTATGTACTCTTTTTCCTTTAAATATCCCAGATCCCTTGCTAATATAAGATGGTTCTGTGTTTCCATATTCGAGCCGCGTGCTAAATGGAAAAACCGGACCTTATCGGGAAAATGGAATCTTCCCCATCCTTCGGCAAGGTTTGCAGTAATTGAACTCGCAGCACGCCTCAATTGGCTCGTAAGACCGAATTTCTCAGCAATTGGAAATGCGCTTGAGGTTTTATATATGAGCAATACCAGCTCATGATTTATTTTCCAAGCTTCTAAATCAGTGAAATGGGTAATATTCCCCATACGTTCTCAATTTACGACTTACGAATTGCGATTTACGACTTACGGAGTTGGCGTTATCTGTGCCCCAGACGGAGTACTCATGTTGATAGTGCCGACATTCATAATCTTATTTCCTTTTTCGTCAAAAAGAATCGCCATGCGGGCATTGGTATATATAATCACCCGATACCCATTTTGGGCCTTGGCAAAAAAGGGCTGACTCTTGATCTTTTCTGCATCCTGAACCGTTGCCACCGTCGGTTCTTCCCCGACGGGAAGCTCAATAAGCTTACCGACTTTGGTAAGTACCTCTTTGACTTCTAATTGCGGATTATTCACCCTTCGGGAGAATGACTGGTATTGGAAGTAATAATAGATACCGGCAGTAGATCCCCCTACGGCAAGGAGGGACAAGACGACACATGCAATGATGGTGGCTTTCTTTTCCATACTGATACACATGCTCCTTTTCTGGCTTCCCCTACTATAATATGAAACGCGTGTGTTGTGCAATCACTTGAGAGGTCTATCCTACTTTTGAGAGTCCATGAATGGTCTTTTCCAGTTCGGCAATTTTACTCTTCAGTTTTTCCTCACTTTTCTAAATCTTCTTTATGCAACTTTTTGATCGGAAATATCGACCATCGCAAGAAATGCTCCTATGACGGCATTCTTACTATCAAAGAGCGGTATGCCGCTGACGAGCAAACAGCTCTTCTTTTGGTATGAAGACGTAAATGGGACGGTAATATTTTTTACTACTTTCCCCTTTATAATTTCCTGTAAATATCCTACCACCCCTGCTTCTATAACATTTGGTAACTCAGTTATCTTTTTCCCAATAGAGCTTGTTACCTGACCATGTGGGGCTCCAATAATCTCCATAAACGCTGGATTTTCATATAAAATTACCCCATCTTTATCAAACTGTAAAATACCAAAAGGCGCGTGCTCAATAAAGTTCGCGTATTTCTTCTCGCTTTCTCTCAAGGCTTGCTCTGCTAAACGTCGTTCAAAAGCCCCACCAAATACGGATACTGCGGCTCTAAGTGCTTCTATCACATCCTGCTCCCACACACGTTCTGTTGTACATTCGTCAAATCCAACTAAACCACACCATTCCCCATGAATAAACATCGGAGCTAACACGATCGATTTTATCCCCTCTTCAACTAACTCCTTCTGTTCACTTTGAGGAAATTCTCTCACAATACCTGCGATGATATCTTTTCCTTCAAACGCGTTTATCCATCGGATATATGAAGGGTGAAAGTTAAATCCCGTGAGATTTGGGTTATTAATCTGTGGTCTAATACCAGGCGCCACCCATTCATGTGTTTGATCGACAATATACGGTTGTCCCATGCTTCGATGACTGACGAAAATATATACCCTACTTACTCTCGCTGCCTCTCCTAATGTTCGAAGCGCTGCATTTATTCCAGCGTCCCAATCAGTTGATGTAAAAAGCTCCCGCGCACAAAAACTAATAGCTTTAAGTATCGCTACTTGTTGAACAGGCGTACTTATATTTACAGAAGACATAGGAATCTATTTTTAGAGTAGTGTATCTCGTATTATCCGTCAATATAGGAGGGAGAATTGTTGTTATAGAAGACTTTTATATAGGGAGACATACTCCTTTACCTGATGAGCCCAAGAAAAATCGATGCGCATAACGTGCTTCATCATGGCGGCAAAATGCCGGGGGTTCTCCCGATACAGGGATATCGCATCTTTCATCTTGGCCGCTAGTGCCGTACTAGTGTATGGCCCAAAAACAAACCCGGTTTTACCATCGATAACTGTATCTGCAAGTCCACCTGTTTTTCGGACTAATGGTAATGAACCATACCGCATGGCGATCATCTGCGTTAATCCGCATGGTTCAAATTTCGACGGAACCAGCATGACGTCGCTCCCTGCATAGATTCGACGTGCTAATCGTTCGTCAAACGTATGGATAAATGCGATATTTGAATGTTCTTCGGCCAGTCGTTCAAACTGGGTAACGAGCTTCTTTTGACCGGTACCTAATAGCACCAGCTGATAATCTTCTCCGGCAAGCCTGGCAATCGATCTGGCTATCAAATCCAGTCCTTTTTGCCGCCCCTCAAGCCTCCCGACGAAACCAAACAGCGGCGCATCGGATTTGGGCAGTCGCACGGCCTTCTGCAACTGCTCTTTGATCTCACGTTTGGCCTCAACCAGAGAGCCCGCCTCATAATGAACCGGGAGTGACGAATCGGTTTTCGGATCCCAAAGGTGAGTATCCAAACCGTTTAATATACCTACCATATGATCTTTTCTCCGGGCAAATACTTCTACCACCCGTTTACCATGCACGCCGCGAGCTATCTCTTTGGCATACGTCGGGCTTACGGTAGTCACGACATCAGCATATTCAAAGCCTTCGGTAAGTAAACGCACGGCTCTCCCAAGCGGCGTTATAAAGGCATGGAAAATCGACTTCGGAAATCCTAATTTAAGGCTTATGGACGACCCGGTTTCTCCCTGATACAAAAGGTTATGAACCGTGAGGATCGTCTTGACCCTCCGGGATTGTATGGTCTCCCGTTCACGGTACCCCACTTTGCTTTGTTCACCGATGAGAAGCGGAACAAGTGCAGTATGCCAGTCATTGCAATGGATGATGTCATATGGACCGCCTAACATCTCCTGAGAATAGAGGGAAAGTTGAGCTACGGCTTTTGAGAAGAATGCAAACCGATCAACAATATGCCCATCGTCATACTCATTAAGCAGTGGGTGCCGAAAAAGGTACACGCAAACATGGCTATGAGGGAGTACCGTACGAAACACAAACACTAATTCACGCCGCCGATCATAATCGATAGCCAGCTGCCCCACACACGTCACATTTTTGGAAGAAATCCGTT
>Ga0172375_10010411_pt1 | contig 12063 bp, 6 predicted proteins | sample LakKiv1m_FD_114537 | JGI IMG/M metagenome (GOLD analysis project Ga0172375, IMG submission 114537) | Freshwater microbial communities from Kabuno Bay, South-Kivu, Congo - kab_092012_11.1m | ecosystem: Environmental > Aquatic > Freshwater > Lake | place: Democratic Republic of the Congo... | reverse complement strand
TCACGGCCGGCGGCAAAAATGTCGCGCCCCAACCCATCGAAGACGCCATTAAACTCAGTCCGTATATCACGGAGGCGATTCTTTTCGGTGACCGGCGCAGTTATGTGGTCGCGTTGCTGACGCTTGAGCAAAACGCGGTTAAAAAATGGGCGGAGAGCCAGCGCTTAGCCTTCGAATCTTATACGGATTTTATCAAACGCCCGGAATTGATCGCCCTCATCGAAGCCGAAATCGACAAACAGACGGTTCACTTTTCGCGCTTTGAAAAGATTAAGAAATTTCGCATTATTCCGAACGATTTTACAATTGAAACCGGCGAGTTGACGCCATCTTTAAAGGTCAGGAAAAAGGTTGTCGCCGAAAAGTACGCCAACCTGGTCGACGAGATGTACCTGGAACAGAATCCGGGGCAGACGTCGGAATAATTTGACGCCAACCGGTTTAGTTTTTAGTCTGAATCCGGCGTTTTGAATATATCCGGCTCATCGGCCGGCATTGACCCGGCCGGAACAATCGGTCAGAACACCAATTAAATATTTTTATGGGCGAACTAACGATATTGGAGAATTAAGTACGCGTGGATAAATTTACCCGAAATTTAGGATTTTATTGAAGAAGGCAGTTAAAATATCAGTTTTGGGAATTGTCCTGCTGTTTTTTATCCTCAGCGCGGCCGGATTTCTGATCCTGAAAACCGATACCTGGAAAGGAATTTTTCTCGGTTATGTCAACAGTCAATTAACTCAGCGCTTCAATTTACGACTCGAAACGGAGGGCGTTAGCGGAAACATCTTCTATCATCTGAAATTCGACCGGCTTAAACTGACGAATCTGAATCAGACTGAATTGGTTTCGCTGTCAGGTGTGAGTCTAACGTATAATTTAAAGTCATTAATCGGGCGCGAGCATATCGTCAGCCGGTTGCGAATCGATAGTCTCGGTTTCTCCTACCCCGCGGGACTTGATTCATTGCTATCCAGTTTGTCGACCAAAAACGATACTCTCCCGCCGACCGGTTGTTTCGGATTGGAAGATGTGGCGATTAATTATTGGAACGTCGCCGACAGTCGTCACTCCGGGCAAATCCTGTCGGCCGTCGATTCGCTCAAAGGTTCTCTGGCTATCCGGGCCGATACGATTGCAGTCCGAATCTATTCCGTCCGCGGTCATTTACCAGGTATCGACGAACGATATGTTATCAGCGACGCAGATCTCACAATAGTCGGCGATACACTGGCCTTAAAAAATTGCCGTTTGCTTAATCAGGGAACCTGCGCCAATCTGAGCGGCAGTATATTGTTTTCCAAACCTTTAGTCAGCCGGATCGGGATCGATATTGCCGATTTCCGGCCGGGCGAGAAACTTCCCGGACTGGAAAAGATTTTTCAAAAGGACGATAAATTTAATCTCAAAGGACGGATCGAAACTGTTGGCCAATCCATTGCGCTGGATGTGGAGTTTGCCGGTAAATGGCGCGGAAGGGCGCTTACCGAGGGACATATTGCCGGGAAGGTGGAAGGCAGAAAAATCGATTTTTCGGAAGTGACTTTCAAATCCGGGTCAGAGCAGGTTAGAAGCCAAATTACTGGTCAACTCGGTGCGCAACTTACTGCTGAATTGGATTTTAACGGGATCGATACCTATTCATGGGGGCTGTCCACAGCCAATACTGATTTAAAAGGTAACATAGAGGTCAAAATCGATGGGCCCTTCAGTAATCTCAAACAGGTCAGCGCCAAAATAAATCTCCAGGAAAGTAAAATCGCCCCCCTGGATTTCAACCAGATTCAGGGAGAATTAATCTACAAAGACGGATTTCTGGCGATCATTGATACATTTTATTGTGCCCTCGGCGAGACCGATGTGAAAATTGAAGGCGGAGCCGATCTGAAAAGCAATACCCTCGACGCGCGAGCCTATTTTTCCGGAGTAAATGCCGATTTGTTGGCTACGTTTATAAAAACCGATACGCTCGTCGGTTCGGTGGATGGCTTTGTTGAGGCGACCGGCAATCTGACCGGCCCCGATTTACGAGGCTGGTTTAGGGGCGATCACTTCGGTCTGCCCAATTTGAAATTTGAAGAGAGTGTTGCCCGTTTCGGCTTAGTCAATATCCGCGAACAACAATACGGCGATATTTTTGTCGAGGCTACCAACTGTCAAACTAACCTGATTCCGGAAACGGTACCTTTGACTTCGCTGATCGTCCGTTTTGAAGGCGATACGATTGTCGTGCAAATGTTTAAAGCCGTCGGTACGAATCTGGATCTGGAAGTCAGGGGCAGCATCGTGCACTATACTGATTTCAACCTGAACAGTATTAAAATTTCACGGAGTGGTAATGTGCTCCAAAATGTCGATCCGATCTGCTTTTCATGGAAGCAGGATACGATAGCCCTGAGCGCCGTTAAATTCCGGTTGAATGACGGCTCTTTGAAAGTCTCCGGGCGGGCGGTTAAGGGTGAATTACAGGCAGCCCGGATTGAAATTGCCAATCTTTCAATCGAGCCATTTAACGCATTTATTAAAGGCTCGCAGGGCGTGCGCGGCATGCTCGAAGGAGTAGTGGCATTTGAACATAACGGCCGGGGCCCAAATTTTAATGGGGAACTGGATCTGAAAAATGCCCGGCTTATCAGTCAGTCTTTTAAAAATATTCACCTGAAAGGGCGACTGGATTCCCGGCGGATTATGATCGAAAACCTGGCGATTAAGGATAACGAGAATGGGCTTGTCAGCGGACAGGGATTCCTGACCTGCAACCTGAATGCTGAAGATAGGCGGAAGTTTTTAAGCGCTTCGGATTCGGTCGCCCTGGCGCTCACTTTTAATCGTTTCGACCTGGGGGTCGTGAACAGCTATATATTCAAAAATATTAAACTCGATGGAAAAACGTCCGGCCAGATAAACATCTATAATTATCTTGGCGATCCGAAAATGAATTACGATCTGGCGATCGTCGCTCCGATTTTCGATAAACTTACCGGCGACGAGCTGACCGTCAAAGGCATTTACCAGGACGATCGTTTGTCATTAACCGAAGCCACCCTGACGAGTCAATATGGCAACACCCGCGGCCGGGGCTATCTGCCATATGCGGTTAGTTTATTTCCCGGTCGTTTTGTCGTCCTGGAAGACGCGCCGATGAGTATCAATTTTTCCATGAAAACCAGCGAACTCGATTTTCTAAGCGTTTATATGGATGATGTGGAAAGTATCAATGGCGACTTTAATCTGGCCCTGAGTATTTCGGGAACACCGGAGCACCCGATCCGATCCGGCAATTTTTCAGCGAAGAATGCCGTTATTAATGTCGGCGCTCTCGAAAATCCGATTACCGGAATAGCCGGCAGCGCCGTGCTGAAAGACAATGTCATGGAGATCATTTCCTTCACCGGCTACCTGAAGAAACCTCAATCGATGGCCAGCGCTGCGCGCTTCAAGGATAAACTCAAGGCCGCCACCTGGGATGTTTTGTTTCCACCGAAAATCGCCGAGGATCAACCCAATCTGACGATTAGCGGTACAATCGATTTCACCAAATTCTTCCGGCCTGGCTATGGCGTTACCCTGAAAGGTGAGGAACTGTATCTCCGTACTCTGTTAGCGGAACAGGAAGGCGTGGTCACCGGGACATTTACGATGACCGGCCGCGATTCGATTATTTACGAGGGCGAGATAGAAGTCGAGGATTTTATTCTCCGGAATGAATTTGCGGGCAGTGACGAAATGATCGAGACCAAAAAACCATCCAAATTTTACTCGGCGGTGAATTTACATCTGATAATTCCCGGTAGTCTCGATCTGAAAAATTCGCAGCTGGACGGTGAACTGGACGGCGAAATGTGGATAATCCGCAACGGCGATGAACCGTACCGCTTTTCCGGAACTCTCGATATTCTCGACGGCAGTTTTTTCTATCTCGGTTGGGAATTTGAGGTCGTCAGAGGTTCGATCAGTTTCGATCCAATCGAATTCAACCCGACCCTGGATATCGAGGCCGAAGTCGATCTGGCGGCCTACGGAATGGCCGATACCACGACCTCTTCGTCGGATGAAAGTGAAATGGTAACCGTCTATTTAACCGGTTATCTGGATAATCCCAGCCTTGAATTCGAGTCGGCTAATTATTCCCAGAGCGACGTTCTGATGTTCCTGGCGCGCGCTCAAAATGTCGGCTCGGAAACTACCGGTCAGGATCAACTATCCGCCAGCGCTGTAAATGTCGTCGGAGCGTGGTTTGAGCGGCAGCTGGAGCGGAAAGTCAGCCAGATTAGCGGACTGGATGATTTTGAACTGCGCACCGGCAGCAATCTGTTATCATCGAATCCCACTACCGATCAATGGAGCGTCGTACTCGGACGCAAATTAGCCCCCAATTTATACGTGAAATATGAACGCACTTTTTCGCTGATCGAACCCAACCAGCAGTTCGGCCTGGAATACCGCCTGAACCGCAACATGTCAATTGCGGGCGACGTTGAGGAAGGCCTGCTCAGTATCAATTATCGCTACAAGTATCGCTATTGAGAATTCTGCCCAGAAATTTTCGGTTATTCCGCCTTACCATAATTGCTGTTTCCTTTCTGTGGGTCGCGACCGTTTATCCGAAAAGCGAATTCCGGGCGACTGAATATTACATCAATAAAATTACCCTGACCGGGAATACACAATTCTCCACCCGCAAACTTACACGGCAGATCAATCTGAAAAAAAAGACCATCTGGCGTTCCCAGACTTTCACCCGGCGCCTGCTCGAACTGGATCGGCTCACACTAGAATCGATCTATATTAAACAGGGCTATCTGTACTGCTCTGTCACAGATTCATTCGTGGTTCATACCAACAATCGCGTTGATGTGTATTTTAAAATTGAAGAAGGCCGCTTATTTAACCTTAAGGAAATTATTGTCCGGGGAGCAGAATCGCTGAGTGAAAAGAAAATTATCAGTCTGCTCGATCATAAAGTCGGCAAACCCTACAATCCGATTCAAATCCGCAATGGCATAAAAAATATCGTTACTGAATATGCCAATATCGGCAAACCCCTAACGACTGTGACGGATTCTCTGGAAGTCAATCATGATATCCGCCTGCTGCTGACCATTCGCGAATCCCGTAATATTCATATTGATCAGGTCACAATCGTCAACAATAAATTGGTAAAGGAAAAACCTATCCGGCGCGAAGTAGTGCTCAAACCGGGCGATTTGTATTCCTTGAAAAAACTCGATCTGTCAAAAAGACATATCTATGAAACCGGACTCTTTTCCGGGGTCAATATCCGTTTGGCAGATGTTGATACGGTACAGAATAAAGTCAATCTTGTCATCGACGTACGTGAACTCGATATGCGTTATCTCAACCTGGATTTCGGTTTGGGCCAGGATCGCGGCCTGACGGAAGGCAACGAACCGTACACCTCGCTGGAAGCTACCGGTGAATGGCTGCATCGCAACATTGCCGGGCGCGGCAGCCGGTTGAGTTTGCAGACCGAAACATCCCTTAATTTGATCGAGAGTCTGACTCAACCGTATCTGGCGGCTGAAATAACCTGGGTGGAGCCGTGGTTGCTGGGATTCCGCTCATCGAATTCTTTTAGTTTGTTTGCCAGGAATCAGGTTTTAGGAACGGATTCTTCTCAGACTAATTATGGGGGTGAGGTCGCCCTGATTTACCAGCCGGAACGGCGCCTTTATCTGAAGATCGGATTTTCGATGCAAACCGTTAAATCCTATTTTCCTCAAAATGCGACTTCGGACCGGGAGCGGGCGATCAGTCTGACATTTAGCCGGGACATCCGCGATAATTTTCTCTTCCCGAAAAATGGTACCTATTTTACGACGACCGGGAAAATCGGCTCAATCATCGGCAGTGCCGATGATTACTACAAAGTCGAAACGACTTTTTGCCAATACCTCAACCTGGTCGGTCCGATTGTATTGGCTTACCGCGGAAAAATCGGCGTGATGAATCCGCTCGTGTCCGGCGAATCAACGCCGCAGTATGAAAAGTTTTATCTCGGCGGCACCTCCAGTCTGCGCGGTTGGAAAGACAGCCGTTTGGTTACGGACGATGGTTCCGTTACCGGTAACCCGGTCGGCAACAACCTCAAAGCTCTGACAACCGCCGAAATTCGTTTTCCGCTATTTTGGCTGCTGGGCGGCGAAATCTTTATCGACGGCGGTAATCTGGTTTCTGACTTTTCTGCATTAGCAAGTATGACATATAGATGGGATGCCGGAATTGGCCTGACCCTTGCTACTCCCTTAGGTCCGATAAGGATTGACTATGCGAAGAAACTTAACACCATCAACGCGGATGAAGAAGACAATCTCTGGCAGATTCAATTCGGAATCCCGTATGCATTCTAAGGAGTTGCGTCATCATGTTGTCAACTGAAAGGTTTACCATCAAAGCCCGGGAAGTCGTCGAGAGTGCTTTCAATATCGCCATGCGATTAGCCAATCAGTCTATCGAGCCGGAACATTTTCTGGATGCGATTTTAACTACACCGGACAATACCGGGCGGCTGATCCTGAATAAATTGATTGGCAATGCCGACGTTTTTAGCCGTGACATAGAAAAACTGTTGGAAGCCTTTCCGAAAATCAGCGGCGGCGGTCAGCCTTACCTGAGCGGCGCGTCCAATAAAATGTGGCAGGCCGCTGAAGATCAGGCCAAACAATTTCAGGACGAGTATCTCAGCGCTGAACATCTGTTGCTGGGAATCGCTGAAATTGCCGGCGGCGAACTGAAGAAAATTTTAAAACGCAACGGTATTTCCGGCGAAACTATCTTAGCCGCGCTGAAGGAAATTCGCGGAACCCAAATTATTACCGACCAGACGCCCGAAGATAAATACCAGGCGCTGAAAAAATATTGCCGCGATCTCAATGAACTGGCGCGGCGTGGTAAACTCGATCCGGTTATCGGTCGCGAAGACGAAATCCGACGGGTTTTACAGGTTTTAGCGCGGCGCACCAAAAATAATCCGGTGCTGATCGGCGAGCCTGGCGTCGGCAAAACCGCAATCGCCGAAGGTCTGGCACTGCGGATTATTTCGCAGGATGTGCCGGAAGGTTTTCGCAGTAAACGCATCCTGGCGCTCGACATGGGGGCCTTGATCGCGGGAGCGAAATTTCGCGGTGAATTTGAAGACCGTTTAAAGGCCGTCATGCGTGAAATTTCCGAAGCCCAGGGCGGTATCATCCTCTTTATTGACGAAATTCACACCGTGGTTGGGGCTGGCGCGGCCGAAGGCGCCGTCGACGCCTCCAACCTGCTCAAACCGGCTCTGGCACGCGGCGACCTGCGCTGCATCGGAGCCACAACTTTTAACGAATATCGCAAATATATCGAAAAGGACAAGGCGCTCGAACGCCGGTTTCAACCGGTTCAGATTGATGAACCGTCCGTCGAAGATTCGATCTCGATCCTGCGCGGTCTCAAAGAAAGATATGAAATTCACCACGGCATCCGGATCACGGATACGGCTTTGGTGGCGGCGGTGGAATTGTCAAATCGTTATATCACTGACCGGTTTCTGCCTGATAAAGCCATCGACTTGGTGGATGAAGCCGCCAGCCGTCTGCGGCTCGAAATCGATTCCCTGCCGGCGGAACTCGACGAAGTCGAGCGCAAAATCAGCCAGCTCGAAATCGAAAGCCGGGCGCTTGCCAAGGAAAAAGACATCGAGGATTCACATCTCAGGTATACGAAAATCCAGCAGGAACTGGCGCAGTTGAAAGATATTGCCACGGTTTTACGCGCCCGCTGGCAATCCGAAAAACAGCATATCGCCACCATCAGCAATCTGAAACAACAGATCGAGCAGAAAAAAGCCGAAGCCGAAACAGCCGAGCGCGAAGGCAATTGGGAAAAAGCCGCGCAGCTGACTCATGCCGACTTGATTGCACTTAATAAGCATTTGGAAACCGAAAAAGAGAATCTGAAAAAGGTCCAGGCCAAACGAGCGCTTCTCCGCGAGGAAGTAACGGAGGAAGACATTGCCGAAATCGTCTCGAAATGGACTCACATTCCGGTTTCGCGATTGATCGAAGGCGAACGCGCCAAACTTCTGCACATGGAAGCGAAATTGCACGAACGGGTGGTTGGCCAGGATGAAGCCGTCCGCGCCGTTAGCAATGCCGTCCGCCGGGCGCGCGCCGGCCTGCAGGACGAAAATCGTCCGCTGGCGACTTTCATTTTTACCGGTTCGACCGGTGTCGGCAAGACCGAGCTGGCCAAAGCTTTGGCCGAATTTCTGTTCAATGACGAAAACGCCCTGATCCGGATCGATATGTCAGAATACATGGAAAAGCACGCCGTCTCGCGTTTGATCGGCGCGCCGCCCGGATATGTTGGCTACGATGAAGGCGGTCAGCTGACTGAAGCCGTGCGCCGCAAACCTTATGCGGTTGTTTTACTCGACGAAATCGAAAAAGCCCACGGCGACGTCTTCAACATACTGCTGCAAGTACTCGAGGACGGCCGCCTGACGGATAACAAAGGTCATGTCGCCAATTTTAAAAATACGATCGTCATCATGACTTCCAACCTGGGCTCGGAACAGATTATGGGCCAGGCCGGCGATGTGGATGAGAACAATATCAATGTAGTCTATGCGAATATCCAGGAAACGATTCTGTCGCAGCTGCGTCAGATGCTCAAGCCGGAATTTCTGAACCGCATCGATGAAATTATCGTCTTTAAGCCATTGCTGCCGGATGAAATCCGCCGCATCGTTGAGTTACAATTCGACCGTCTGTTGGAACGGGTTAAAGCGAACGGTGTTCAGGCTAAATTATCCGAACAGGCCGGCGCGATGATCGCCAAAGCCGGCTGGGATCCGGCCTTCGGCGCCCGCCCGGTTAAACGTATTATTCAAAGACAGATTCTGGACCCGCTGGCGCTGGATATTCTGGAAGAAAAAGTTAAAGCCGGCGACAATCTTACGGTCGATATTCAGGATGGACAAATTCATTTTACGAAAAGTTGAAACGTGTCGGAACAATTCATTTTACTTTTCCGTTAAAGCCAATTCGCTTGACGAGAAAGAGTCAATTATGAAAATAAAAATAAACCATATTGTATCTAAGGAGGATTGAGGTCATGCGTCGTATTTTACTATCAACTCTGGTTGTCGGAACAGCCCTGCTACTGGTCACCTGTGGAAAACCGGACAACACCGCGATTGGTTACTGGGACACCGCGATCGCCCTGTTCAGCCAGTCCGATTATACTGGCACCATTAAACAGTATGAAAAATTAGTCAAATATTTTCCAGACGACAGTCTGGCGGTATCGGCCCTGTTTACGATAGCCGATGTCTATAAAAACAACCTGAATAACACTAAAAAGGCCATCAAGGTTTATGAACGGATTATCGCTAAATATAAAGGCACCGAACGGGCCGCCAATGCCCATTTCATGATCGGTTACACTTATGCTAACGATATTAAAGACCTGAAGAAAGCCGAAAAATACTACAAATCCTTCATCGAAAAATATCCCACCAACATTTTGGCGCCTTCGGCCGAATGGGAATTGAAAAATCTCGGCAAGTCACTCGAGGAAATTCCGGAACTGCAAAGCGTCACGCAGGGCGATTCGGTTGCCCAGGTCAATAAATAGACGGAGTAGGAATTATGGCTTTTAATTTATCTGAAATGAATGAACGTATCCGCCAGGAAAGCGCGTTTATCTCCGGCGTCAGGAGTGAAATGGGTAAAGTGATCGTCGGCCAGGAGGCGATGATCGAACGTCTGATGATTGGCCTGCTCTGCAACGGTCACATCCTGCTGGAAGGCGTCCCCGGTCTGGCCAAATCTCTGACCGTCAGCACGCTCGCTAAAATTATCCAGGTCAATTTCCGGCGCATCCAGTTTACTCCGGATTTACTGCCCGCTGATCTGGTCGGAACGATGATCTACAATCAAAAGAGCGGCGCCTTCGAAACCAAGCGCGGCCCGATTTTCAGCAATATTATTCTGGCCGATGAAATCAACCGCTCGCCCGCCAAAGTCCAGTCGGCGCTGCTGGAAGCCATGCAGGAACGTCAGGTAACGATTGGTGAAACCAGTCATATTTTGGACGATCCGTTTTTGGTGCTGGCCACTCAAAACCCGATCGAGCAGGAAGGCACTTATCCGCTACCCGAAGCCCAGGTCGACCGTTTCATGCTCAAGGTGATCGTTACATATCCGCAGAAAGACGAGGAATTAGACATCGTCAAGCGCATGGCCCATAATGCGGCATTGCCGCCGGTCAATCCGGTAATTACGGCGGCTGATATTAAGCGCGCCCGCCAGACCGTCGATGACATTTATATCGATGAAAAAATTCATAAATATATCGTCGATCTGGTATTTGCCACGCGCGATCCGAAAGCGGTCGGACTGGCGGACCTCAGCGATCTGATTCATTACGGCGCTTCGCCGCGCGCTTCGATCTTCCTGGCCCTGGCGGCTAGGGCTCAGGCTTTTATCGAAGGACGCGGATACGTTACGCCGGAAGATATCCGGTCGGTCATCTGGGATGTTCTGCGGCATCGCATCATCCTGACATTTGAGGCGGAAGCCGAAGAGGTCACCGTCGAGGAAATTATTCGGCGCATCATCGACACGGTCGAAGTTCCGTAAGCAATTTCATTAAAATTATCGTTCGTTATGCTGTCTAAGGAAATTCTAAAACAGGTTCGTCAGATTGAATTGCGCACGCGCCATCTCGTCAATGACGTTTTTAGCGGCGAGTATCATTCGGTTTTCAAGGGCCGCGGCATGGAGTTTTCCGAAGTGCGCGAGTATCAGTACGGCGACGACATCCGGGCCATCGACTGGAACGTCACGGCCCGCTATGCGCATCCTTTCGTGAAAATTAACGAGGAAGAGCGCGAACTCAATGTCATGCTGGTGGTGGACGCCTCGCGTTCCGGCGCGTTCGGCTCGCATGGCAAATTCAAGAACGAAATTGCGGCCGAGATTTGCGCTTTATTGGCCTTTTCCGCCATCAAGAACAATGACAAGGTCGGTCTGCTGGTTTTCACCGATCAGGTTGAGAAATTCATTCCGCCGCGCAAAGGCAAGTCCCATACGCTGCGGGTCATTCGCGAGGTGCTGTATTTTCAGCCGGAGTCGTCGCGCACCAGCATCCGCAACGGGCTGGAATTTTTACTGAAAGGCCTCAAACGCCGCTCGATTGTCTTCCTGCTGTCTGATTTTTATGATGAGAATTATACCAAACCGCTGCGCATCCTGAACAAGAAACATGATGTCATTGCTATTCAATTGCAGGACGCGCGCGATAAAATCCTGCCGCCGATCGGCCTCCTGAACCTGAAAGACGCCGAAACCGGCGCGGAAGTCTGGGTAGATACTAACGACCGGGTTCTGGCGGAACGCTATGCCGACCTCGTCGAGCAGCAAAGATTAAACCTGCGTTCGACAGCGCGGAGCATGAACTTAGACCTGATCCAGATCGATACCGCCGGTTCATACGTCGATCCGTTGGTGACTTTCTTCAAAATGCGGGAGCGGCGCTATCGTTAACTTGAAACCTGGAATGCAGATGAGCCGATTCAGTAAAAATGTAATTCTCGCAGCGTTTATCGGTATAATTGCATTGCGGGTGGCGCCGGCTCAGGAATCCGGCATTTCCATCGAAACCAAAATAGATACGACCGTTGCAACGATCGGCGATCAGTTGCATTTGCAAATCAATCTGCAATATCCACCGGGAACGATCTTTGAACTGCCCCAGATTGAAAAAACGCTTGGGCCGTTTGAGGTTTACGTCAATCGTCTTTCGGAACCGCACAAAAAAGACAAAAGACTCGAGCAGAACTGGGAATTGGCCCTGGCGATTTACGATACCGGGCTGGTGACGATTCCGGCGCTGGACATTAAGGCGCGCAAACCGGACGATACTACAACCGTTCTGACCTTTCAGACTGTGCCGCAAACCATCCGGGTTTACTCGGTGCTGGCGCCGGACAGCCGCGAGTTGAAAGATATCAAGCCGCCATTTCGCCTGCGCTGGACGATTTCCGGTAAAACGATCCTG
>Ga0172375_10010410_pt1 | contig 12064 bp, 18 predicted proteins | sample LakKiv1m_FD_114537 | JGI IMG/M metagenome (GOLD analysis project Ga0172375, IMG submission 114537) | Freshwater microbial communities from Kabuno Bay, South-Kivu, Congo - kab_092012_11.1m | ecosystem: Environmental > Aquatic > Freshwater > Lake | place: Democratic Republic of the Congo... | reverse complement strand
ATAACTCATCTGGAATATATAATCTAATGAGCCGGTAATAAGCGAATCGGCATCTATCTTAATAACCAATTCATACTCCTCCATTAGTTTTTTGGTGTAATACGGAGTAGCTCGATAAAACTTAGCATTATCATCCCATTTGTCCAATTCCTCTTGTCCTATAATTATAAACGGGATTTCCTCTGCCGAATGGAACTTGCGTAACGTATTCTCTAGCTGTTTCGCCCACTTTAGGTTGTTGTTGTCAGCAACAGTGAACATTACTCGTGGCTTCATTTGTTTACGATAAACTTTAATACTCCGTTTTTAAACTCAACCTCCAACTCATCCTCACTTGTTAATTGGGTAAGTGCGGTCCCCAATTCTTTTATTGCCTTAATAGGAGCTTTAAATACAAAGACCTTATGTTTATCTAATTGCATATATTAATGTGGCCTTAACGTTTTTAATAAAATCCACATCCTTAAATCCATAATCCCTAAGTGCATTGACTAACTGCAACGGGTTGTAACCACTCCAAACGTGGTACTCCATAATCATATTCTTAATTCGTGGTGCTACGTTAGCAAAGCTCTTATGACTGACAATCTCGCCCTCTGATCCCTCAACGTCTAGCTTTAGAAAATCACATACCTCAATTTTATTATCATTAAACAACTTTTCAATAGTAATAGCCTGTACCACCTCATTATCCTGTGGCTTATTAGCAATAGCGGTGTGTAATGAAAACATTGTGGTATTTTCATTATGGTAAAACGTAAGCTCTTTATTCTCAATATATACCGCTTTATCTACAATTTTAACGTTCTTAATATCGTTAAACTTGAGCATTTTATCAATAACCTCAATATGGGTTTTAGATGGCTCAACCGCAAATACTCGTTTGGCAAAGCCGGAAAAGTATTGGGAAGTAAGTCCTATATTAGCCCCAATATCAACAATAGTATTCATATCTTTATTTAGAAAAGGAACGTAGATTTTGTTAAGGTAAATTTCCTCTAATATTTCGGGGATATAAGCATTCTTGAAGTCCTTGTAGAATATTGCTTTCATTCTGCTACATAATATAGCAATTTAAAAATAATAGTCAAATAGAAAAGGGAGAGGTTGTTACACCCCTCCCTTTGTGAGTAACTTAGAGTCCGGCCTGATTGGCTTCGTTTTGAGCATCATAGGTAGTCTTAAACAAGACCACATACGACTCTGTACCAGCTAGTGCAGCAGTACCTTTAAAAGCGTGTTGTGAGGTTGACACTTGAGCAGCAATAGTCCCACCACCAAAAGTGGTAACAACATTTTCTTTGCTCCAAGTAATCATTTTCACATCGCTAGTTGCTCCAATTTTGGTTGGAAGTCCAAACACAACTGAACCTTCAGTAGTACCTACACCTAAGCGGGCCGAACCTGAACCTACACCTGCGTAAGTGAAAGTACCGGCACTAACAGAAGCAAACACCTTAGTTCCTTCGTTAGATGCGGCTGGCGTACCAGCTCCAGCAGTTCCGAACCCGATGGTTTCATTGATGGTAACACCAAATTGGTTTTTACCAACAATATAGGCTGACCCTCCAATATCAGCAGTTCCGACTACTGAAACATTAAGGTTACGAGGATAATCCAACAACACATTAGTTAGGACAAAAGCCTTAGCCTGAGTAGAAGTTCCACCTGACGCTGTACCAACCCAAGTCGATGAGTTAGTAGGGTTAAGAACAACGTATTGCTCATAACGGTCGATTTCATCAGGGGATACTTTATACCCTCCAAACTGTAGCTCTGGAAAATTCTTTTTCAAACTTGTCATATTTTTTCACCTCCTCCCATATAACTAATCAATAGTTATAATCGTTTGTCCATTTTTTAATCTCTGTATACGCTCCACTATCTGTTGGCCCCGCATATAGGCTAAACCCTTACGGCCTAAATATTTATCTATAGTCTTATTTGAGTTAATGGCATTACTTCTTAAATACGAAACAACTGCATCGGCACGCTCCCGAATTGTATCGGCATATTGGGCTTTTTTAGCCTTCATTAGTTCTTCGTTATATTTAATAGTCTTATCAACAATTTCCTCATTACGCTTAGGATTGAAGCCCGGGTCGCCTTTTGCTACAAAAAACTTTTGGTAATCACGCTTTTGATTTTCATTCATCCTCTAAGAGAATTAACTTTTAACCCCCTTAGAGCAGTTGCGGTTTGATTGTTTTGCTAACCCAAGTGTAAACCGCAACAAAAACCACTTACGCTTTCTTTTGCGTCAATCTTCCGTTAGCAGCCGGAGCAACACAGATAAGGTTAGTGAACCAAGCCATAGTGGCCTGATATGTAAGAGTATCCCTTCGTCTGATTAAAGCTCCACTTGGATCCTCAATCCAACCCATATCTGAGACTTGGAGAATTTTCCAAGTATCAAGGTTAACAATAAGAACTTCACCATCTGGAACATCAAAGTCCAAGAACACACCTACCTCACCTCTACCTGCTACAAAAGCCAAACCTTTCCAACCTCCTAAGAGTTCGGTTTCATTGACAGTACGCCGCATAGCGGTAAGCAAATCACCATATTTCTTATAGAGAGTTTTGTTCATGAAGATAGCAAACTTATCACCCATTTGAGCGTACTCAAGGGCAGCTAAGTATTTATCCTCAATCGCAGAAAGAGTCAAAGCCTCTGCGGTTGTGCCCAACTGAGGTGTCCATCCATAGGTAGAACGTGCTATACCAGCATAAGTGCTAGTACCAGTCGTTGAGGACAAAGCCGCTCTCATACCTTGGATTTCAGCAGTACCCGCACCTTCACCACTACCATCAACTCGGAATACCGAGTCATTAGCAACGATAGCCGGAGCGCCAGTTACGACAACAGTGTTTCCACTAATTGACGAAACAGTTCCCAAATCTGCAGCAGCAGTACCAATCCCGATTACCATTCCTGCCTGCACATATTTTGCAGCAGCAATATCATTGTTGACAGTTCCGTACCAGTCAATGGAACGACCATCATCAAGATTTGCGTCAGGATACATAAGGGCTAAAGTACCTTCGCCAACAGACGAGGCAACTTGCGAGATAATGCCTGTACCATCAGAAAAGTATTGACGATTGACATCCTTAGAAAAGTCAGATGCTAAAGTTCGAGCCTGAAAGGTCAGTTGGTTTTCCACTGCACCTTTGGTGGTTTTGGTTGCATCTATAGTTAGCTTCGAAATATCAAACGTACCAGTCAAGATTTTGACGTTAACGCTTGCCTGTCCGATAGATGAGCTACCTGATACTAATGAATTTCCGTCATCAGCCAAATTGGTAATTCCTCCATGACGACCAGAACGTACAGGTGCATAAAAAGTATTATTAATAAAATTTGTGCCCTTGCTCCGTTTAAGTTGGTCTAAAAGCAACGTTGATTTGTCAAAGTTATCTTGAATATAAGGCATAATAACCTTTTGCAAAGCATTGGTTACATCTGAAAGTAAAATTGTCATTTTTATTTATTCACCTCCTTTCTTTAATGAATTATTAATACTTTCCACTATATTTCACCCCTCAGGGCTTGTGCCATGAGTTCGTCTACATTACTGTTATCAATCTTGACCTCTTTAGGGGATTTCATTGCTCCCCCCTCCCGGATTGTAGACATCCCGGAGCGCTTAACCCGACCTAACTGTTGTTCCTTCCAAGCGTCAAGCTGTGGCTCATACTTGGCTTTATAGGCTAACTGTGGATCCTTAATCCCGGTGTCAGCCATGTACTGTAAGATTTCCTCTGATCTAAAAGCTGGTCGCCCATCTTTTCCGTCAATCTTGCCCTCATAGGTCTTACAATCATCTAGCAATCGTTCAGCAGCCCTTTCCCGTTGATACCAGCCTCTAAACTTGGTTTCTACCTTGCTGTCAATATCCTCATCAAGGATTAAACCTAACTTGCGGGCCGCTTCCTTAGCTTTGGCAACTGCAGTTGGGTCTAACCCCTCGCCCGTTTCCCTAGCTTGTACCTGTTGTCTTTTAAGGTTCTCTAACTCCTCCTGAGCTTGTCGTGCTGTTTTAAGCTCCTGAGTTGTCCGGGTATATTCGGGCCAGACTTTCTGAAAGTCGGTATTATATTTAGTCTGCATCTCCCGACCTAGTTTACCCAGACTTACGAGTTCATCCAACTCTTGTTGCTCGTATTCAACTTCTCCAACTTTTATCTTGTCTACCGGCTGTTCATCGGTAATAACTTTTTCATCTTGCTGATCCTCATCATCTGCGCCGTCAGCTGGGCGTTTGTCAAAGAAGTTTCCCATACTTTGTTTGTTTAGCAGTTCCTGTATTAGGACTGTCTAATTAATAATAATGAACTCATACTTAGTAAGAATATAAGTGCTAGAAATTGTACAGTCAAGTTTATGAGTATGATATTGTGCCTCTTCCTGACCATAAGTTGTCATAGGCTACATTGCCGTCAGCCCATTTAATAGCGGTATAGTTTGAAATAGTGCCGTCAATCCTTTTAATCTGCCACACCGCACTTCCCTCGTTTGATCCACAGTCTGCCTTACCTATGTAGGTTATGTCTGTGGTAGTTGTGCCGTCAATAAGAGTAACCTCTGGTACTGCGGGAGTTTGTGTAGTTAATCCTCCAAATTGGTTAGCAACTATACGGACAGTTTCAGCAGTTCCAGCAGTGCCGGAGTGTCCTAAGAGTGCCGGGAATTGGTTTTCGTCTTGAATAGCCTGCTGTTTTGCCACTATTTTATGAATTTGCCCTTACTATCACGCCTTGATGTTAGCTGGGCTTTAATTTGTTTAATCGTCTGTTCAGGCTCAGGTTCAGTAACTTGATTGGGCAGCCCCTCAATCTCAAACATCTCTCGGTCATCCTCTGTGGTAATGCGCCTTGCAACTAATCCTCTGGTTGATAAGAACTCACTAAACAACTTCTCGAAGTCCTGAATATTCTGCCACCCTAAGCTGGGATCAATAATAAAACTGTACTCTATTAATACTTTCATGCCATTGGTTCAACTTGTTCCGCTGGCTGTGGTGCTGGTGCTTCACCTTGTCCTGCTAGGTCTTTTAACGCCTCAACTACGCCTACCTTTGTACTGTTGACCATCTTGTCATCCATCTCTTGACCTAATGCCCCCGCTTCTTTTAACGCTTCAACTACCGCTACTTTCATCTGTGTTATCTGCTCCTCCGTTAGCGGGATAGCCTGTTGTCCGCTGTCCATAGCTTCCATAAACTCCTGAGTGGATCCGAACTGATACGTTTCAAGTAGCTTTTGGACCACGACCTTAACCGCATCCTGAGTAATAAGCCCCTGTCCGGCTAATTGCATCATAAAGTTAGCAATCTGTTGGGCGGTATCCTTTTTGCCTTGTGCGGTAAATCCTAGCCCTGACTCAATCTGAATATCTACGTTATAGTCTCCCTTTATTGGGACAATACCTTCGGGAATAGCAATATCCTTTTCATTACGCATATCAATACCGGCTTGCCCCATAATCTCAAAGTAATCTGGCTCGTTATCTTTTAAGGTCATAACAGTCTGGGGACTCATAAAGTACTTATCCCCAATATCTAACATTCTCTCGGTTATCAATTTGACAGTTTGCTTTAATTGATCAGTAGCTATTTTTAAATTGGCATACTCAGTAGCTTTTAAGTTCTCAATAGCCACCCCTGACTTAACCCCTGCTGGTAGTTGATTAAGTGCCGAGGTAGACGCTCCTTGTTCCTCAATGTTCTTTTCCAAAAACTCCATGTAATTAAATACATATCCGGGAACTGATGAAAGGTTAGCTTGTGTAGGAGGAGTAGCTTCGTACTCGGCAACCTGACCTCCGGGGATATTATTTATCTCAAACGTTTCACCCTTACGTTTCAACCACATACCCGCTACCATTGTATTCATAAATCTCTCAATACGTGAGGAGGCTATATCTAATGACTTATTAGCGGGGATAAAGCGCTCAATTAATGGAACTTGGTAAAGTGGGCCGGGTTCGTAAGTATATGACACAAACGGGTACTCTTTAAGATCAACATATTCGTCTAGTAACCAAATTCCTCCGGCTACAAATGAATGGCGTATAATCTCGTCACCCTTACTCTTGCCCTCCATAGCCCCATTCTTTTCGCCCATTTTCTTAGCATCCTCCCAGTTATCGTCTGACAAATACTCTTTATAAAAGCACTCTTTATTAATAAGTGTAGCAGCATAATCGCTTTCACTTCCTGTACCAAAACGTGCTTTCATATAAGCTTCTTTAATCTCGCTAGAGGCATACTTATTGTCGGGAGTAATTCGAGAGAGTTGTGCCTCGTCAAAGTTCTCGTTAGCTTTAATTTTGGCTATTAACTGTGGAACTGCTTTTATGATATAAGGACTGTCGTATAAGCTAGAAAGAGTGCCGTCTACGTATATATCAAAAGCATCAAACACCTGTGTACGGATTGCCTCGTCAACGTCATCTGGCCATACCTGTAAGTAACTAACGCCTTGTTTGGCGGCTAGTATTAACATTAGCGTCAACTTGCCCCGTAAGTCTTGGAGTTTCCATTCCTGCTCAACCCAGTTACCTGTCTTTTTAGCCACGTCCTTAGCCGCCTGTTGTGCCATTTGGAATCGTTGTGGGTCAGGGTAACTAATTTTGCTAACCTTTTCCGGGTATATAACTGGTATAGGTTCAGCCCCTAAAAGTAAATTAGCCACACCCCTAATCTGCCGACTTGCTTTAGGAATTGCCCTATTGGGTAAGTTAACCGACCCATCAGTTGCGTCTATAATCTTCCCCGTAGTCCTAGAGACATACCTAAAGTGAAAGCCGTCATCAAAGAAATTGTTATCGTACCATCTACGTTCAAAGCCCTTACGCTTCATTTGTTCGTGCTTGATAATGTTGTCGGTAATGTTTGCTATACCGAGTGTGGGAACCCGAGAGGTAATGGTGCGTTTATTTGGCATCTTTCTTAAATAGTGCTTTCGCTAACTTTTGTTTAATGCTAGTGTCTATTGGTTTAGGTACGTTTAACTGTTCTTTAATTAGTTTGTCGAACTCCTTATCACTCGCCTGTTCAACAGGAACTAAATCAGGTGGTTTTTGCTCTACCACTTCCTTTTTTATTATTTCACTAGCAGTGAACTCGGTCAAGTTTTTGGAAAGGATAGCTCGAATTAAATCCTTGCGCTCCTTAGCGGTGTGATATTCCTTGTACGCAATATAAAGAACAAGTGCGATTATTGTTAATGCTTCCATAATATAACTATATTTTCACCACCTTTCTAAATCAAGTTTATTATTACTTAATTAAATGTCTAACCTTCCAGTACCTAGAGAATGGATTGGGTATCCTAAACTGTGTGTATAAGTACCATACCTGATCTGGGCGTTGAAAAAACTCGTAGTTCTTATTAATAATCCAGATTGTAATCGGTACTTCGTTATCCCACTTAAACCCAATACTGTCCTCGTTAATCTCTAAATCCTTCAACTTAATACTCCGTACCAAACTCTTTGATAACTCTGTCCAATCCTTACGTTGTATGCCGACAGTTATCTCCTCTAAGTTTTTTAATAATGGATAGTTATGCACTACCTGCCACGCAGTTTCCTCTAGTAGGAAGTAATTGAGCTGGCATCGCTCTAGTATCTCGTCAAACGCCATCATTGCTGATGCTAATTGATCCGGCTCGTAGTAATGTTTACTCGAGTTCAACGTAGTCGTTGTTTTTACCATGTGTTGCCGTATATAAAGCCCTTTGTATCGGACTCATCTCCTCTACTGGCTTTTTAACTGTTAAAGGTTGTAAACTCCAAACCGCTAAAGCGTTTGAAATAACTATGTCATCGTTAAATCCTATCGGCGCTTCGTATCTTATCTTGCCCGATGAGGTCACGTCATAGGTGAAACTCTTTAGTTCGTTTATAGTTTCCGGGATATTAATTATGGATAATCTCTGCTGCTCAATCCAAATTGCCAACTTCTCAATAATTTGCTTCTTAGTTTCGTTAGTTAACTTAAATGGCTCAACAGGAACTCCGGCTCTTATTAAGTCATCAGCTATAGGATCTCCCAAACCCGTAGCATCTAGTATTACTAACCCATTGTTATAATGCTGACTAATCTCTTTAATCCACTTCTTTTGAAAAGGCCATTCTAGTTGATTAATCCGCTTCTGATAAACCTGTGAATTAGTAGCCCTGTCATATACTGATATAACAGTAAAATCCTGTACTTTGGCTAAGTCTACCCCAATAACGTATAAATGCCCTAGTATCGGCTCCTGCGGTGTAGCGTTAGCAATAGCGTCAACTCCTCTAAATACTACGCCAGAGTCATCTAAGAACTCGGCGTATACCTCTTGTTGTCTTACCCTCTCCGGCATTGACTTCAACTCGTCTTGAATAAGCTCTAGATTAAGATACGGGTTCTCAAACGTAGTGAAATGAAACGACTCATATTCAGTTTGTAATGGATCAATTCCTCTCTGGTATAGCTCGTGAAACAAACCCTTACCTTTAGGAGTTCCGCCTATTACTGAGATAGCTTTATAATCCCAAAGCATAGGTCTAATAGCGTTGTGCCATATATACTCGTTTTTAAGAATAATCCCAGCCTCGTTAAGAAATAACTTATCGTAGCCAAACCCCTCAATATTCTCCGGTCTATCGGCTGATCTAAAATCAATATATGAGTCAACTATATAAAGTATCTTCGCCTGTTTTTTCCAGTCCCAATACTCTTTTGGTAAATATCTTAGCTTTGGGATAAAATACCTCTCAACATAACGATCAATGTTAGTATTAACTGTGTCTACCCATAATCCCCTTTTAAAGAGCTTGTCTATTGCACTCTTAATAAAGTCATTAGCCGCACCATTAGTTAGTCCAAACCGCCTTCCCTTGCTGACGATTTTATATAGTGCCTTGCTATCAAATATTGTTTGTTGTTTCTCAAAGTTTTCAATAGGCAGATGGACTCGCATTGTGTCATTTGTTTTCTTTAACTATTACTACCTCTAGTTTTTCGCCCTCTTTTCCGGTAAGTTCTTGGCGTGTTGTTTCAATCATTCCATGATTCACCTTGAGCATTAACGCTATAATACTTGCATTGATTTCCTTACCTCCAAATATACCTGTCTTAACTAACTGCTGCTTTTGGATTGTCTTAATTCGTTTAATAGCGTCGGAAAACTCCCTATAATGTTTCGCCCATTCATAGAGTGTGTCTTTACTTACGTTTAGATGGATAGCTAAACCCTCCGTAGTTGCTATCTCCATATTCTCAGGAACAGCATATTTTATATATTCCTCTGTTTTCTCTAGTATTTGGTCGTTATATTTGGTTGGTCTACCTCCTGACATATTTAGATATATTTGTTTAGCCTATCCCCCGCTCTCCCCTACTCCGCTTTTTGCGGTGGGGGAGTGGTTTCAAGACTATCCCAACTATTAATTCCTAATCCAAAATGCCCATATCTAGCCGTTTCTAAGTAAAGCGGTTATCATCGTTTTAATAGAACTAAATAAGGGCTACTATTCCTAATCATCTCTCTAAGTATTGGATAAACATCACTCTCGGCATAGGGCTGGCAAACTGTTATATTCATTAGCGGGCGGAGTAAATGTCTTACGTCATGAGCATAGTGACTAAATCCGTCATGCATATAGTCAAAGTCCGTTCCCCCACCTATCATCTTAACCGGAGTTTTCTCATGGTTTATATAAGTTCTAAGTGCCTCGTAGGGTCGGTATATAAGAAACGGGGTTATTGAGTAGACAAACGGGATCCGCCCGTCTTGTGCCATTCCTATAGCTATATCCATCATTACCTGCTCGGCAGCGCCTACATTGATAAACCTATCTGGAAATCTATCCCGGATACTGTCCCACATCTTATATCCTAAGTCTCCGGTTATCAAGGTGATACGTTTATCATCCCGCATAACCTCCTCTAAACATTTAGCAAATTCACGTCTTATCATCTTTTCTTAAATATTACGGAGAAAGCTGTACGCTTGGCAAGGTCCACGTAATTTATAAGGACAACATCCGCCCCGTTAATACGATTAAGAATTTTAAGTTGGCAGCTGTCTAGTATCTCAGTTAAATTCATAATAACTCATGTGCTAATTTATAATCGTCCTTATTCATCACGTAATAATGTGCATCAACTCCCGCTAGAAATGGGAACTCCGATTCTGTTTTGTGTGGGACTATAAACACTCTCGGAAGGTGAGCTAATATCATTGTATTTAACAAATCCCCATTGGTTTCCTTATATGCCCCATACCCGTTATCGTTAAGGTGAATAATTAAGTTGTTAACGTTATGCTCATAGGCAACCCGTAATGCTTCCCAAACCGATCCCTCGGCACACTCTCCATCGGAAATAAGGCAATGCACTTTCCGACTGCGGTCAGATAATGCATAACCTAATGCAATCCCAATACCATGTCCTAAACTTCCGGCAGATGCCCATATTTTGTGATCGATATCACGATTCGGGTGAACCCCATGCTGATTGAATAGGTGGGCAGCATTGTATCCGTAGTGCTTCTCTAATACAACGTATAACGCAAGTGCGGCATGACCGGATGAAAGGATAAACGGCTCATCCTCTTTTTTCGTTGCGTATATACCTTCAATAATATCAACAGCTTGTAAACAACTGCCCAGATGGGACAATCCTTTTTTATAACTAATCTCAATTATTCTTCTTTTTAGATCTCTGTTCTGCATATTTATTTTTATAATACTCATACGTTTTGGTAAGCCCCTGAGTAAGCGTATGTTTAGCAGTCCAACCTAACAATCTTAATCGCCTATTATCCGCCACCCAATTATCGTTATCATAATTACGTGGGTTATTAAAAGGATCAAATTCTATCGTTTTTCCCGTTATTTTCTCTAAAATATTAACTACTTCTAAATTAGAATACTGTACCCCAGTTCCAATATTAATAGCCTTGCCCTTTAACCTGTCAGCGTTTTTAGTTACCCTTAATATTCCATCAATAAAGTCCTGCACATAAATCCAATCGTGTTTAGGTTCAAATACCACAGGCAAATGCTCCATGTTTAACAACCCTTTAATCATTGTGGGAATAAATCTAAATTCTGCCTCACCTTCACCATAAACCGAGAAGGGCCTAACAGTTACAATCGGCTTTGCGTATTGTTCTGCAAAAGCCCTACTCAGTAACGTAGAAGCCGCTTTGGTCGCTCCATAGAAGGTATTAGGCTCAAGTCTGTCATCTTCACTCATGGGCAAATCTTTTTTTCCATACTCGGAGCTTGACCCAAAGTTTATAAAAGCCTCGTAGTTAATTGATTTAGAGCAATCTAACAACAGAGCCGTTTTAATTACATTACTAGCTACAATGTCATTGAAGTCATATTGGTTTGAGTGATTACCATAAGCGGCTAGGTGAAAAATATAATTGGGGTTAATACTTATTAAAAACTCTTTTAATTCATTAGGTGAGGACAATAATGCTCGAGGAATAAACCCAGTCCGGATATTTTGTTCTAATAAACGTTGAACAAGGTGTTGGCCTATAAAACCGCTAGCCCCTGTAACAAGTGCCGTCTTTTGCTTCATACTGTCACTAAATATAGCAAGTTTTTATTTCCTGTCAAACCAATTTGTTTTAGAGGATCGTAGTCGTTCATTTCAATAAGTCATCTGGTAACTCATTAGTATTAACATTCTCATATTTAAGTCTCATCCTAGGGTAGGGGGTAGGGTACTTATCCATTACCATTTCCATTACAGTATCCCATTCTTTGATTGTAGGAACATACTTGAGTTTAGAATCAGAAAAGAAATAGGAAGCAACGGCAGGGGGGATAGAATTAAACTCTTTCATAGAAAGGATCATTTCTGTATATCAAATAACTAATCCCTTTGCCAAGACCATAGATTATGGATATTTGGAGTATCAAGCCTAATTCTGTTTTCTCTCAGAGGCTTTAAGTAAACCTGCTGTCCCAAACTGCTCCGACATTGGTGCAGAAGGCGTGTCCCCAAGTACGTTGGGAAGATCACCGCACATTTTAACTATCCCTAGCCTT
>Ga0172375_10010409_pt1 | contig 12068 bp, 11 predicted proteins | sample LakKiv1m_FD_114537 | JGI IMG/M metagenome (GOLD analysis project Ga0172375, IMG submission 114537) | Freshwater microbial communities from Kabuno Bay, South-Kivu, Congo - kab_092012_11.1m | ecosystem: Environmental > Aquatic > Freshwater > Lake | place: Democratic Republic of the Congo... | reverse complement strand
TCCTGACCTGAAACAATAATAACCGGCACATTGGGATTGTTTTCCTTAACCTTCCTCAATACCTCCAAACCCGACATATCAGGTAAACTATAATCGAGTGAAATTACTGAAGGATTTTTATAAAGGTTATTTAAAACTTCTTTCCCGGTCTCATATTTTTCAACTATATAGTCAGGGTTCAGACTAATATGATACTTAAGCATCTCACCATAAAAAGGGTCATCCTCAACTACAAAAACCTTGAAAGCGCTCATAAAATATTTTTTTCAAAAGTAGATAAACTTCTCACAATCTCAAAATGAGAAATTTATTTTCTTTGAAATAGTCCACACTTTTGGGAATATTTAGTTTTTCAACACAGTGAATCAGTTATGAAATGGAGTTAATTAATCTTAAAAAATTTCCGGCATTGCCTGTGTTGATGCTCTCTTTAATACATTTGTCACACCTCTTACATTTAAAAAATTACATACGTTTTTTTAGAAATTATTATGAAAAAAATATCAGTTTTTAGTCCGGTTGTTGAACTTAATGGCGATGAAATGACCCGTATTATCTGGAAAATGATCAAGGAAAAGCTCATTTTCCCATACCTTGATCTTGACATTAAATATTTTGATCTTGGCATTCAAAACAGGGAAATGACTTCGGATAGTGTTACTGTTGAAGCTGCAAAAGCTATTAAAAAGTACAATGTAGGCATTAAATGTGCGACAATTACTCCTGATGAAAAACGGGTGGAGGAATTTGGTTTGAAAGAGATGTATCGCTCTCCAAATGGAACAATCAGGAATATTCTTGATGGAACTGTATTTCGTGAACCCATCTTAATCAGCAATGTTCCCCGCCTTGTGCCAGGATGGAAAGGCCCAATCTGCATTGGACGTCACGCTTTTGGAGATCAGTACAGGGCAACGGATTTTTTGGTTAAAGGAAAAGGCAAACTCACCATTACTTTTACTCCGGAGGACGGTTCACAACCAAAGAGCTACAACGTTTACGATTTTGAAGGTGATGGTGTGGCGCTGGCAATGTACAACACTGATGAATCCATTACTGGTTTTGCCAATGCCTGTTTTAACATGGCGCTTCAGAAACGCTGGCCACTTTACCTTTCGACAAAGAACACAATTCTGAAAAAATACGATGGTCGTTTCAAAGATATTTTCCAGGAAATTTTTGAATCAAAATATCAGGAAAAATTTGAAGAAGCCGCAATAACTTACGAACATCGATTGATTGATGATATGGTTGCGGCTGCACTGAAATGGGAAGGAAATTTTGTGTGGGCTTGTAAAAATTATGATGGCGATGTTCAATCGGATACAGTGGCTCAGGGATTTGGATCGTTGGGCTTAATGACCTCGGTATTAGTTACTCCTGATGGTAAAACGATGGAAGCCGAAGCCGCTCACGGAACTGTTACCCGACATTACAGGATGTATCAACAGGGAAAACCAACATCAACAAATCCAATTGCCTCAATTTTTGCTTGGACCCGCGGGCTAAGCCACCGGGGAAAGTTGGACGGAAACACCGAACTGATGGACTTTGCGCATAAACTTGAAGAAGTATGCATCGAAACGGTTGAATCTGGTAAAATGACGAAAGACCTCGCTGCTCTTGTATATGGAAACGACCTAAAACCGGAGCATTACTTAAACACAGAGGCATTTCTTGATGCACTTGACAAAAAGTTATGCGAAAAATTAGGATAAAATGTGATTTTTGTCTCAGGAAATCACACCTATCTATGAGTTTTATTAAAAAAACATGAATTAACACAAAATAAATTTCAACAAAAAATGGCCGGTTTAAAAGAAAAATTGCGTGAGAAAATTGAACTACAGCGCCCTCGTATTAAGAGATTGGTTGAGGAATTTGGTGATGTTGTTGTTGATAAAGTTACTATTGGGCAGATTATTGGTGGGATGCGCGGCATTAAAAGTCTCGTGACCGATATTTCCTATCTTGATCCTAATGAAGGCATCAGATACAGGGGTTATACATTGCCCGAGGTTTTTGAAAAGTTGCCCAAACCCAAAGGCGCCGAAATGCCTTATGTTGAAGGGTTGTTTTACTTGTTACTAACCGGAGATATTCCTACTGAAAATGAAGTACTTGATATGGTTGATGAATTCAGGAAAAGAAGAATTGTCCCCCGTTACATTTATGAGGTGATTGATGCTTTGCCCTGTTGCAGCCATCCGATGACAATATTTTCTGCTGCCATTCTTACCCTGCATCGCGAATCGTTCTTTGCAAAAAAGTATGCTGCAGGAATCAATAAAACTGAGTTATGGGACCCAATGTACGAGGATTCATTGAATCTGCTGGCAAAACTCCCCGAAATTGCTTCATACATTTATGCAAAACTCTACAGGGACGGAAAACGAATTCAGTCAAATCCCAGCCTGGATATCGGTGCTGATTTTGCACACATGATGAATAAAGCCAAGCCTTACGACGATGTGGCAAGATTGCATTTTATTATCCACAGCGATCATGAAAGTGGAAATGTAAGCGCTCACACAGGTCATTTGGTAGCCAGCTCTTTAGCTGATATTTACATGGCCATTTCATCAATGATAAACGGCCTCGCAGGCCCTTTGCATGGTCTGGCAAACCAGGAGTTTTTAAGATGGTTGCAGGATGTAAGAGACAGGATGGGCGATGAAATTCCGAGCGAAGATGAAATGAAACAGTTTGTTTGGGATACCCTTAATTCGGGGCAGGTAATTCCGGGTTATGGCCATGCTGTGCTTCGCAAAACCGACCCAAGGTACAGTATTCAGCGCGAATTCTGTTTGAAACACTTACCCAATGATACATTGTTTAAATATGTTGAATTGTTGTACAAAGTAGTCCCCCCCATTTTGCAGGAACAAGGCAAAGCCAAAAATCCATGGCCAAACCTTGATGCCCAGACCGGAGTTATTCAGTGGCATTACGGCATTTCTGAATACGATTTTTACACCGTACTTTTTGGCATAGGAAGATCAATTGGTATTGCAGCCAACATTATTTGGGACCGTGCTTTGCTTTACCCACTCGAACGTCCAAAATCTCTTACAACTGAGATGTTAGAGAAAATTGCCGGCATCATCCCACCCACAAAATAATTTTGCACAAAAATATTTTCATGCAAAAAAGGGTTCTGTTTACCGGAACTCTTTTTTGTTTTAATCCAAAACGCATTATGACAGAGCAGTATGAGATTATTTTACCCCCGTTCAGACGAGGAATTCACCTGATCGACCATTTTATTCTGAAACAAATTGGCAGTTTGCCTGAAAAGGGATTGGTTAATATTTTCATAAAACACACTTCAGCCGGATTGATAATTTCAGAAAATGCAGATCCGGATGTCAGCAACGACCTCGAAAAATTCCTTAATAAAATTGTTCCCGAAAACCTGTCATGGTATCAGCACACCATCGAAGGGCCTGATGATATGCCTGCGCACATCAAATCAATCCTGACCAGCCAATCGCTGACCATTCCCATAACAAATGGAAAATTAAATCTCGGGACCTGGCAGGGAATTTTTCTTTGCGAATTCAGAAATCATGCCTCCGGGCGTAAACTGGTGATTACAGTTTTTGGATAAAATCGTTGGGTTTGTTGCAAAGATAATTTTCCGGATTACGTTGCAGGTTGCCGGAGATAATCTCTTGAAAATGAAATTAATTCGGGGAAGAAGGTTTGAAAGTCCTGCTGCAATTCATTGTAATGAAATTTCAGATCAGCAACGCCATTTTCAAAACCGGTTTCAAATTTTGTTCTTCCTGACATTCCCATCAATGCCAGTCCAATGTTTTCAATCTTTTCATACGAAGCCAGCCAGTTGCCTGCAGCCATGGCGGGCAAAATCCTTTTCATCCGTCCGGGCAAAATGAAATAATATTTAAAGAGTGTCTTGTACGATCTTTTAGTAAAACCTGTCAATGTCTCATCAGAGAATTGATGCCAGTTTGCTGCCAGAAAATGATCGTAAAACATGTCGATAACTATCCCGGAAAACTTTTTATAACTCCCTCTGATACGGGCTTTGCTTGTAACAACCACCGGGTGATTGTCGGTAAAATCGTCAATTATACAGTGAAGTCGGATGCCTGCCTGAATGTTGGGCTGAAAATGTTCGAATTGTTTTCCTTTCACGGCATCTGCAATGAAGTTTCCCACCATAATTTCTTCATAATTAAAAGAAAGATACAGATGCGCCAGGAAGTTCATTTTCTATTTTGTTTGATTGGATATCTGCAGAAAATGCTTTTGTCTTTTTTGTTTTACTCTTTAAAGGTCAGGAGTTCAGTTTTTTGGCTTCGAAATATTGTTTTATCAGTTTCTGAGCGGCTACATACGAGCTGATTTTATCGTCATCAAGACTGGCTTCTATTTCTTGTAACAGGTTCTGTATCTTTTCATTTGCATGAAAATCAGACAACAGACTTTCTTTCACGGCATCCAACATGATTAGTTTTTTTTGTTCCTGTCGCTTTTCTAAAAAGAAACCATTTTCATTGGTAAAAGCCACAAACTTTTGAATGGTATCCCAAACAAGATCAATCCCTTCTTTTGTCCTGGCCGAGCAGGTTCCCACAACCGGTATCCAGCCCGAAGGAGCAGGAGGAAAAAGATGCAGGGCATTTTTGTATTCGGCTTTTGCCTGATTGGCCTTGTGGATGTTGTCGCCATCGGCTTTGTTGATGAAAATGGAATCGGCCATCTCCATAATCCCCCGTTTGATGCCCTGAAGTTCATCTCCGGCACCCGAAAGCATCAGCAAAAGGAAAAAATCAACCATCGAATAAACCACAGTTTCCGACTGACCAACACCCACAGTTTCCACAAAAATCACATCAAAACCAGCAGCTTCACACAAAATGATAGATTCTTTGGTTTTCCTTGCAACACCTCCAAGCGAGCCTGCCGATGGTGAAGGACGGATGAAAGCATTTTTGTCGGTGGAAAGCTCCTCCATCCTGGTTTTATCACCCAAAATACTTCCTTTGGTTCGGCTGCTGCTTGGATCGATGGCAAGCACTGCGAGTTTGTGGCCAAGTGAAGTCACGTGTTTTCCTAGAACTTCAATAAAAGTACTTTTGCCTACTCCCGGAACTCCGGTAATCCCGATTCTGATTGATTTGCCCGAAAATGGGAGGCATTTCTCAATCACTTCCTGGGCAAGTTGTTGATGCGATGGATGAACACTTTCGATAAGTGTGATAGCCTGGCTGAGTAAAATCCGGTTACCCTGAATGATGCCCTGGAAATATTCGTCGGCCATTAAATGCGATTTCTTTACTTTTTTAAATCGCTCAATGGCAGATGGGCTCACTGAATCAGGCTGATCGATGCCCTCGTTTACCTTAAGCGCTGAATCGTGGTTTATGTGGTTTTCGTCATACATTCTTGTTTGGTATTTATTTTTTACAAAAGTAGATTTAAACGATGTTAAATGAAAATATGATTGTGATGGTTAAAAAAATTTTGTCGTAGATGCTTTATTAAAATAAGTGTTTCTAATGTAAAAAGCCAGTTTTTAAAAAAATCATGAAAAATGGATTCACACAATATTTGAAAAATGAGGTTGTTTAAATTATCTTTGCAGTACGAAATTTTAAAAATTATGTTAGAGAAAGAAACCTTAGTTTTTGAACAGAACCTTCCGGAATTAATTAAAACGGATTTGAGTAAGTTTGTCTTGATCAAGGATGAGCACATTATTGGAACATTTGTAGCGATTTTTGATGCTTTAAAAGCTGGTTATGAAAAGTTTAGGGATCAACCATTTTTTATTCGTCAGGTTCTCCCTGCCCAGCAACCACTTAATTTTGCAAACAATTACCTCCTGCATTAAACTATGCCTTCATGTAAGTTGCTACCAATTTGATGTTCAATTAATTTTTCCAAATAATGTCAACAATGCATCCATAGTCGTAACCGAAGCTCCGCTCCAGGGACAACACATCCAATGTTTGATTGGCCGTGATGTCTTACAAAATGGAGTTCTGATTTATACTGGTTACGACAATTCATTCACTTTGTGTTTTTAGTCATAGGTAGGGTTCATTTTTTAACCCATATTATTCCTGACATATCTCGAAATAGGTAAGAATGTAACAAGAATATTAAAAAACGCACCTTAATTTCACACATTTTCCAAAATTTCTTACTTTTGCAGCCCGTAAATGACCTCTCTGTAGCTCAGTTGGTAGAGCAGATGACTCTTAATCATCGGGCCCCAGGTTCGAGTCCTGGCAGGGAGACAAAAAAAATAGGCGGCCACTTACAGGCGAATTTGTAAGTGGCTTTTTTGTTTGATAATGTTTTTAATTAATGATGAACAATTTACTGTTAAATATCAAGGAAAAAATCAACGACCCGCGTTCATCGGCGCTTTGCATTGTTACAAGTAACAGCGGTTCGGTGCCGGGAAAAGTCGGGGCGAAAATGATTGTTTATAGCGATGGCAGCATCGAAGGTACTGTTGGAGGTGGAGGTGTGGAAAAACGCACAATTGAAGAAGCTTTGAAGATTATTAAAAGTGGAACGCCTCGGCTGATAGATTACAATCTGCAGAAAGATATGGGAATGACTTGCGGTGGCGCTGTTAGCATTTACATTGAGCCATTATCAAAACCCTCGAGACTTTACATTTTTGGTGCCGGCCACATTGGAAAGATCTTAGCCCGCTATGCTCCGGAGATGGATTTTGAAACGTATCTGATTGACTGGAGAACCGAATTATTTGAGAACAACGACAAGGTTAACTATCAGAAAATTTGCAAGCCTTACCTTGAGGCAGCCAACGAAATTATTTTCGATCAGCAAAGCTATATTGTCATTGTTACTCCTAACCACGAAATGGACGAAGATGTACTTGCTATTGTCGGCAAAAAAGATGTTGGCTACCTGGGATTGATAGGCAGTAAACGAAAAATTGAAACGCTCACCAAACTATTTCTGCACGAAAACATTTTAACCCAGGAAGAACTGGATCGGGTGAACATGCCCATAGGGATCAAATTCAAAGCAATATCACCTGCTGAAATCGCCATCAGCATCTTGGCTAAACTTATTGATGTAAAAAACAGCCGGACTGAAGGTTGATGTTTGTTTTTTAAGATCAATGGTTCAATATCAAAAGATTCAGATAATCCTCGGGCGTGTTGATGTTTTTCAGGATTGAATTGTCTTCCATTTCCACTTCCTTTTTCGGGAATATTCGTAGTACTTGTTGTAAAGTAGCGCTCAGGTCCTTTTCTAATAAAATCTGATTTATTATGGATTTTGGCAATAAAACAGGATGCCCCCCCTGCCCTTTGTATTCAGGTGAACACCAGGTTTCCTGGTTCCCTGCTTCAAGTATTTTCATGATGTTTTTTGAATGAATAAATGGATTATCAACATTTTGAATAAAGCAAAACGAACTCCCTGCCAATTCTTTTAAACCCAATCTTACTGAGTACATTCTTCCCCATTCGGGGTGCCTGTTCAAAACAAATTTCAGGTTTGGTAATGATTTGAGTGATGTACAAAAGGGCAGAACATGCCTGTTTACAGTACAAACAACTTTGCCACATCCTGCTTCGAGGTACTCTTCGATGATTTTTTCGATAAAGGTCTTAGATTGATCCCACTGTAACAGGGCTTTTGGCCGGCCCATCCTTTCAGACAAACCAGAGGCTAGTATCAGGACTGAGTTTGTGAGATTCATTTTTTTTTGCACATTTCGATTTTTCCCGAAAGATAAGATTTTAAATTTCAGACATTTACTAAATCTGGCTCTCTGAAACATTCAGAATGCAAATTTTTTGGGCACAATATTTAAAAAGATGATAACCCGTGCCCGATTCACTTACAAGATCAAATAATAGTCCAGGGTTGGTAATCCGGGTTCCACCCAGAATACTTACTTTGTTCTGAAACAAAAGATCGGGTATTAAACTACTGGATGGGCCTGTTACTATTAATTGGGTGTTGGGTGAAACTACTGATAGCAAACCGTCAACGGTGTTGTTTACCAAGGTTGATCCTGTAATGATTACAACGTCTGATACTGGTACAATTTTGTGATATTCTTCAGCAGGGATAAAATGCTTTTTGTGCTCGTCTGTCAGGGTATTTTCATCAAATTCCAAAACATACAGTTGATTATCAGTACCCGAAATTTTTTGAATGTAGGAATGAAAAGCGCCAACGATAGTTATTGTTTTCCGGGGTGTTAAATCAATCAGTTCAATCGGGTCTGAATTTTCGATCACTTTATACTTTCCATTTGAGATAAAAGTGGATGAAATGGCATTTAAAACCGCTATTCTTAAGGAGTTTATGATCCCCGTATTTTTCGGAGTCTCAAATAAATCGATGACCCGCTTTCCGGTGATCTTTGTTGGAGTGAAACCGTTAAAATCGCGTTTTTCTTTAACACAATGATGAGCTTCACCTTTTAGGGTACCAGCCACGCCAATACTTCCATCGGAAAGTTTAACAGCGGTAAGATACAGACCAATCCTGACTTCGGATATTGTCAGGCTCTCAATCAGACTGCTGTACCTGGTTTTTAATAATGAATAAGTTTCATCCAAAATCATATCCTGAAAAATTAATTGTGGTTAAAATTTTTTGTTTAGCTTAAACATTGCCTGAACTATTGATAATTCTTGATTTAAAGAAATAATTTACCACCGGAAAAAAGGTACTGATACCTTGAACAAGTCATGTTAATCTCTAAAATTCATAAAATCTTTCTTTTTATTGATTCTTAGTGCCTTAGGACCTTTGTGGCAAGATAAATTAGTTGTTACAAACCTGCCCGACCGTTCTGCCAGCGATAATTAGGCAGGCTGTCAGGCCGGGACACAAAGGCAATAAGTTTCACTAAATTTATGAATAAGCCAGGTTAAAACGAGTGGCGAAAATAGCGACATTAATTGTTTTTGTATGAAAAGAAGGAACATTTGTAAGAAGTCTGTTTCCAAGCCTGTGAGGTGGATGTACAGAAAGTCAAGTAATTAAACAGCCGGAATCACCCGAAAAAGAATTTATTTTCATTTTACCGCTGTTTTATTCTTATTATTGTACATCCAAACGTAATAACTATGCCAAATAATGCCGACCGGTTTCTGAATATTTTCAATGCAATTGAACGGCATCTGCAGATAAAATACAACAACGGCGCTTTTGCTCCTTTCCGGTCGATACTTAAAACTGCAGCGGCCAAAGACATGGTTTTCAGACGCTACCAGGAGGAGTTGTTTGTGTTGGGAGACCTCCGGAATGTACTGGTTCACAACGACCGTTTTGATGGCCGAACCATTGCCGAACCCCTTCCACACATAGTGGATGAATTGGAGGAAATTTGGAAGCTTGTTCAAAATCCCGACCGGGTGAGTGTTTTTGAACGTGAGGTGATGTATTGTTTTTGGGATGACAAACTCGATAAAGCGCTTCAAATCATGAAAAAACACAAAATTTTGCAAATACCTGTCATCGAAAACGGGGTGATAAAAGAGGTTTTAACAGGAAATCATATTGCTTCCTGGCTTGCAGGGCAAGAATCGGTTATCCTTTCAGAAGTAAAAATTTCGGAAGTGCTTTTAAAGGCTGAATACAGAAACAATTTCACGGTAATTCCACGTTCGATGTCGGTGTATGAAGCGGCCGAAATCAGCAAAAACTCATTTAAACTTGAACCTAAAAACCGTTACTACGATGCCCTGATCATCACCAAAAACGGCAGACCCAACGAAAAAATGACAGGGATTATCGTTATGAAGGACATTGCGAATTATATCCTGGATTAACAAGCTACTTCGAATTATTTTTAATAACCAACAAACAATTTTATGAGAAAAATAAATCTTGTTTTCCTGACGGCTTCACTTTTGACATCAATTATCAGGATTTGTGCACAAGAAAATTTGGAATATAAATTAGCGGCATCCTACTTTTTCGAATTGGATTCTTTGTGCTCAGTTGACAATGGTAAACTTTGGGGTGTGCAATTGTATGGACCAACAATGTTTGTTATTTCTGAGAACAGATTAATCATTGCAAATCAAAACGATAAGGATAAGAAACTGTCTAAAAATGATGGTGTTTACCTCGGGAGTCTTCCCGAAAGCATCAATATCTCAAATACTTCATTTACCTGGAACGGGGTTGATTGGACGATGGTTATGTGGAATGCCCTACCTCAGGATGATAAATATTCCAGGGATAAGTTGCTTATTCACGAGAGTTGGCACAGGGTACAAAATGAGATTGGAATAAAATCAGTAACTTCCCTTAACACACATCTTGATGAACTTCAGGGTGCAATTCTGATAAAACTTGAACTTATTGCATTGAGGCATTCATTATTGGCAGAGGACAGGCTGGGTAAAAAAAAGAACCTTGAAAACGCACTGATTGTAAGGAAGTACAGACAATTGTTGTTTCCTGCAAACAACGAAAATGAATTTGAACGACATGAAGGTATGGCTGAATATACAGGCTTTAAGTTATGCGGAATAAATCCCACCTTAGTTCAAAATGTAATTGCAAAACAATTGGAGTTTGCGATGGATAAAGACGGTTTTACAAATTCCTTTGCTTACTTAACAGGGCCGGCTTATGGATTTCTTTTTGACGAACTCGATCCGGACTGGATTAAAAAAATACTTCAGGGGAACGATATCCCAACCATTGGTTCCGGTTTATTTTCAAACGAAAATATTACTTCCGATACAACAAAACTTAAGTCGGCAATCACAGAAATTATTGCCGCATACAAAGTTGAGTCATTAATAACTACAGAAACCGAAAAATTTGAACAACAGAAAAAGTTAATTTCAAAGTATGAACAAAAGATTTTTGAAGGCGACCAGCTAATCATTCCTAACAAGGATGTGAATTTTAGTTTCAATCCTCAGGAAAAATTAATCCCGATAGATTATAGGGGTGTTATCTACAAAACTATGCGATTATCAGGCGATTGGGGTATTTTGGAAGTGCAGGATGGAATATTCCGGTCAAATGATTGGCAGGTTTTCGTCGTTTCGGCTCCAAAAATAATGAACACTGCAATTATTAAAGAAACCGATTACAATTTGACGCTAAATAAAGGTTGGACGATTGTAAAAATTAAGGATGGGAAATTTACATTGAAGAAAGAATAAATTGTGGCAGAAAAACACAGCAATAATATGGTTTCATGAGAGATTGAATCAATCTCTGCATACATCGAAACGGGTAATACCAGCAATTCTTTACAACTGATACCCCAGGTCACGATTTACTCATCGCGCAAGGCATCAATGGGGCGTACTCTTACAGCTCTCCGGGCAGGAATAAAACCAGCAATGGCTCCTGAGACCACCAGAATGACCAGTGCCGTAACTGCAACCTGAAAATCTACCTCCGGACTTTTAAACATCTGGTTGTCCACATTAAACTTCACGAGGGCAAAATTGATCCCTTCAACGAGACCAACACCGGCAACAAGCCCAAAATACCCGGCAAACGAAGTAAGAAAAACCGATTCGAGCATAATTTGCCCCATCACTTGCACGGGAGTGGCTCCCAGGGCGCGCTGTATGCCAATTTCACGGGTACGCTCCTTCACAATGACCAGCATAATGTTGCTGATGCCGATGACTCCGGCCAACAGGGTACCAATTCCTACAATCCATATCAGGCCGGCAATTCCTCTGAAAAGCCCGTTCATCTGGTTGAACTCTTCCTCCAGGTTGAAATGGCCAAAGGCTTCTTTATCATCGGGAGAAACGGTGTGACGTTGTGCCAGCAGCGCCAGGGCTTTTTCTTCAACCACCGATGCCGGGATGTTTTCATCAGAGGTAATCGAAAACCAACCGGCTACATCGCCATAATTGTAAACTTTTTGCAATGTTGTGAGGGGGATGTAAATACTTTGTTCTTTTTCACCACCAAAATTGATGTTGGTATTTTTCGGTTTGAACACCCCGATGACTTTAAAAAATACGCCTTTTATCTGGATGTACTGGCCAATCGGGTCTTCATCTTTCTCGAAGAGTAGTTCCTGCACACGGGTACCAATC
>Ga0172375_10010407_pt1 | contig 12069 bp, 7 predicted proteins | sample LakKiv1m_FD_114537 | JGI IMG/M metagenome (GOLD analysis project Ga0172375, IMG submission 114537) | Freshwater microbial communities from Kabuno Bay, South-Kivu, Congo - kab_092012_11.1m | ecosystem: Environmental > Aquatic > Freshwater > Lake | place: Democratic Republic of the Congo... | reverse complement strand
CTTGCCGACATTTGCGGACAGTATCTGGCAAAGGGGAAGCGTGCATATATTGAGGGCCGTCTTCAAACGCGTGACTGGGTTGGACAAGATGGCGTTCGCAGGTATTCAACTGAAATTATCATGGAAAACATGATTATGCTTGATGGACCCTCGAATGGCGGGGGCGCCATGCATGACGCGGGCTCTCTCCATGAAACGCCGCCATACCCATCATCGAACAACCAGCCCAATGATGATGATAGAACCATAGAAGAAATCCCTTTTTAATATATTTTTATGATGCAATCAAATAAACCGGCTCCAAAAAAACGCTTTTGCAACTTTTGCGTGAAGCAAAAAAATGAAATCGATTATAAAGATGTACTCACCTTACGTCGCTTTATCTCTTCGTATGGGAAGATAGCTCCACGCCGAAGAAGTGGTGTTTGCGCAAAACATCAGCGTACTCTTTCTGAAGCCATCAAGCGCGCGCGCATTATGGCGCTTTTGCCATTTGTCATTCAGTAATCGGCATCGTATCATTTTTTTTCAGATCTAAGCTATAAGAGTATCTTATGTCCGTCCTTCCATCACTCAATTCCATCAAGATTGGCCTCAACCTTCTTATGAATGGTGAGCCCTATCAGGTCCAAACGGCAAATTTCGTTCGCATGCAGCAGAGAAAACCCGTCATGCAAACAAAATTAAAAAACCTTATCAATGGTAAGGTTTTGGAATATAGCTTTAAGGCCGGTGAGCGCGTGGAAGAGGCGGATCTCGAAAAAACAAAAGGCGACTATCTCTATACGGATCCGGCAGGCGTTTATTTCATGGACGCACAAAGCTACGAGCAATTAATGATTGATCCTGCATTTCTCGGAGAACGAACAAAACTTCTCAAGGATGGCATGCAGGTTGATATTCTCTACTTTAATGGCAAGCCGATCACGATCAGCTTCCCCCCCAAGGTGGAGCTGAAAGTTGTTTCGACACCCCCGGGCGTCAAGGGCGACACGGCAGGCAACGTAACAAAACAGGCGACATTGGAATCCGGACTCGTTGTCAATGTTCCTCTTTTTGTAAAAGAGGGAGATGTGGTGCGCATCAATACTGAGACCCTTGATTATACTGAGCGCGTCACGCAATAGCCATCCTACAATCACCGATCAAAGCACCTCTTTCACGCATGATCTCTGCGTGATTTTTTTATATGCATTCCTAATGGAGCGCATATCTTTTGAAAAATAGCGTCTTTATATACTGCGCAAAAAGAATATAGGCACATACCATTGCCAGAAGATAACCCCAGTAGAGTGGCGGGAGCGCCGTAAATCCAAATACGGGGGCGTACTGCGAGAACGGAAGCCACATCCCCAAAAGGATAACCCCCAAGGTTGTAAGAAATACCGGCATGCTCGCCCTGCTTTGGAAAAAAGGAATTTTGTTTGTGCGGATGACGTGAATAATCAGTGTTTGCGTTACCAGCGACTCCACAAACCATCCAGTGTGAAAGAGTACGGGGTTATTCCATGCGTGAAATACAAAAAGCATGAGCGCGTAGGTACAGTAATCAAAAATTGAGCTGATCGGTCCGATAAAAAAAATAAAACGCCGAATGGTACCGACGTCCCATTTTTGAGGACGCAGAATATATTCCGGATCAACATTATCTGTTGGCAGCGTTGTTTGGGAAATATCATACAAAAAGTTGTTCAGCAAAATCTGAAGGGGTACCATCGGAAGAAATGGGAGGAATATACTTCCCCCGATCACACTAAACATATTGCCAAAATTTGAGCTTGCCGACATTTTTATATACTTAATGATATTTGCAAAAATTTTTCTCCCTTCTATCACCCCTTCTTTTAATACGGTAAGATTTTTCTCGAGCAGAATAATATCCGCCGATTCTTTTGCAATGTCTGTCGCAGCATCGACGGAAATGCCAACATCCGCAGCTCTCAATGCCGGTGCATCGTTGATACCATCTCCCAAATAGTTCACAACATGGTTGAGCTCTCGCAGGAGTCGAATAATGCGCTCTTTATCAAGCGGAGAAATGCGAGCAAACACATTGACCGACTCACAGATGCCCTTCAATTGTTCATCGGTCATTTTTTCAATCTCATCCCCCGTTACTATTCCCCGTATTGGAATACCAACCTCCTCGCAAATTTTTTTTGTGACAAGATCGTTATCCCCCGTCAGTACCTTTATTTCAATATGAAGGCGTTCGAGCTCTTCAACGGTCTCTTTTGCCGATGCTTTTGGTGGATCAAAAAAGGCAAGATACCCGAGTAGTGTCAGCTGTGCCTCATCTTCTTTTGAATATTTTTGCTTCTTTTTTTCGATATGTTTGTACGCCACAGCTAAAATACGAAATCCGTCTTTGTTGAGGGCGTCGTAATCCTTTTGAAGACGCGACAAAAGATGGCTGTTAATTTTTTTTATCACACCCGCATGTTCATAGGTCGAACATCGTTTCATGATCTCTTCTGGCGCGCCTTTTGTTACCATGAGATGGCCGCCATCGTTATTGACAACAACCGACATGATTCTTCGCGTAAAATCAAAAGGAATTTCATCAAATTTCTTATAATGAGTCAGCGCGAATTTCTCGTATTTTAATATCGCTCGATCAAGAATGTTCTTGAGGCCCGTCTGATAGTAGCTATTGATATGGGCGAGCTTCAAGACATTCTCTGATTCTTCCCCCATAACATCACAGTGCCGCTCGAGGACAATCTTATTTTGTGTGAGTGTGCCCGTTTTATCGGTGCATAAAATGTCCATCGACCCAAATCCCTGGATTGATTCAAGGCGCTTTACAATGACCTTTTTGCGCGCCATATCAAGTGCCCCCTTTCCAAGATTGACCGTCATGATCATCGAGAGCATCTCCGGAGTCAGGCCAACAGCAACTGCGAGCGCAAAAAGAAACGCCTCAAACCAGTTCCCCTTACTAATCCCATTGATAAAAAAAACAAGAGGGGCAATAACAAGCATGATTTTTATCATCAGAACGGTAAAACTTTTCACCCACTTCTGAAAGCTGGTAACCGTCTCTTGATTTACTGTTATTTCTGCGAGCATCCCCAGATATGTATGGCTCCCCGTCGCAATAACAACAGCTTTTGCAAACCCGTTTTGAACATGTGCTCCCATAAAACAAAGTGTTTCCGCATCTATAGAGCGCTTCGGATCATCTTCACTCCCAGTCGCTTGTTTTTCAACGGGTAGTGATTCACCCGTAAGTATCGACTGGTCAAGAAAAAGGTCATTCGCGCTAAGAATACGAATGTCTGCCGGTATCATATCCCCCGCGGATAGCAGCACCACATCACCCGGAACAATACACCGAAGTTTTACTTCCTTTTCTTTTCCGTTTCGAAGAACGGTAACGCGAGTACTGATCATTGCCCGGAGCTTTGCAGCGGAAAGGTCTGCCCGATATTCTTGAACAAAACGCAAAAAAATACTGAGCAGAACCATAAGGAAGATGATAACCGCCCCCTCCATGTCATGCGTAACAAATGAGACCACTCCGAGGAAAATAAGCAGCAAGTTGAGCGGATCTTTTGCAGTGTGAAAAAAATGAACATACCACGGATGGCGACGCTCATGAACAATTTCATTCATCCCATATTTCCGCAATCGTCGCGCAACCTCTGCATGCGCCAGTCCCGTTTCAGCAGTTTCCATTTTTGAGAGAACCTGCGGAACTGCCATTTTTGAGAACAAAAGAAGTCGCTCTTCATTGTTCTCGGAAGAGACGTCTTTTTGATCCGATGTTGCTTTTGTTGATATCTTAAGCATGGCGGATTGTTGTGTCCTTCCAAACGATCGGACGATTAAAGCTGAGTGTAAAATCTATTCTTGCGAGTTTTTTGTTTGTGTATTTATAGATAATCGGCTGACCGTATGGCAATTCGAGGTGAGGGATATCCGTATCGGAAATATTTTCTATATATTTTATAATCGTGCGCAGTGTATTGCCATGCCCTGAGATAATAATATTATTCTTTACTACTTTCGATAAAATATTCCGCTGAAAATACGGCACCGCTCGCGCATACACGTCTTTTAGGCTTTCTCCTTTGGGCGGACGCGTCTTAAACGAACGCCGCCACGCCACCACTTTTTCATATCCATATTTTTTTCGCGCCCCTGTTTTGCTCATCCCCTGCAACGCGCCATAATACCGTTCGTTCAAATAATGTGTCGCGTGAATAGGAATTTCATTTTTTTCAAATTCTCCTGAAAAATGATATTTTCTGCTATTCCGATCGCTTGCATGACAAAAAATGCCGGTAAGATATTGCTGAGCGAGAACAATAAGAAGTGTTTCTTGCGCCCTTCGCAAATTTGAGGTATAGGCGAGGTGAATTCTCAAATCTTTCAATTCATTCGCACACGCAAGCGCCTCGTGTATTCCTTCTTTGCTTAAAGAGACATCCACCCAGCCGGTAAAACGATTCAGCTTGTTCCAGCGAGACTCTCCGTGCCGTACGAGTATTAAATAGCCCATACAGAATAATTATGCAAAATAGTAACTGCTAGTAGTATATCTCTCTTACCACCCGGTGTAAAACAAAAATCCCGCGAAGATGCGGGATTCTTTACTGCTCCAAAATATTCTAGACAACCTCTTCCATCTCCATTTCCGGAAACGGCGCATCGGGCTCAGATTTTGAACCAAGCGCTACATCATTTCCGCTGCGTAAAATATTCCAAACCTGCGAACGAATAGCAGCCATAAGATCGGGGTGACCATGGAGATAGCTCTTTGCGTTCTCTCGACCGACACCAAGCTTCTCGGCTTCAAATGAATACGTGTTGCCGCTTTTTGCAATAACCTTGTGCGCAACACCAACATCCAAAAGATCTCCCGGAATAGAAATTCCCTCGTTGTACATAATATCAAACTCGGTCGTCTGAAACGGCGGAGCAACTTTATTTTTCACAATCTTTACCTTTACCCGGTTCCCAATAATTTTTTCGCCTTGTTTTATCTGAGCAGCTCGACGAATCTCAATACGCACCGAGCAATAAAATTTCAATGCTGTTCCACCCGTTGTTGTTTCCGGATTTCCGAAATAAACACCGATTTTTTGTCGCGTCTGATTGATAAAAATAACAATTGTTTTAGTTTTACTGACAATGCCAGTGAGCTTACGCAGTGCCTGGCTCATAAGCCGCGCCTGTAAACCCATATGTGAGTCACCCATATCCCCCTCAATTTCCGCCTTCGGAGTGAGCGCTGCAACCGAATCAATAACGATCACGTCAACCGCATTCGATCGTACAAGTGTCTCAACAATCTCAAGCGCTTGTTCACCATTATCGGGCTGGGAAATGAACATATCTTGAATGTTAATTCCAAGCTTTCGCGCATAGTCAGGATCGAGCGCGTGCTCTGCGTCAACAAATGCGGCAATGCCCTTTTGCTTCTGCACTTCAGCAATCACATGCTGAGCAAGCGTTGTTTTCCCGGATGATTCCGGTCCATAAATCTCAATAATGCGTCCGCGGGGCATGCCTCCAACCCCAAGCGCTATATCAAGTGATAGACATCCTGTTGTCACCGAATCAACATTCATGGTTTTTGCTTCCCCAAGTTTCATGATCGATCCATCTCCAAATCGATCGCGAATCTGGTCGATCGCTTCTGCAACAGCGCGTTGGCGTTCTTTGTCATTCAAAACATCGTCTCTGTCTTTTGCCATAGGAATACACCTTTTTATGAGTAATTCGCTTCTTTACTATTTTATTAAATTTGAATTACGGAAGATTCGCCTCCTGATAATATACCGTTCGCGTAACAACCGATTCTTTGCTGTACTTCTTTGCCGCGGCAATCTGAATAACATTCATCCCGCTTGAGAGGGTCACCGCTTGTTCAAAGCTCCCATCTCCTTTTTTTAATACCCGCTGACCATTTATTCTAATATCCGACTCCCCGGAAACCGCCCCCTTTACGACGGCCGTATTAGAGGTGCTTTCAAAATTGTTTGGCGGATTTTGCACAACAAGTGACGGTGGCTGAAAGGCGGCAAAAGCAAGAAACGCAACGTACGCGCCGGCACTAATCAATACAAACCCCAGTAAAAAATTCTTTATCATTCGCGTTGCAACCCACAATTCGGAGCGCTGAATACCAGCGGTATTCACGGTACGCGATGATACTGTCGATGATAGGTATGCTGACTCACGATTGTATTCGGTCTGAATATCATGCCAGTCCAGTCCAACGTATTCGGAATATGTCTTCAGGATAAGGGTGCGGTAGAAAGGTTCTGCAATTTCATGAAGTGCGCTCTGCTCAATCGCAAGGAGAAGGGGCTTGCGAATCTTTGTCGCCTCAGCGATCTCATCAATACTGAGCCCCAATGCCCGACGAGTATTCCTTAGATGATGCCCAATGTCTCGCGTTCCAGACGTGGATCTGCGATTGAATTTCATCATACTTTTTATGCACATTATCGGCAGGCCTCATCATGCTTTGTAAGGCACCTACCCGCTACTCATCTTATCCAAATACAAAAAAAGATCAAGCCGTCAAAATCACGGTCTTTTCTACCTAATAAATTTCCTTTTCTACTGCTGTTTCTTCATCTTTTTCGGAAAGTCCACCGCCAAAATCATCCGATCCCCCATCGGATGATTGGCCGAGAATCTTTCGGGGCTTTGCTCCTTCACCCGGACCGATAAACCCCTCTGCTTCCAAAAGATCAAGAATACGAGCGGCACGAGCATACCCAACGCGCAAACGACGCTGGAGGAGTGACGCCGATGCTTTCTCTGCCTGAAGAATAATTTCCCGCGCATCAGGAAGCAAATCGTCTTCCTCGTCAGATCCAAAACTTCCACCCTGCACCGACGAAGGCTTTTCAGTAACTGCCTCCTGGTATGACGGCTCTCCATTTTGTTTTATGAACGCTACCGTTCGTTCAATTTCCTCATCAGAAAGATAAGCACCCTGCAAACGAACAGGTCTCGATAAGTCCGCGGAAACAAATAGCATATCGCCTCGTCCTACCAGTCGCTCAGCCCCGGCAGTATCGAGAATCGTACGCGAATCCATCTGTGATGCAACAGCAAAAGCAATACGCGAGGTAATATTTGCCTTAATAAGCCCCGTAATAACATCAACTGAAGGACGTTGGGTTGCAAGGACAAGATGAATACCTACCGCGCGGGCCATCTGCGCAAGCCGAATAATCAAACTCTCCGCCTCGGCTCCAACCGTAGCCATAATATCGGCAAGCTCATCAATAACAATCACTATGTAGGGAATCTTCTCATCGCTCCACGCATTATATGATGCCAAATCGCGTTTATTTACCTTTGACAGCACATCAAAGCGCCGCTCCATTTCTCCAATGGCCCACCGCAACGCATTCAATGTCTTTTTAACCTCAGTAACAACAGGAGTGAGAAGGTGTGGAATATCATTATAGCAGGGCAACTCAACACGTTTTGGGTCAACCAAAATAAAACGAAGGGTCTCTGGGGTATTCTGATACAGAAGTGTCGTAATAATCGTATTGATACAAACTGTCTTCCCGGAACCAGTCGACCCGGCAATAAGAAGATGGGGCATCTTCAAAACAGATGAAAGCCGCACTTGTCCGGCGACATCTTTCCCAAGCGCAAGCGTCATCGAATCCTTCCGAGTCTTGAATGCCTCTGATTCGAGCAGCTCTCGTAACGTCACGATTGCAACCTTTTGATTGGGCACCTCAATGCCAACAAGCGCGCGCCCCGGAATCGGCGCTTCAATACGTATGGGGTGCGCGGAGAGTGCAAGCGCAAGATCATTGTGCAATCCCGTAATTGTTGCCAGCTTAATCCCCTCCGCCGGTTTGAGTGTAAACTGTGTGACGGTCGGACCAACATTGACCTCCCCCATTTCGACTGCGATACCAAAATTTTCAAGCGTTTTCTGAATAATCAGCTTGTTTGCTTTGATATCACCGCTTGTCGGCTGATGCATTTTGCCGTTCAAAAGGTCGAGTGGTATTTGCACTGCTGTTTTGCGCTTTGGCGCCTTGATAATCTCAATCTCTTCTTGTTTTGTTTCGTTTGCCGGGCATTCATCTTTCTCTTGTTCTTTTTCTTTGAGAGAAACGGTTTTACGCGAAAAATCCGGTTGGCTTTCCGGCTCGCTCTGCCCCTCTTCGCTCAGAGCTGCAGTCCGCACATCCTGTCGCGCGGATTTTTTATGAGGGAACAATCGGAAAAAAGCAGCAAAGACGGCAACGAATACTCTCCCAACACTGTGCAGGCGAGCAACAATATCATCGATAGAGGTGTTAATGAGAATTAAAAATGAGATAACAAAAATTGAAAGCAGCACAATGAGCGCGCCCCAAAACTGCAAAATAGATTCCAAAGAAAATGAAAGAAAAAAACCAAAAAGCCCACCACCACGACCGGCAACCGCACTTGCATATTGTTCTTCAAGGGGGAATGAAAGATGCCAAAAAGCCGTAAAAGAAAGCATCAAAAATATCAGTCCTGTCACTTGGATAATATGCCCCATCAACGGGACCTGCCGAATAAAAAATATTCCAAAAAGAATAATAAACAGCGGAACAAAGTAGCGCGTATACCCAAAAAGAACGCTGAGCACCCGATCAATCCAGCTGCCGACGGTACCGGCAAGCCCAAATAAACTTAGGATAGAAACGAGTGTAATCATCAGCACAATCACAACCTTGATACACTGTCGCGCTTCCGGCGAAAGGGTATGAAAGAATACAGCGCCGCTCTCACGCCGCTGTATTCGGGAAGGGGTCCGAACGGTTCGTTTTCGAAAATCTTTTTTCACACGTCTATGCACATCTCATGAACACCTAAAAAGTATACCTGTTTTTTTAAGTGCGCACAATACAAAATCCGGCTCAAGAAAGAGCCGGATTTTTATTTTTACCAAATATCGTCCTAGTCGTCTTTGCGTCTTTTTTCGTATCCCGTTCCAACCGGGATCAATCGCCCAATGATAACATTTTCCTTCAGACCTTCGAGGTGATCTGCCTTGCCCGTGACAGCAGCATTAATAAGAATACGCGCTGTCTCCTGGAAAGATGCCGCTGACAACCAGCTTCGAGTTGAAAGCGATGCTTTTGTAATACCCATGAGTAATTCAGTGCCTTTTGCATCTTTTGCTCCACTCTTTTTTGCATCGCGGTTCGCCTCGATGAGCTCGGAATGCTCAACAATCTCACCGGCAAGGAGATCTGTTTCTCCCGCATCGACAACCATCATGCGCGAAAACATCTGACGAATAATCACCTCAATATGCTTGTCGTTCAGTTTCTGTCCTTGTGAAGTATAAATGCGGTGAATTTCATTGATAATGTATTGCTGGGTCTCAAGCTTTCCTTTGTACTTAAAGAATGTCTGCAAATCAATATCGCCTTCAGTGAGTGGATCGCCTGCGGCAACAAGATCACCATCTTTAACTACAATATAAGCAGATGACGGAATAACATATTCCTGAACACCTTCCGCTTCACCGACAATATGCACTCCATCGCTTTCAAGCTTTACGATACCGCCATATTTTGCGCGTGTTTCCGCTTCTCCAATAGTAAACAAAAGATCGCCGGCACCAACTTTTTGTCCGTCAGTCACGTTCACTACTTTTATTTTTTCCTTCTTTGTCGCCTTTACCTTTTCTTCACCTTCCACCGAAGGAGTGGCTGCTTTTTTGCGAGCAGAAAAACGATATCGCTCTTCATGTGCCTCCTGATAGTGCACCGTTACAACTTTCTGTCCGCCCTCGGTGTGGAAAATCTCTTTTCCATCCGCCCCGGTGGTCGATCGCTGTTTTTTCGAAATGGAAATCTTTCCCCCAGCATCAGTAAGAATCGCTTTATTTTTTGGAAGACGAACTTCAAAAAGTTCTTCAACACGCGGCAAACCCTGTGTAATGTCCGCTCCAGCGACACCTCCGGAATGGAACGTTCTCATAGTCAGCTGAGTTCCCGGTTCGCCAAGCGATTGTGCCGCAATAATACCCACTGCCGTTCCGGGCTTAACTACCGTACTATAGGCAAGATCAAGACCATAACATTTCTGGCACACACCCCGTACCGCACGGCAGGATAGCAATGATCGTATTCTGACTTTTATACACTTTGATTCTCTCAGTCGCTTGACAACGTCTTTGGTAAAAATCTCATTTCGCTTCACGACCACGTCGCCATTTTCTCCGAGAGCATCCTCTGAACAGGTTCGACCAAACAATCGATCATAGAAGTCGACATCCATTGCGTCGCAGCTTTCTTTGGTGATAATCATTCCCTCTTTGTCATGACAGTCTGTTTCATTTACGACAACATCCTGCGCAACATCAACGAGACGCCGAGTCAAATACCCTGCATTCGATGTACGAAGCGCCGTGTCAACAAGTCCTTTTCGAGCACCGTGCGTAGAGATAAAGTATTCGAGAACACCCAGTCCTTCTTTGAAACTTCCTTTTACGGCAAGCTCAATCGTTTCACCGAGCGGATTGGTCACAAGTCCCTTCATACCAATAATCTGATTGAGCTGTGCCCATGTTCCGCGAGCACCGGATTCGATAATGGAATAGACTGATCCTTCTTTGATCAAAGATACTTTTGACAGTCGTGAGACTTTTTCCTTTGTTTCGGTCCAAATCGTTATAACCTTGTTTTTGCGTTCTTGGAATGTCAGCAAGCCGACGTCATATTGATTTTGCACTTCATCAATGCGCTTTTCGGCCTCTTTAATGAACTTGCCTTTTTCTGCGAGCACCGGAATATCATCCATGCCAAACGACAATCCTGAATCAGTCAGATATTTTGCACATACTTCTTTGATATTATCCAACATTTTTGCCGTTTCTTCGATTCCGCATCGTTCAAGCGCCGTAAGCACAATTTCACCCATCATTTTTTTATCGATACGCGTGTTGTAAAACGGCAATTCTTGCGGCAACATATTATTGAACAGGACGCGGCCAACCGTTGTCTCAAGGCGAGGCGCTGCGCGCTCTTCATCTGACATCTTGCTTTTCATCGTCTCTCCAAACCGAACAAGAATTCGCTCTTGCAATCCGATAAATTTCAAAAGATAGCCGGACACCGCTTCATTTTCATGGCAAAATTTTCTCATTTTTTCCTGTGCGGGGACATTCTCATCGTCAAGCGTATACGTCATATAAAACGCGCCCCACACGATGTCTTGCTGCGGAACAGCGATCGGATGGCCACTCGCGGGCTTCAAAAGATTGTGCGATGAAAGCATAATTTCAGATGCCTCACGCCGTGCCTCTTCCGAAAGTGGAACATGGACAGCCATCTGGTCTCCGTCGAAGTCCGCATTGAATGCCGGACACACCAATGGATGGACCTGAATAGCTTTTCCTTCGATCAAGATTGGTTTAAATGCCTGAATTCCGAGACGGTGGAGCGTTGGTGCGCGATTGAGGAGCACAAATGAATCCTTCACAATATCTTCAAGAATATCCCAAACCTCATCGCGCCCTGTTTCGATATAGCGGGACGCGCTCCGGACATTGTATACTTCGCCCTGCGCAATAAGCTTGCTCATGACAAACGGCTTGAACAGATCGAGTGCCATACTCTTTGGCAGTCCACACTGGTGCAGTTTGAGTGAAGGTCCAACAACAATGACGCTTCGACCAGAATAGTCGATACGCTTTCCCAAAAGGTTCTGACGGAAACGTCCGCGCTTGCCTTTGAGCATATCTGCGAGCGATTTGAGTGTACGCTTCTGACCGGTTGAGGCCATGACCGTCTTGCCGTGTCGGGCTGAGTTGTCGATCAGTGCATCAACGGCCTCCTGCAACATTCGTTTCTCATTGCGACAAATGACTTCCGGCGCCTTCAATTCAATGAGTTGCTTGAGTCGATTGTTACGATTAATAACCCGGCGATATAAATCATTCAGATCGGATGTTGCAAATCGTCCACCATCAAGGGCAACCATGGGCCGCAAATCAGGAGGAATAATGGGAATGATCGTCATGACCATCGACTCTGGCCGCATGCCATTATTGATAAAGCTTTTTATCAATTTTGCCCGGCGAATAAGTTT
>Ga0172375_10010406_pt1 | contig 12070 bp, 12 predicted proteins | sample LakKiv1m_FD_114537 | JGI IMG/M metagenome (GOLD analysis project Ga0172375, IMG submission 114537) | Freshwater microbial communities from Kabuno Bay, South-Kivu, Congo - kab_092012_11.1m | ecosystem: Environmental > Aquatic > Freshwater > Lake | place: Democratic Republic of the Congo... | reverse complement strand
TCCTTTCTTGTGTTATGGTTATAGCGCTATGCCAACTTGTTTGTGAGATATTCTTTTAATTTATCCTGTGAGATTCTTTCCTGCCGCATGGTGTCCCTGCCGCGCACCGTAACCTGCCGGTCTTCCAAACTCTGCACATCCACGGTTACGCAAAACAATGTGCCCACTTCATCCTGCCTGCGGTATAGTTTGCCGATTGCTCCGGTATCGTCGTAAACCGCGGTAAAAGATTTTTTTAAATCTTTGGAAATATTCCTGGCCAGCTCCACGATTTCCGGGCGGTTGCGTAAAAGCGGCAGCACTGCCGTTTTTACCGGAGCCAGATCTTTGTTGAGTTTTAAAACCACGCGCGTGTCGTCTTTGACTTTTTCCTCGCAATAAGCGTCAACTAAAAGCGCCAGAACGCTGCGGTCCACTCCGCCGGAAGGCTCAATAATATAAGGGCTGATTTTTTCATTTTTCTGATTATTGTAATAAACCAGCTCCTTGCCGCTGAATTTTGTATGTTGCTTGAGGTCAAAATCCGCGCGGTTGGCAACACCTTCAAGTTCGCTCCAGCCAAATGGAAAATTGTATTCAATGTCAGTGCAGGCTAAGGCGTAATGCGCTAATTCGTCTTTGGTATGGGCGCGCCGGCGCAAATTTTCTTTTTTTACGCCGAGGTTTAAATACCAGCTAAAGCGCTCCTGCACCCAGGTTTCATAAACTTTTTGGGCGTTTTCCGGAAGGCAGAAATATTCAACCTCCATCTGCTCAAATTCGCGGGTGCGAAAAGTAAAATTTCCCGGGGTGATTTCATTGCGGAAAGATTTTCCGATTTGCGCCAGGCCAAACGGCAGCTTAGGATGCTTGGAGTCTAAAATATTAAGGAAATTCACAAACATCCCCTGGGCAGTTTCCGGCCTTAAATGAATAGTATTTGAACTGTCTTCTATCGGGCCTTGGTGAGTTTTAAACATTAGATTGAACGGCCGCGATTCAGTAAGCTCTCCGGAACATTCCGGGCATTTGGTTTTGTCTTTTAAATCCTCTGTTTTAAAACGTTTGCGGCAGGTTTTGCAGTCACTTTTTAAATCAAAGAAATTCTCAACGTGGCCGCTGGCTTCCCAGACTTTAGGGTGCATAAGGATGGCCGCGTCCATGCCAAAGACGTCGTCTCTTTCATAAACGCAAGCCTTCCACCAGGCGCGCTTAAGGTTGTTTTTTAGCTCCACTCCGAAAGGGCCGTAGTCCCAGGTGTTGGCCAGGCCGCCGTAAATTTCACTCCCCTGGAAGATGAAACCCCTGCGTTTGCATAAAGAGGTGATTTTATCCATCAAATTTTCATTCATAATCTTTTATTTTTATCTTACTTTAGCCTAAAAGTCAAGCATAATTCCGGGGCTGTTCTATTTTTTTCAGCCCTTTTTTCATGCCGCTTTGATTGTTGAAATTATGGTAAAGACATTATTTAAATCTAAGCGCGCGCCGGTATCTTTTATGTATACCTTGAAGAAACTTCCTTGCGTGTCAAAAATGCTGCAATCAAAATAATTATTCGGCCGCAAGGCCGCGGTTTGGCTTCCGGTCATAGTATAGTTAATAAAACCCCGCAGGCCGTTTATTTCAAACCGGATCATTTTGGCGGTTCCCTGGTTTCCGATATCCGGAGTGAAAACGCTTTTCATAATTACAAAAAAAGCGCTGGTAATGTCTTTAACCTTGTCCAGGCCGGAATACATCACTCGCCGGATGAACTCATAATTGTCATTGACCCCCTGTTTGCGCACATCCGGGTAAAGTTTGATGAAACTTTTCGGTTCTTGATATAAAAGGTAAATCACCGCCTGATGATTATTGCGTTTTTTCTTATAATAGGGTTTGGTAATTAATTCCTGGACCAGCGTAAAACCTTTAGGGGCGGATAATGACATCTTGGGGAATGCCTGCGGAACCAGCGTCAGCCGGTATTCAGGGTTGATTTGGGGAGTAAAAATATTATCCTCCGGCTGCATGCAGAGTATGGGGATGTCCTTGCAACTGCCTATGCCGTAAGCAACGTACTGCCTTAAAATATTCGGGCCGCCGAATTTAATCACAAAAGCCACGCTCAAAATCAACACAATCACAATGACCGAATATTTAGCTAACCGGTTAGTTGCCATGGATATTTTTAAATTCTTCATCTTTGATGGTAAAAGAATGTTCCGGCCCGGGAAATTTTTCCCGGAGGACGTCATTTTTAAATTCTTCCACGGCTTTAGAGATTTGCGCGGAGAGGTTAGCGTATTTTTTTACGAATTTCGGGCTATAACGCTCAAAAAGGCCGAGTATGTCGTTAATGACTAATACCTGTCCGTCGCAATGAATGCCTGCTCCGATGCCGATAGTGGGGATTTTAATTTTTTTTGTGATTAGCGCGGAAACTCTATCCGGCACACATTCTAAAATAACGGCAAAGCACCCGAGCTCTTCCAGGACCAGGGCCTGTTTGATAATTTCTTCAGCACCGCAAGCGCTTTTACCCTGCACCTTCATCCCTCCGGTTTTATCCGCGGTCTGCGGGGTCAGGCCGATATGGCCCAGCACGGCAATACCTGCGCCGATAATATTTTTAGTTACTTCCGGGCAGCCTTTAAACCATTCCAATTTAATTGCCCGGGCGCCGGCCTCTTCGGTAAATCGCCTGGCATTTTTCACCGCCTCCCCGGGGTTAATCTGATACGCCTCAAAAGGCATATCTGCGATTACCAGCGCGTTTTTAACCGCCCGGCTAACAGCTTTGGTATGGTGCAGCATTTCGGCCATGCCTACTTGAGTAGTTGATTCCAGGCCAAGCACTACATTGGCCAAAGAGTCGCCGATGAGAATCGCGTCAATGCCGGCTTTGTCAACCAGGCCGGCGGTAGGATAGTCGTAAGCGGTAAGCATGGTGATTTTGCGTTTGTTTTTTAGCGCGGTGATTCCAGCCGCAGTTAAGTTATCAGCCATTTTTAATTTTTAAGGAAAAACTTTTGCAGATAATTTATTAACGGTGAAAATATCAGCATGACCGTCAGCGCGATTAAGATTACGGTGGTTGACCATCCCACAGTATTCTGAAAAACATTATTGGTATACCTGCCCATAATCTTTTTATTATTAACCATAAAGATCATGGAGACAAGCACTACCGGAAGCAGCATGGCATTAATGATTTGCGACCAGATGGTAATGGCAATCAGCGGGGCGTTAGGTATAAGGATGATTATCATAGCCGTAAGTATAATGAAGGTAAACAGCGCGTAGAATTGCGGGGCTTCATTGATTTTTTTATTGATTCCCGCTTCAAAGCCGAATGCCTCGCATACGTAAAAAGCCGTGGCCAGCGGAAGGATTGTCGCGGAGAACACGGAAGCGACAAATAATCCGAAAGCGAATAATTGCGAGGCGAATGCTCCGGCAAACGGTTTTAAGGATATTGCCGCGTCTTTGGCTTCGTTGATTACTATCCCGTTCTGGTGGAGCGTGGCGGCGCAGGCGACAATGATAAAAAACGCCACAACCACCGTGGCGATGCAGCCGATGATTACGTCCGCTAAAACAAATTTATAGTCTTCTATCTTGATGCGTTTTTCAATGACCGCGGATTGCATATAAAATTGCATCCAGGGCGCGATCGTGGTGCCGACGATACCCAGGACCATGCCAAGGTATTCCTTGTTTAGATGCATACCCGGCTTTATGAGGGCTGATCCAATCTGCTGCCAGTTGGGTTTAGCCAGGACCGCGGATATGATATAGGATAATAAGCAAAAGCTAAAGAGCAGGAATATCCTCTCGGAAGTTTTGTAGTTGCCTTTTACCACCAGTATCCACACGGCGGCGGCGGTTATGGGCACGGATATATATTTACTAATTCCAAAAATATCCATACTTCCGGCAACCCCGGCGAATTCCGTCGCGGTATTGCCGATATCGGCGGCCAGCAAGCCCAGAAATATAAAAAAAGTAATCTTTACTCCGAAATTTTCGCGGATTAGGTCGGCCAGGCCCTTGCCGGTAACAATACCCATTCTGGCGTTCATTTCTTGGACTACCGCCAAGATTATAAAAGACGGGATTAACGTCCAAAGCAGTTTGTAGCCGAAGGCTGCCCCGGCAACCGAATAGGTAGTGATTCCGCCGGCGTCATTATCCACGCTGCCAGTGACAATCCCCGGCCCCAGGACAGCCAGAAAAATGATCAGGCTGCGCATAAAAGGTTTTTGTTTGATTGCATCCCAGAATTTCATTGCGCCTGCTCCGTTTCTTTACGGATTTGATGGAATACCGCCTCAAAGGCGTCTTTCATAGTGATGATCCCCTGGATCTTCCCCAATTTATCAATTACCGGCACAACCGTAAAATCATACTTATAAAAAACTTCCGCCACGTCTTTAATTTTGGTCTTAATTTTTACTTTAGCGATACGTTTGCGCATAAAATCGGAGATAATTTTTTCTCCGGGCGCCGTAAGCAGCTGCTGAAGGGTTACTACGCCTGCAAGCGTGTCATGGTCGTCAAGCGCGTAAATATAATAAGATTCTTTTTTGCGGCTGGATTCTTTTTTTGTTTTTTCTAAAGCCTCCGCCGCGCTCATCGTCTGTTTTACGCAAATAAAATCAGTATTCATGATGCTGCCGGCGATATCGTTGGCATGGCCAAGGAGGCTTGAAATTTGCGCGGCTTTTTCCTGCGGCAGCTTGGAAAATAGCAAGTTAATTTTTTTAACCGGCATCTGGGAGAATAAATCCACCGCTTCGTCAATAGCCATTTCGTTGATAATCTCAACCATAAGTTTCTGGTCAAGCGATTCCGTAACCTGCAGGCGGATTTTTAGAGGAAGCTCCTGGATAGTGCTTGCCGCGGTAATTTTGTCCATAGATTTAAGGATATTAAGCCTCTCTTCCGTGCCTAAATCAATAAGGATATCCGCGATATCGGCAGGATGTAATTCCGCAAGCCTGGAATGGTGCACTTTTAAAGCCAAGGCGTCTGTTCCTACCGGCCCGTTTATGGGCTGGACATATTTCCAGGAGATCAGCTTATCTTTAATTTCATAGGATGAGACAAGTTTAATGAGAAATTCAAAAATATTAATTACGCCTAAGCGGCGCAATAAGCCGGTAATTCCGATATCCATATGCACAACCCAGAGGCTTAAGCCTTCCCTTAGGATGTGCAGGTCGTTTACCCGCACTACCTTTGAGCCGTGAATGTCCACGATTTGTTTATCCCAGAAAGTATCTTTAAGCAATATTCCGTTGTCCATGCTTTCCGTTACCTCTTTGGCGTTAGCTGAGAAATTCTCAATAAAAACCCCTTTTTCTTCCACTAACATTTTCAGGCAATGCCAGGGTAAATAGGTTTTTTTATTCCTTGTGTCGCGCATGATCAGGCCGGTAACTTTGGGGTACATTTCTTTTAGCGAAGCGGCCAAGTCAATTACCCGGCCGATTTTTTTTCCGTTAAGCGAATCAATTACCGGAAGGTTGATAATATAATAAAGGAAGATAAATTTTTTAGGCAGGTAGTTCATTCTTTGATAATAGTTTTAAGATTGTTAAATTGTTTAACCAAAGCCGCGGCTTTATCTTTACCCGCAACAAATATTGCCGTGGACAGCGCGTCCGCGGTTAAACCCTGATCCGCGATTACGGTTACAGAGCTTATCCCTGAGTCCGCCGGATAGCCGGTTTTAGGGTTAATAATATGGCAATAGCGTTTGCCGTTTTTCAAGAAGAATTGTTCGTAATCCCCGCTGGTTGAGGCGGATTGATTCGTTAATTCTAAAATTTCCCCGACACCGCCTTCGCGCGGGTTTTTGATCGCGACCCTCCAGGGCTTATTCAGCCTGCTGCCCAGAGCGTAGACCTGGCCGCCGGCGTTAATCAGGCAGTTTTTAATATTTTTTTCTTTTAACTTCTTGGCCGCGCAATCTAAGGCGTACCCTTTAGCGATCGCGCCAAGGTCTAAATTCACCCCGGGAAGCTTAAATTCTACCACAGAATTATTTTCCTGCAAAATTATTTTATCGCTCCCCACCAGCCCAAGCGCGGATTTAATCTGGCGATCGTTTGGGGCCTCAACGGATTGACGGATTGGCCCCGTTAGAAGCGGCGCCCCGCGCCGCGGGAGTTCTAACGGGGTAAATCCCCAAAGCTTAACCAAAGGCGCAACCGTAATGTCAAACGCCCCGTTAGTAACCTGCCAGAATTCTTTTGATTTCTTTAAAATATAAAAAGTCTCCGGGCTTACTTTTAGTTTTCCGGTGCGGTTAAGTATGGAGATTTCGCTGGTTTCCTGATATTTGCTCAGCAGGCCTTCCAATCTTTGAACTTCATTAAAAACAATTTCCGCGGCTCGTTTATCCACAGAGGTTACCTCAAAAAATGTCCCCATTAAGACGCGGTTATCGCGGTAAAGCTTAATCTCTTTAGCGGCGGTAATTTTGAAGTAGGCCAACGTGGCCGTCCAGCCGGTTAAGAGCGCAATTAATAAAAATTTCCTTACGTTTTTAGAGTAAGCCATTTAGTTAGCGGCGGCGATTATGCGCCTTCGTAATTTGCTTCAATTGATTTAATCAGGTTAACCAGCATTGCATTGACCGGCACGGGGATGGAGAGCTCCTGGCCTAAGCGCACGATCACCCCGTTGATAAAATCAATCTCCGTGCGTTTTTTCCTTAAGATATCCTGCAGCATAGACGAGAGATTTGCCGAGGTGGATTCGCAGACCGCTTCAACTTTTGCCAGCGGGTCGTCGTAGGTAAGCTTGATGCGTTTTCTTTTGGCGATGCGGGTTGCCTCAGTGACCGCGTCCCTTAAAATTTTACGCGTTCCTTCAAATTCAATAAGCTTTCCGTTAGGAATGCGGGTTAGCGCCGAAAGGGCGTTGATCCCGGCGTTAATGATTAATTTTGACCAGAGCAGGCCTTTAATGTCGCGGGACATTTTAGTTTCAAAGCCGATTTTATTAAAAGTTTCGCGGATCTGGCGCATTTCTACCGGGGTTTTTCCGTCAAGTGAGCCGATAATAGTTTCGCCGCTGCCGCCGTGGCGGATAGCTCCTGTCTCCAGCCAGGTGGAGCCCTCGCTGGTTACCCCGCCGATAACCTTGTCATCGCCTAAAAGTTCGCCGATAATTTCAATATTGCCGATTCCGTTTTGCAGGGTAAGAATTTTTGAGTCTGGGGTTAAGGCCGGTTTGATCTGTTCAATTGCCTGTTTAGTGTGAAATGATTTTACGCAGATAATTGCCAGGCCTATTTTTCCGACATCTTGAGCCAAGTGGGCGGCTTTAACCTTGGCGCAGAAATTTCCTTTAGCGTCTTCCACGGTTATGCCGTTTTGATTAAGCGCCTGGACCGTATCTTTATGTTTATCCAAAAGCCAGACATCTTCTTTGGATTTAGTTAAAAAGGCGGCGAATAGGCTGCCCATTGCCCCGGCTCCCACAACAACAATTTTCATAGGATACCTCCTGGATTAACTTTGCTATTGCGGCCAGGGAGGCTTAAACCTCCCTGGACAAATGTAAATTAGCGGAGTTTAATTTTAGGCTTAAACTCCCGCGGAAAGTTTTTGCATAACTCTTTGGGATTTTAATTCTTTACCCAGATGAAAATTTAAAAATGAGTTTAAAATTACACCCAGCTCCTTTTTAATTTCCGGGTTCATTCCCAAGTTCAATCCGGAGCGCAGCTGCCCCCTTTCAATGTGCAAGATCGTAGCTACTGTGCCCCTGAAAATATTGCGGCTGGATAAATCCTTATGGCAGCATTTTGCGCAAAGCAAGCCGCCGAGAGCCATGCTGAATTTTGACTGGGCCATGATTTTTTCCGAGCAGATTACGCAAGAGTCAAAATGCGGTTTAAACCCGCTTAAGGCCAGGATCTTTATTTTAAAGATGGTGGCAATTTTATCCGGGTTGTAATTAGTTTCCAGCTCTTTCAGGCAATTAACGGTTAAGTCAAAGATCTCTTCGTTTTTATCCTCAAGCTGCATAATTGAGCCGACCAGTTCCATCATGAAACTGGCCAGCGTGGTTTTTTCCAGATGGTTTCTGGCCCCGGTGAAATTTTCAATTTTATCCGCCTGGCTGACTAAATGCAGGCTTGAATTGGCCCTACGATAGAAAACTATTTCATTTAAAGAGAAAATCTCCAGATTAGACGCGAATTTATCGGCCTCAGCGCGAACCCCTTTAAGTAAACCGCTTATTTTACCGAATTCTTTTGTGTAAAAATCAACGATCAGCGAGGTTTCGCGGAAATCCCGCTTGTTTAAGATTAGCGCCTGGGTTTTATGGATTGACATAAATGCTTTCTTTTTGGCGCATTAATTTCATTTGTTTTTGGCTGCGGTCATTGTATCCCAGAATATGTAAAATACCGTGCGCCGCATAAAGTTCTGTTTCGTATCCGGGAGTAGTTTTAAAAATCCGGGAATTTCTTTTGGCGGTTTGCGTTGAAACCATAATATCGCCGTAGATTGTTTTTTTTACCTTATCGCATATCCCAAAGGCAAGCACGTCAGTGGGGCAGCGCTCTTTAAGGAATTTTTCATTTAACCTTTTAATGCAGCCGTCATCTACAAAGCAGATATTAATTTCTCCGTATTTACTTTTCAGCTCCGCGCCTACGATTTTAAGCGCTAATTTTTTTATTTTTTCAGGATGAATCCGGAGTTTGTTTTGGCAATTATTTATCGTTATTTTTAAATTCTTTTTCATGATTTATTGTTACCCTTAGCCCCCCTTCCCGATTAGGTTGCCTGCCTGCCCTGCCTGCGGGGATAACTATTTCCAGCTCATAGTCGGGTTTCGCGCTCCGCGCAATGAAAAAACGGTTAGTAACCGATGCGGCTGTGGTAGATGCCGCTTAAGATTTTAATAAATACGTTGGTAATTTTTTCAATTTCCTTTAAGGTCAGGTCGCATTCGTCAAGTTGCCCGTCAATAAATTTATTGTTGATTATTCTATGCACCAGTTCTTCAATTTTTGCCGGTGTCGGGTCTTTAAGCGCCCGCGCTGCGGCTTCCACGGAATCTGCCAGGGCGACAATTGCCGTTTCTTTGGAATCAGGTTTTGGCCCGGGATAACGAAAGCCTTCCTCGGTTACCTCTTCATTCACCTCTTTGCCTTCCAGCGCCCGGCGGTAAAAATAATAAACCAGGCTGCTGCCATGGTGCTGAGCGATAAAATCCCAGAGGCTGGGGCTGAGTTTATATTTTTTAGCTAATTTCAACCCTTCTTTGACGTGGTTCATAATAATTAATTTGCTCATAGTGGGAGTCAGGTTGTCATGTTTGTTGCTTTTAATATCCTGGTTCTCAATAAAATATTCGGGATTATGCAATTTGCCGATATCGTGGTAATAAGCGCCGATCCTTGCCAAAAGGGCATTTGCGTTTACAGTCTTACAGGCGGATTCGGAGAGATTGCCTACGATTAAGCTGTGATGGTATGTTCCGGGGGCTTCGGCGATTAATTTTTGCAGGATGGAATGATTTGTATCAGCTAGTTCCAAAAGGCTGATATTAGTCGCTTTTTGCAAAAGATATTCAAATACCGGAAGTATGGCTAAAACAATCGCCCCGCAGAAAAAACCGTTAATGATAATTACCAGGTATCTATAGGCGTTGTTAATCCAGAAACCTTCCAACAGCAATAAAGCTATTAACTGGATAAACCCGGCGGTTAATCCCGCCCGGATAATAGTGGTGCGTTTGCGCGCCCCGCGCACCAGTAAAATTGCCGACAGGCACGAGGTTAAAAATAGAAACAACGCTTTAAAAGGGTCGCTGGCCAGAGGCGCAAGCGCCGCGCTTGCGCCCAATGATAAAAAAAACGGCACTTCCACGCAATTGAACAAAAGCGCGCTTAACATCGGCAGGATAATGATGGGGATAAAATAAAAACTCAGGCCGCTCTTGAGGGTAAAGTAACCGGCAGTAAAACCGGCCAGCAAGAGAAAAGAGAAATTTAACAGGTTACATTCCTTATTTTTAACCGTTTTTAGAAAAAATATGCAGAGAATGATCAAAAAAAACGGCACCGCCGGATTTAAATTCGCAATCCGGCTGAAAAGGAAAATAAACCCGGTTAATATCAAGGGTTTAATTTTAATTTGTTTTGGCAGTTTTATCATAAGCTTCAATTATTTTTTGCACTAAGGGATGCCTGACTACGTCGGCTCCGGTAAAATAAACGAATTTTATTTCCGGGATAGCGCCCAGGATATCCTGGGCTTGAAGCAGGCCGATAGGTTTTCCGTTAGGCAGGTCGCTCTGGGTAATGTCTCCGGTGATCACCGTTTTAGAGTTAAAGCCCAGGCGGGTAAGGAACATTTTCATTTGTTCTGTCGTGCAATTCTGGGCTTCGTCAAGGATGATAAAAGCGTCATTCAATGTCCTGCCGCGCATATAAGCCAGCGGGGCCACTTCAATAACGCCTGCCTCTAAATATTTTTCAATGCGTTCTGCTTCCATCATATCATAAAGCGCGTCGTAAAGCGGCCGCAGGTAAGGGGATATTTTTTCATGCATATCCCCCGGAAGAAAACCCAGGGATTCGCCGGCTTCAATCGCCGGGCGGGTTAAGATAATCCTGCGCACTTCCTGTTTCCTCAAGGCTTCTACGGCAGCGGCCATCGCCAGGTAAGTTTTTCCTGTGCCTGCCGGCCCGATGCCGAAAACAATGTCATATTCGGCGATCGCTTGCGCGTATACCCGCTGGCCGCCGGTTTTAGGGCCAACCTGCCTTATCTGGCTTAAGCCGGTTGGCAGCGTATCAACAATAACACGTTCTTTGTTTTTAGGCTTTTTAAAATTTGAAATCAGGCAAAAGATATCGGTTTTACCGATTTTACCGCCTCCATTACGCAATCCTTCCAAAAGATAGGCTATCAGCTCATTGGCTTTTTTTACATTAATGCTCGTGCCGCTGATTTTTAAATGGCCGCCGCGCAAGGTAAGCTTAACCTTAAAACCTTTTTCAATAGCTTTTAGATTGGCATCATGCAGGCCAAAAAGCTCCTGGGCTTCTTCAGGCGCCTGAAACTTGATAATTTTATCCATAAAGAGTTACTTCAGGTTTTCTTTAGCCTCGCCTGGTTCTTGGCTAAGCGCCTTAGGGCCTTGTGCGTTAGGAATATTTAATACCTGCCCGGGATAAACCTTGTCCGGGCCTTTTAAAGTATCTTTGTTGGCATTGTAGATACTCGCCCATTTTTTGGTTGTGCCGTAGAATTTTTTGGATATTTTCTGCAGCGTATCATTTTTGCTCACGGTGTATTTTTCAGAGCCGAAACCGCTATTTGTGTTTTCATCCAGGATAGCCGGGGAATCGGCGGATTCGGTATCTAAAGCAGTGGTTGGCCTGTTGACTGCGTAGGTAGTTTTTACTTTTTTCGGAAAACCCAATTCAATTTCCACGACCCTGGTAGTGCGGGTGGTTTTTCTATCTGCCAGCCCGGAATCAGCCGGGGCGCTGCCTGTTAAATACCCTTTATTCCCCGTAGTTGTGTCCTGATCAACCCTGCCGCGGGTCAGCGAATAGGTCCTGGCCACGCAACCCGATAAAATAAGCGTGCTGCCTAATACCAAAATCCCTGCCGCTAAATTAAGCCTTTTCATTTCTCTTTCCTCCTTTTATTAAAGTTATCCCCAATTCTTTTAATTGTTTATTCTCCAGATCAGACGGCGCGTTAGTTAACGGGCAGGTTCCGGCGGAATTTTTCGGGAAAGTGATTACCTCCCTGATGCTGGTTTCTCCGGACAAAATCGCCAAAAGCCTGTCTAAGCCAAAAGCCACTCCGGCGTGCGGCGGGGCGCCAAATTGAAAAGCCTCCAGCAAGAAACCAAAACGTTTATACGCCTCCTCTTTCTCTAAACCGATAATTTTAAATATTTTTTCCTGCAGTTCCTGCCGGTGTATTCTGATTGAGCCTGAGCCCAATTCCGTGCCGTTTAAAACTAAGTCGTATGAGCGCGATAAGGCTTTATCTAAATTTTTCTCCAGGGCTTCCGGGTCTTCTATTGAAGGAGCGGTAAAAGGGTGATGCTCGCT
>Ga0172375_10010405_pt1 | contig 12070 bp, 10 predicted proteins | sample LakKiv1m_FD_114537 | JGI IMG/M metagenome (GOLD analysis project Ga0172375, IMG submission 114537) | Freshwater microbial communities from Kabuno Bay, South-Kivu, Congo - kab_092012_11.1m | ecosystem: Environmental > Aquatic > Freshwater > Lake | place: Democratic Republic of the Congo... | reverse complement strand
CCTGGGGATAAGGTTTTAATTGCCGAAAGCTGTTCGCATCACGCTATTGAAGATGATATTGGCAGGATCAAAATTCCTAAGTGGTTGGAAAAGTATTTGGGATTTAAAGTAACAATTGATGTTTGCTCAGGCAAAGACTATCCGCAGAATCTTAAAGACTATAAATTAGTAATTCATTGCGGTGGCTGTATGATGAATAAAAGAGAGATGTTTTTCAGGATTCAGAAAGCTAAAGAGCAGGGAGTAGCTATAACTAATTATGGGGTAGCAATTTCTCTTTTGCAGGGCGTGTTAGAGAGGGTGCTTTGCCCATTTCCAATTGCTTTGGAGATTTTTCGGAAAGAATCATCTAAAATAAGTTAAGAATTTATTTTTTTAAAGAATAGGTATATAATAAAACCATGAAAAAAATTAACATTATAAGTTTATTGCTTATTGCAGCAATTGCTTTCACGCTTATATTCCCCTTAAAAGCAATATGCGAAGACCAGGAATCATCTTCAGATATATTATTGTGCAAAGCTGATATTGCTTTCGAGTATCTGGATTTATTTGTTAACGGGTTTTCTTATTCCGGCAGGCTGTATTCTACTAATCAACCCGCAGTTTTTTTAGATAAAATTATATCTTACCTTGAACGTCAGGTAAAATCGCCTCCAGAAGTTACAACCGCATAGCTTTTATCTACTATTTTAAACAACTTATTTTTTAATTTGGAGGTATAAATGAAAAAATTACTTATTTGTTTATTTGTTTTAGGAATTGCTAGTTCAATCTGTTTTGCCCAAACCAATGTAACTGTTCCTCTTGATACCAAAGAGCCGGTAAAGGCTTCAGAGCAGAGAGAAGCAAAACATAAAATAAAACATCATAAAGAAGTTAAAAAATCAGGGAAAAAAGAGGAAAAGAAAGAAGAGACAAAGAAATAAGTTAGTTAATATAATTACAGAAATCCCAAGCAAGTTTTTTGCTTGGGGTTTCTGTTTATAGGCGCTATAATGAAAGCAGAAAGGTTAACTTAATCAATAGATGAGAAAAATATTAAAAGATAAAAAAGTTGAATTAGTTTCTCCGGCAGGAGATTGGCCATCTTTGATTACTGCTATTGATTCCGGTACCGACTCGGTTTATTTTGGGGTCAAGGGTTTTAATATGCGCTCCCAGGCTGCGAATTTCGATAAATTGGAAATTAAGAAAGTTATGCAGGTTTTGCATAAGGCCGGTAAGAAGGGGTATTTAGCAATAAACACGATTTTGTATGATGATGAGATAAAAGAAGCGGAAAATATCCTGAAAGAAGCCAAGAAAAACCAGGTTGATGCAGTGATCGCCTGGGATATGGGGGTTATAAAGCTAGCCAAAAAGTTAGGCTTAAAGGTCCACCTTTCTACGCAAGCCAGTGTTTCCAATTTTGAATCGCTTAAATTTTATGTTTCTTTAGGGGTAAAAAGGATTGTTTTAGCCAGAGAATGCAGCCTTGCCCAGATAAAAGAGATAATCAAAAAGATAAAAAAAGAAAAAATTGACTGTTCCGTTGAAGTTTTTATCCATGGCGCCATGTGTGTGAGTATTTCGGGCAGATGCTTTTTGTCGGGTGAGCTCTTTGCTAAGTCTGCAAATCGAGGGGAGTGTATCCAGCCTTGCCGCCGGGAATATTTAATTGAGGATGTTGAGACTGGGGATAAATTGCAGCTGGGGAAAGATTACGTTTTAAGCGCTAAAGATCTTTGTACTATTGATTTTATCGATCAATTAATTCAATCGGGAATTGCTGCTTTTAAGATAGAGGGTAGGATGCGGCCTCCTGAATATATAAGTATAGTGACAGGTATTTATCGGCAAGCCATCGATGAATATTATTCAGATAGATTAACTAGTCAGTTAAAAAATAATCTTAAAGAGAAACTTGCCCAGGTTTTTAACCGAGGTTTCACTGATGGTTTTTACTTTGGCGTACCTGAGGATATAGGCAGCTCTAAAGGAAGCAGCGCTTTCGATAAGATTTTTCTCGGCCAGGTCAGGCATTTTTATAATCGTATCAATGTGTTAGAGATGATCATAAGAAATGAGTCAATCAAGCTTAATGATGAACTTTTGATCTTCGGTAAAACTACGCCTGCGAGTTTTGTGAAAGTAAGCCAGCTTGAGATTCATCATAAACAGGTTTCTTCTGCCAAAAAAGGCGATATTGTGGGGATTAAAATCCCATTTCTTGTCCGGCTTAATGATAAAGTTTTTCTTTGGAGAAAAAAACCTAAAACTTAATCATAGTCTTATAGACAAATAATAAAAGTATAGTTATAATAAACAAAATAACCTTTTTGTCGGGAGGAATCCATGAAAAAGATATTTATAGCTGTATTTTTAATTTGTTTAATTCCTGTTTTATTATCCGCTCAGGCTCAAAATCAGCCAAATCCGTCCAAGCCGCTCGAATTAAAATTAGCCAATACCATACCGGGCGCTAAACTTTATAAACTCGGGAAAATTAATGTAATTGAATTACATGGGAGCTTTCTTGAGATGGGTCGGCAATATGGGCAGCTTATGAAGCAGGAGCTGGATGATTTTTATAAAATTGCGGTTGAGGAAAAACTGATTAAAAGTAATAGTTTAACTTTTGAACAGGCTAAAACAATCGCAGAATCAATATATCGTTTTTATCCTAAAAGATTTAAAGAAATTTTAATCGGGATGTCAGAGGCTTCTGGCTTGCCCTTGGAGAAAATACTTATTTTAGATCAGCTGGAGGGGATTGCTAAATTAGGGAATGCAGGGGTGCTTTGTTCGGGGATCGCTGCCTGGTCGGAGTATACAGCTAATGGCCCATTAGTATTCGGGAGGAATTTTGATTACCCGGAGTATTTCAAGGATTTTGCCCCTTTTATGGCAGTAACAGTATTTAATCCTACGGATTCCAGTAATTCCGTGGCAATTTATGGGTATATTGGCCATGTGAGTACTTTTACCGGGATGAATGAAGCGGGTGTATTTTTAGAGATGAATAATGGGGCGGATTCAGGAGGCAAGATTTTATATAACAATAGAATTTCTGCTTTTGTTCAGCAGCTTAGCTATCTTTTTGATTTTTCTAATCTTTCTGAATTGGACGCGGCAATAAATACTTCTCGTAATAATTGGCCGGTGATTCTTAATGTTGCAGACGCGGCATCTGCTTATTCATATGAATGCCCGACATTTGCCGTGCTGAAAAGAAATGCTGATAAACCCGGGTTATTAGTGGCAACTAATCATTTTGTTAGCCCGCAGTGGGGGTTTGAGTTAGCTGATCCGAATATACAGGATATGACCTTGAAAAGGCGGGCCAACCTTCTGGCTTTAGGAGAAAAATACAAGGGAAAAATTGATTCCAAGGTTATGATGGAGATTCTTGATACCAAAATAGAAGAAGGTGGGGCAACTATGAGTTTTACGATTTATCAGGCTGTCGCTTTGCCGGGAGAGTTAAAACTTTGGATCAAAGCGGTTGGTTACCAGGATTGGGCTTTAGTTGATTTAAAGCCTGTTTTTGTCAAAAAATAAGCTGGCTTAGAGGGAAAAATTAGAGTACAATTAATATAAATATACTGTTCTCCACTTCGTAAGTGGATATAGTTCAATACGGAGAAAAAATATGAAAAGAGTTTTTATTTTACTGATTATAGTTTTAATTGTCGGCGCTTTATCCTGGTTTTTTATGCGCAATGGTATTGGAAAAGTAGAGTCTGTTGTTATTGCGCAGAAAAATAATCAGAATATTTCCAAACTTAGCATTGGTATGGCAAAAAAAGACGTCTTGGCGGTTATGGGCCGGCCTCAGAAAATAGAAGTTTACAGCCTGGAAGGGAGAATTTTTGAATTTTTGATTTACAGGACGCAAGGTTTCAAGTTATATTTAAACGATCCTGAAAGTAATTTTACACCCGTAGGCATCGATAGTTACAGTGGGTCTGTGCTTAGCTGGGATAAGAAATTTTACGATCAGATTGTTGAGAAATCACGTAAATAATTATCCTGCCAGAATTTTCAACTCTTAATTAATATAAGAAAATGACGCATAAAACGCATGCATTTATATTATCAGGGATATTACTATTTTTATTAGTCATTTATTTTTTCTTTTTTACAACTTTTGGGCTGGAAATACTGGTAAAACTTAGTTTATCAAAATATGCTAAATTCCGGGAAATCAGCATCAACAAGGTTGAGGGAAATATTCTCTCAGGGGTAAAAATTGATAATCTGAGAGTAAACAGGCTGAAAAAAATACCGGAAGATGTTGTGATAAAAGTACAACAAGCCGAATTTAATATCGCAGGTTTTACCCTGAAAAGCTTTGACTTGAAAATCAGCAATGGAAGGGTGGAGATTGCCAAATCTCAGCCAATAATTTTCGGCGGGACTTACAAAAAAGGTAAGTTAAATTTTAATATATACGCCAAGGCAGTCGATATCAAAAGCTGCCTTTGGTTATTTTCGGATAGTGTAATATTAAAGAATGCCACTTCCGGTGAGATTGTCGAGCCGGATTTCTATTTAACGGGCAAACAGGATGAAAAAGAGCTTAAGGGTAAGATGTATTTAAAAAAAGTTACTTTTGATAAGTATTCTCTTCTTGATTGTCCAGTTATTGTCAGAGGTATGATTTATTCTGAGGCTGAAAAAGTACAGGTTAAGGGGAATGTGGAATTAGAGTCCGGGATGATTAATTTAGGCGGCTCTATTATAAAGAAAGTCAAGGGGAAGATACTCTTTTTAGGTGACCCTTATAATCCGGCATTTGATTTGGAGGGTGATTCTGTTGTTGGAGGGACCAGGATACATATTCTTTATAAGGGCACATATTTGAAACCGGAATTAAGGCTGACTTCCGAGCCTCCGATGTCTGAGGAAGATTTACTGGTAATGCTTTTTACCGGGAATATCTTTAAAGGGGAAAGCAGGAATCTGGGGGCAGAATTAAAAGTTACAGATAGAGTTTCAATTGAGGGGGCAACTCAGCTTAAAAATCAGGAAGACAAAACTCAGGATATAAATCAAAAAACCAACGATAAGATTTTACTAAAATATAAAAATAAGTTTTAAGATGATCGCGATAAATAATCTTTCTAAAAATTACGGGCAAAGGGTTCTGTTCAACGATCTTACCTTAAGTATAAATGAGGGAGAGAAGATCGGTTTGATTGGGCCCAATGGCGCTGGTAAAAGTACGCTTTTTAATATTATCCTGCAGGAAATCGAGCCTTCATCCGGATCAGTCCAGGTTAATAAAAATACTCGCATAGGTTATCTGCCTCAGGAAGCAAGTTTTAAATCAGATCAGACTGTTTTAGCTGAGGTTAGCGAGGGTGATAGCTTGATTATCAGCCTCAAAAAAGAAAAGGAAACACTAGAGGAAAAAAATCAGGCAGGTTCTAATCGTTATGGCGATGTCTTGCATCAGCTTGAAACTTTAGGGTACTTTGAATTAGAGCATAAGGCCAAGAAAATCCTTATGGGATTGGGGTTTAAGGAAAGGGATTTTAACCGCCCGATAATTGAAATGAGCGGTGGTTGGCAGATGCGCGCGCTTCTGGCTAAATTGTTGACTATTCACTATGACTTGCTGCTTTTGGATGAACCTACAAACTACCTGGATTTAAATGCTGCACTTTGGCTTAAAGATTACCTGGCTGGTTTTAATGGCACATTTTTAATGATTTCCCACGATAAAGCTTTTCTGAATGAAGTTACTAATTATACTTTAATTTTAGAACACGGTTCAATTTATAAGGTCGAGGGTAATTATGAGCATTATGAACAGATAAAACAGGAAAAACGCTTATTTTTGATTAAGCAATACAAGGAGCAGGAAAAAAAGCGTAAACAACTCGAAGAATTTGTTACTCGTTTTCATGCCCAGCCCAATAAAGCGCAGTCAGTCAGGGCTAAGCGCACTCAACTTGAGAAGATGCAGGAAATTGTTATTCCTCCTGATGTAAGGGAGAGTATTTCCGAGTTTAATTTTCCTCAAACCCAGCGCAGCGGGCACCGGGTAATCAATATGGAAAAAATTTCTAAAGCTTATGGTGATATTCAGGTGTATAAAGACTTTGATTTTGAAATTACTCAAGGCGAAAAAGCGGTTTTAGCCGGAGAAAACGGGGCAGGCAAGTCTACACTGCTAAAAATGCTGGCTGGAGTCATTGGCATCGATGCCGGCGTGCGCACAGTCGGTTATAATGTCGATATAGGATATTTTTCTCAGACCAGGATGGATGTGCTTAATCCGCAGAATACGGTAATGCAGGAAGCTTATTCTGCAGCACCCGGATACATGGGGCAAGAAATAATCCGTACGATATTAGGGGCTTTTCTTTTTTCCGGCGATGATGTTGAAAAGACTGTTAAGGTTTTGTCAGGAGGTGAAAAAAGCCGTTTGATTTTGGCTAAACTTTTAATTGATCCTCCGAACTTTTTACTGCTTGATGAGCCGACCACTCATTTGGATGTTGATGCTGTAGATGCCTTGATTAAGGCCTTGAAAGCATATCAGGGCACAATAGTATTTATCAGCCACGATATCCATTTTGTCCGTAATGTGGCAAATATAGTTTATGAGGTGAAATCCGGAAGGGTAAGGAAATTTCCGGGAAATTTCGATTATTTCTTGGATAAAAAGAAGTCTTCTGATGAATATATTGAGAGCCCGGTTTTAAAGCAGGCTTTGGTGCAGGATAAAGAAGAGCCAAAAGAAAAAAGCCAGGCGGCCTTGCAAAAAGAAACAGAAACTCAGAAAAAATTTTATAATTTCAATATCAAAGAAAAAATCAGGAAGCTTAAAGCAGAAAAAGATAATTTAAATCTGGAAGCTTCTGCTAAAAAGCGCGCCATAGAAAATCCCCGCAGTTATCGTGATAATGAATCTCTTGAAGAATATATTGAGCGCTTGCATGAGATAGAGAGAAAGATCTCAGATATTAACAATGAGATCAGGGATTTAAAAAAACAAATTATGGATTAATATGTTTTCCTCTTTAAAGGTAAAAAACTTCAGGCTTTATTGGTTTGGGATGCTGATTTCCCTGATTGGGACCTGGATTCAGTCTGTAGCTCAGAGTTGGCTGGTGTTTCATCTGACTGATTCCGCTTTTCTTTTGGGGCTGGTCGGTTTTTTAGGTGCATTACCTATATTTCTCCTATCTTTATTCGGCGGGGTGCTGGCTGACAGGGTAAATAAAAGGGATATTCTTTTATTTACCCAGAATGCTTTTATGGTTCTGGCGTTTATTCTAGCGATTCTTACTCAGTTAAAGGTTATTACTCCTATTCAGATTATGGTTATTGCTTTTTTAAATGGGCTGGTTATGGCTTTTGACGGCCCGGCAAGGCAGTCTATGGTTGCAGAATTAGTTGGTAAACAACATATTCTTAATGCTATTGCTTTAAATTCTGCGGCTTTTAATTCTGCCCGGATTATTGGCCCGGCTTTAGCAGGTATTCTTATCGCTGGTATTGGTATGAGTGGATGTTTTTATGTCAATGGAATAAGTTTCATTGGAGTGATTGTCGCACTTTTATTTATTAAAAATCATACAGCCCCTAAGTGTCAAACCCAGGGCCACATTTTAAAAGATCTGGCGGAGGGGTTAAAATTTATCCGCAGGGAAAAGATAATTCTGGTATTGATACTTATGGTTGGAATAACCAGTTTATTCGGTATATCTTATGTTATTCTTATGCCTGTATTTGCTGAACATGTTTTGAATGCCGGGGTTAGGGGTTTGGCTATGCTCATGTCTTCCGCCGGTATTGGTGCTTTGGCAGCAGCTTTGTTATTGGCGCGCATGACTAATTTTAAACATAAAGGTAAGCTTATTATTTTTTCTTCAATGGTATTTTCTGTGGGGCTAGTACTTCTATCGCTGACTAAATCATATATATTTTCCATAATCACATTAATGATAATCGGCTGGTCTTCGGTTACTGCCATTAGCTTGATAAATAATTCCCTCCAGATTTTAGTTCCGGATAATTTTAGGGGCAGGATAATGAGTGCGTTTATGTTTACCTTTGCCGGAGTAATGCCTTTTGGCAACTTATTTGCTGGAAGCCTGGCACAATTAATAGGAGTTTCAAAAACAATTTTTTTAAGTGGAATTATTTGCCTAAGTTTTTTTATATTTGTTAATATTGTTTATTCGGGGTTGCGTGAGATCTAAAATTGTCCAAGACATTATTTTAAAGATATTTTATTGATTTTTAAGGAATTAGTATTAAAATAATCACTATATAATAATGGGTGATGCTTAGTTCTATAAGATTAGGTATTTCCGTTACTGCGAAGGGGGTGAGCTAAAGTTTATGAAAAAAATTGGATTTTTAGTTTTAGTATTAGCATTAGGTGTGTATTTGACTGGCTGTGGTAAAAAAGAAGCAGCAATGAATGAGACGATGCAGGAGCCGATATCTATGGAAGCATTAAGCAATATGAGTGCTACCGAGACAAAAACTGTTCCTGAAGCTAAATCTCAGGATGTTAAAACCGCACAGGTCGAGGCTGCTGCTGTGTCTGCTGAGCCTAAACTGGAACCTCTCCCACCTCAAGGACCATATAAACCAACAGGTATAGAGATTCAGACCGCATTGAAAAATGCAGGTTTTTACACAGGTACCATTGATGGTAAAGTTGGCCCTAAGACAAAAAAGGCTGTTGAAGAGTTTCAGAAAGCCAATGGTTTAAAGGCTGATGGCAAGGTTGGCCCTAAGACTTGGGTTTTATTAAGCAAACATTTGAACGTCAAGACGCAATAGCTAAAAGGGTAGGTTATAGGCAGAAAAAGACAAAAGCCAGCCTTGAAAACAGGCTGGATATATTGTATACTTTTACTGCCGATAAAGGTAAACTCCGAGAAATCGGAGGGCGCAAAGCCACAGGCCTAAGTTACCTTGCACAAGCCATATTCTTTAAGGAGGCGAATCTTAAAAGAATAAAGAGCATGCAGAGGTAATATGGTGGCTGGGTTGCCGAAAGATAGAGGTTGATTTGGCCTTTATCGGCGCTTTAATGGTATGTTGTGCCGATGCCGAGCTAAATTCGAGACATCGGCATTTATGTAAGTGCTTGAGTTTGAATAAATTAAAAGAATCCCAACAAGATCTATTTTTTAAGATTTTGTTGGGATTTTTTGTTTAAAGGTGTATAATATTTTTATGATAACTTTCCCGAAAGGTTTTTTTTGGGGTGCTGCTACTTCTTCTTATCAGGTAGAAGGAGGCAATAGCAATTGTGATTGGTGGCTTTGGGAAAAAGAAACTAAGAAGAGCCTTTCTGGGTTAGCCTGCCGGCATTATGATTTATTTAGAGAGGATTTTGATTTGGTTAAAACCCTAAATCATAATTGCCATCGTTTATCCATAGAGTGGAGCAGGGTTGAGCCAGAAGAAGGTTGTTTTTCTCAGCAGGAAATAGATCACTATAGAGAAGTTATCAAGGCTTTGAAAGAACGCGGGATAAAGCCGGTAGTAACACTGCATCATTTTACCAATCCTATTTGGTTTTCCAAAATCGGCAGCTGGACTAATAGTAAAGCGTCTTTTTATTTCAATCGTTTTGCCGAAAAAATAGTTAAAGCGCTTTGCGCGGATGTAGAATTTTGGATAACCATCAATGAACCGGTAGTTTATATTTACCACGCTTATTTGTTTGGACTTTGGCCTCCTCAGGAAAAGTCAGTGCTTAAGTCCTGGGTAGTGGGTAGAAATATGGCACGTGCCCATATTAAAGCCTATAGTTTAATACATAATATTTATAAGCAAACCGGGTTGGCTTCTCCTATGATCAGTGTTGCTCAAAATGTTCAGGCATTTGTCGCTTGCACTCCTTCTTTAAGGAATAGACTTGCTGTTTATATAAGGAATAAAATCTATAATTTGTCTTTTCTAGATAAAATTTTGCATCACCGCTCATTAGATTATATTGGAATAAATTATTATAATCGAGGATTGGTAGAGGTCAGGGGCTGGGGGTTAAAAAATTTACTATTTGATAATTGTATCAGTAACCATTTTCCGTTAGAAAAAAATTCGCTTGGCTGGGATGTTTATCCTAAGGGGCTGCATGATTTATTGGTGCAACTTAAGAAATATAAACTACCGATACTTATAACCGAAAACGGAATATGCACAAGCGATGATGCTCAGAGGTGGAGGTATATTAAAGATCATTTGATTAATCTAAAATCTGCCATGGATAGGGGTGTAAAAGTTATAGGTTATATTTATTGGTCTTTACTGGATAACTTTGAGTGGGATAAAGGTTTTGGCCCTAGGTTTGGGATTGTTGAGATGGATTATGATACTTATAAGCGCATCCCTAGGGAAAGCGCAATAAAATATTCTCAGCTTTGTAAAACCGGGGTTTTGGAATAATATGGATATAATCAATAAAAACTTAATTTTACAGCAGTTTCCATTATTTAACGGATTAAGCGAAGAAGAATTAAATTTAATTAAAGAGCGTTCGGAGATTCTGGAGTACAAGAAAAATCAGATAGTTTACCAAGAGCATTCAGAGGCCAGTGCTTTATATTGCATCGTATCAGGAAGGGTGTTTATCTATACCGAAGATATGCGTGGAAATGTTACTCCTTTGGAATATCTGCACAGGGGTAAATATTTCGGGGTAATTTCTTTGCTTACCAATGAGACGCATTCAGTTACAGCCAGGGCAATTAATGACTGCGCGATTTTAGTTATCAAGAAGGACGATTTTAATTTTATCCTACACAATATCCCCAAGCTGGCTATTGATCTAAGTCAGACTTTGTCACGCAGGCTTAAAAGTAAAGCTATTCATCAGAAAACTATATTTGAATCTACGATTATCTCAGTTTTTAGCTCATATTCTCAGGCCGGTAAAACGGTTTATGCTTTAAATTTAGCCTTAAGTTTATTTAAAGAAACTCATAAGTCATTGATAATATTGGATATATCACCAAGTGATTCGGGGCATAGCTTACCTTCAAAATTGGATTTAGAAGATAATTATAAAGTTTTTAATGCTTCTACGACCCCGGTTGATATTGCAGCAATGACAAAAGATTTTGTGACTAAAACAAGATTTGGAATTGACTTGGCTTGTATAAGTTATAATTCTGATGATGAGTCTTCCGAGAAAAGGCTGATGGGGATACTCAGTCTGTTGGTTAATGATTATCATTATATTATTTTGGATTTACCTTCTTCAATGGATAATTTTGTCTTAAGTGTTTTAAATCAATCTGACCTGATACATATATTAACCAGCCCTGAGCCAGTTGACCTTAAGAAAACCTATCATCTTATTGGCAGGTTAAAAAAAGATTTTCATTTTCTGGAATCTAAAATCAAAATTTTAATTAATGAGTATAAACTGTCGAAAATAACCTACCAGCAGCAGAAAGAAATACTTGATTATAATATTTATGCCACTCTTCCGAGGATTTCTCTGGAAGCGGCGGATCGGATGATTTTAGACGATCCTCAGGCTGAATATTCAAAGGCAATCCGGAGAATAAGCCGGCAGGTTGGGGATGCATTGGTGGGGTTAGTTTTAGGGGTAGGAGCAGGTTATGGTTTTTGCCATATTGGGATTTTGAAAGTGTTAGAGGAAGAAAAAATTCCTATCGATGTTATTGTGGGTTCAAGTATTGGGTCTTTTATTGCCAGCCTCTGGGCAACCGGCAGGTCGGCAGCAGAGATCCTGGCTATTACAACTGAGGAGTTTAAGCAGCCAAAATATACCTGGAGCCTGGTTGATTTGACTTTCCCTTCGCTGGGATTTCTTAAAGGAAATAAATTTTACAAATTCTTAAAAAAATACCTGGGGAATAAAACTTTTTATGATGTCCGACTGCCGCTTAAAATTATTGCCAGTGATATAAAAAGAAAAGAGCCGATAGTTTTTGATAAAGGCCCTTTAATTGACGCGGTTATGGCTAGTTGTTCAATGCCGGGGGTATTTCAGCCTTTTAAGCTAAATGAAAGTATTTTGCTCGACGGTGGATTGACAAACCCATTGCCTACGGAAGTATTGTTCAAAATGGGGGTG
>Ga0172375_10010404_pt1 | contig 12072 bp, 15 predicted proteins | sample LakKiv1m_FD_114537 | JGI IMG/M metagenome (GOLD analysis project Ga0172375, IMG submission 114537) | Freshwater microbial communities from Kabuno Bay, South-Kivu, Congo - kab_092012_11.1m | ecosystem: Environmental > Aquatic > Freshwater > Lake | place: Democratic Republic of the Congo... | reverse complement strand
GCCGTAATAGTCGCAGCCGGGAGCGGAACCAGAACCGGATTGGGTTATAACAAGATTTTCTATAAAATCAAAAACAAAGCCCTGATTGAGTACAGTGTCGGCCACTTTTTGGCTGACGAGGATTGCTGCGAAATTGTTTTGGTTGTTTCCAAAGAGGATTTACAAGAAGTGAGAGCCTTATTTGCCAACCCAAGAATCAAATATGTTATCGGCGGCAGTACTAGGCAGAAGTCGGTGTTCAATGGGTTAAGCCTTATTAATGAAGAATATGTGTTCATTCACGACAGTGCCAGACCAAATGTCACAAAGGACGACATATTTACTCTAAAAAATATCGTCAAGGAAAAGAATGCGGCAGTTTTATATATACCGGTCAAGGATTCTGTGGTAGAATATAGTGGTGGTCATATCGTCGGATATCTTGACAGAGATAAAATCGGACTGATTCAGACGCCACAAGTATTCAGAAGCGAAGCTATCAAAAAAGCTCATTCTCTTGCTTTGAAGAATAAGCATGATTATACTGATGATGCGGGATTATATATGGGCGAATTGAATATGCCAGTAGAGCTGATTGAAGGCAAGGACAACAACATCAAAGCCACAACCAAACTTGACTTGGCATTATTGGAGGAAATATTATGATCAGAATCGGCTTTTCCAAGGATGTACATCCGCTTGTAGAAGGACACCCCTTTATACTCGGAGGTATAAAAATCCATCATCACAAAGGCTCAAAGGGCCATTCTGACGGGGATTGCCTTTTACACGCCATCGCAGAATCGATACTCGGCGCCATGGCTTTAGGAGATTTGGGGAAGTTCTTTCCGGAAAACGACCCAAAGTATAAAGGATATGATTCCAAGTTAATATTGAAAGAAGTGTTCGATTATGTTTATAAGCGAGGATATGAGATATCCAATCTTGATTGCATGATTGGTTTGGAAAAACCATTATTGAGACCTTATATAAAAAAAATGCGTGAAACGATTGCGAAAATACTTAGATGTGACAAGAGTCAAGTATCTATAAAAGCCACAACTTACGAAGGTACTGGTGCCGTAGGCAAAGAAGAAGCAATCATTTGCGAAGCTGTTGTGCTTCTCGAAAGCGCAGCGTATATGGTAGACTGACCGGACTCGTCGAGTCCGTTTTTTTTCAGGTAATATTTCTTGGAAAATTAATTATTTATGATAAAATATATATGCTAGGAGAAAGAATATGATTGAAACTCTACATGGCGAGTTCGAGTTGGTTAAAGACTATCGGGAAGCATTCATCCTCGATGATTTCAATAAGAGATATATCGATGTTTTCAATGTTTATCCTTATGTAGTAGGGGATTATTCCGCCGGACTGCTCAGACTTAAAGGATTCACAAAAGACAATTATACAAAAATACCGGATTATCTGGTAGAGTCTTGCGCGCCTAACTGCGCTTATTTCATTTTGAAGAATCCGAACTTCAATCCATATCTTGATCGCAGAGAATAGAGGGATATAATGACTTACGAGGAAATAATCGTTGAAATAAAGGAAGTAATCGATCTTATAAGACCGTATCTAAATCGTGACGGTGGTGATATTGAATTTATAAAATTCGAAGACGGAATTGTTTATGTCAAGATGAAAGGAGCCTGTGTAGGTTGCGCAGGATTCGAAAGTACCTTGACGGAACTTGTCGAAGACACATTGCTTGAAAGAGTACCGGGCGTAATCGGTGTTGAACACGTTTGGTAAGAGGAGAAATAATGGTTAACAAAACTACCCAAAACATGAAAGATATCTGCATCAATCTGCTTAACGAAAGAGGTGTGAAGATTGACGACATCGTCGATATCGTCTTTGATTTGCAGAAGAAGTATGTTCCCAATCTGACCCGAGGTGTTTGCGAAGAAGCTATCGCCAGGGTATTGGGAAAAAGAGAAGTACAGAACGCGATTCTCACTGGAATTGAGTTGGATATGTTGGCCGAAAAGAATCTGCTCAGCGAACCACTGCAAACACTTATCAGCAACGATAATCCTTTATATGGAATCGATGAAATACTGGTTCTTTCAATCTGCAACGTCTATGGTTCTATTGGTTTGACTAATTTCGGATATGTTGACAAGATGAAACCAGGAATCATCGGAAAACTTGATGCTTTAGGAAAGGCAACAAACAAATGCCATACTTTCTTAGATGACATCATCGGTGCTATCGCCGCAGCTGCCGCAAGCAGTGTTGCTCATAACGCAGAAGAATAGACATTAAAAGAAGCAGTCAAGAGCTGCTTCATTTTTTTAGAACCATTTTTTGCTTTTAAAATATATCAGCATGCCAACCGGAATCAAGATGCATATTGCGAAAAATATCAGTAGTCCGTAATCGCTTTGGAGAATAGGAAAGTTGATGAAATTCATTCCGAAAATACCGGCTATAAAAGATAACGGTATGAATATGGCACTGAAAATTGTCAAAGTTTTCATAATTTCAGTTGCACGATTGGAGACGTTGTTAGAATATACTTCATAGAGGTTGTTAATAGCGTCGAGAGCCATTATTGACTTGTCGCGAAGGTTGATGATATGGTCGGAAAGGTCTTCAAAGTACTTTTCCAAATAACTGTTAAAAAGTTTATTCTCCAGTAATAGTTTTGGGGAGGCATATTCCTCCAGATTGGTAGTATGGTTTTTCAAAAAAACTAGATTCTTTCGGATATTATATAGATTTACTTGATCATTCTTACCAAGATTCATGATATTGTCTTCCAAATGTTCCAACTGGAGATTCACATAATGAAACACATTTAATTCTTCATCAATAATCATGTCATATATTACATAGAAAAGATAATCTTCATGCAATTTCGATAATTGCAGATTCTTGTCTTTGAGACGAGCGATAATTTCCTGTTTAAAACGGTTCTCGACTTCAGAGAAGGTAATTACGATATTATCGAAAAGAAGAATGCTTATATAATCTATTTTTACCTGATTGTCCTTGTTGAGATAGATAAACTTGAATACGGAAAAGATATAGTCGTCGAATATTTCGAGTTTGTTTCTTTGATTGGTATTGAATATATCCTCAACAATAAGATTATCAACAGATAGATTTGCGCAGAGCACTTTAATTCTTTCGGTATCGGAAAGACCTTCAACAGATATCCAATCGACTTGGTCAGATGAAAAAGGCTGTAAGTCTTCAAAAATAGACAGCCCCTTTTCAGAGTACTTGTTATGAGTTATGGTCGTCTTCTTAGTTTCTTTTCCTGTTTATATTACTGTTCCCGGGGGTTTTAGAAACTTCATTTGATAGTTCATCTTAACACATCCTTCATAAACAAATTTCTTACAAATAAATTATATCATACGTTGGAACGCTTATTATTTGATTTTTAGCATTTTTACATATCTAAATCACAAATAGACACTTGTTTGATTACAAAATAAAGTATAATAAAAAATAGAGGTGGAATAATGGATAAAGAGAAGAATCAATGGTTAAATCAAATATTCAGATTTCTATCACTTAAGCAAAACATTATACTGTTTATAATACTGGCGGGGTTGTTCATAACCGCGTACTTTGTTGTTGATTTGAATCCCAATGACAATAATGTTACTTGGATTTTCTCGTCATCAATGCAGACATTAGCTGCTTTAATCGCACTTTTACCAATCTCATACAGTTATTATATCCATAACATGGAAGACGCAAAGAAAGACGATTATGACGGTTACATCATCAGGCGTTTGCAAAAAGATGTGTATTATGAAATGATGTTCGTAATCATCTATTCGCTGGTTGTGATTATCTTCAATCTTTTCAATCTCTATCTAATTTACAATATCAAGAGTGCATTATACACCGTTTTTTAACTGCACTGGCTATTCAATTTCTTGTAATATACATATATCGCCTTTTCGATCCTGAGAGAGTCAACAGCATTCTAAAGGATTTAGATAAGGCTTCCGCAAAAGAAAGCAAGATAAAAATTTCACTAGACGAGTTCATCACCCAGTATCTGAACCTTGAAAGAGCGGTGAAAGACTATATCTCCAATGAGAACGACAATGAATTAATAGACAATCAGCCATTATATGATATTGTCGACAATCTATCAAAGGATTTTGGGGAACTGGACAAGCATTATGCGGAATTCAAGGAAATAATCTATCATCGAAACAACTTGATTCACAACTATCAAGATGTTCAGGTCGATTATGAAAAGTATGAAAAAATCATTGACTTGATTCAAATCTTCGAGAAATATAATCAGAATTTTGTCTCAACACACATTTTCAACAGCATAACGGACATCACCGAGAAAATCGAAATAACACTATCGGAATATTTACTTGAATCCAATAGTTTAAAAGCCATGGATGAAAATTATCTGAGTGATCTGAAAACCGATATTTGTTCGCTCTTCCACTCTCATTTTGTGAGTGATTATTATGTGACAAAAAGCTTGGATGAAGCGACAGAAACCGATTTTGAAGTGATACAAAATAATTATTCCAACCGCAAGATTGTCGGTATCGATCTCCGTACCGTGGAACCAAAACAATTAAACGCTGTATCCGAACCCTATTTCAAAAGACTAAGACTTAGGTTTCTCTATCTTTTCTTAATCAACTATAATCATTCCAACAACAGTTTCGATATCATTTACAAAACTAAAGACTACAAGACGAGAGTCAAGCATATACAACAATCACAATAGATGAAATAATTTTGTATATCGGTGATTTGATGATATAATATATCTAGTTTCTTTGAGAGGTGTTATTATGAAAAAAGGTGACATCGTCAAAGGTCGAATTACCAGTATCAAACCTTATGGAGCTTTCGTAAAAGTCGGTGAGAACATCGACGGGCTGATTCACATATCGGAAATCAGCGACGGATTCGTCAGAGACATCGGTGACTTCTTAACAGTCGGTGATGTCGTCGATTTGGAGATCATCAGCATTTCTGAAGATCAGAAACTATCCTTGAGTTATAAATCAAGAAACAAGGAAAGTAGAAAGAAACGCGAAGAAATCAAATTGGTCCATGGTTTTCAGCCTTTGGCGGACAATTTAGAAAAATGGGTAAACAGTTACAATAAGAAACGATAGGCTTTCTATCGTTTTTTTCTTTCTTGGGTTATGTCGTTATGATATAATAAGTTGTAAATTGATAATGGAGGTCAAACATGGAAAAATACCTTAATGTGGATTTCAAACACACCCTACCTTTCATCGATAAAGAAGGGCTAAGCAAAATACAAAGAGAAATAAATAAAGCCAGAAACACGCTGGATATGAGATCTGGAGAAGGAAACGAATACCTTGGCTGGGTTGATTTACCGAAAGAATATGATAAAGAAGAGCTTGAAAGAATACTGGAGGCGGCTAAACGCATACGCAAACAATCGCGAATCCTGGTCGTAGTCGGTATCGGCGGTTCTTATTTGGGAACCAAAGCCGCAATCGAGTATTTGAAGCCATACTTTCAGAAACGCCGCAATTTCGAAGTTATCTTTGCGGGGCAGAACATGTCTTCAACCTATTTAAAAGAATTGTTGGATTATCTTGAAGACAAGGATTTCTCTATCAATGTAATTTCGAAATCCGGGACAACCACTGAGCCGGCCATAGCTTTCAGACTCTTGAAAGATGCCATTGAAGCAAAATATGGAATTGCCGGTGCCAAGGAAAGAATCTATGCGACAACCGACAAAGAAAAAGGTGCCTTACGCAAGTTGGCGGACAAGAACGGATATGAGACTTTTATCGTGCCGGATGATATCGGGGGACGTTATTCCGTTCTGACAGCCGTTGGGTTATTGCCGATAGCTGCGGCAGGCATAAATGTCAAAAACCTGCTCAAAGGCGCAAAAGCAGCCAGGGCGTTCTATCGAAAAAAGGATATCGCGACCAACGATGTCCATATGTACGCCGCAATCCGCAATTTGCTGTATCGCAACGGTAAACACGTGGAGATGCTGATAAATTATGAACCTCGATTGAACTATTTCGCCGAATGGTGGAAACAACTATTCGGTGAATCCGAAGGCAAAGATCATAAGGGACTTTTCGTAGGTAGCGCTTCATTCACAACCGATCTTCATTCGCTGGGGCAATATATCCAGGATGGAGAAAGAATCATGTTTGAGACCATTCTTAGTATTGCCACTCCGGATTGCGATATGACAATCAAGGCAGACGATTTAGATCTTGACGGACTAAATTATCTCAAAGGCCAATCCATCGATTATGTAAACAAACAAGCTTTGAAAGGTACGATTTTGGCTCACAAAGATGGGGGCGTTCCCGGAATCGTAATTGAGATTCCGGAAGTCAGCGCCTATTCATTCGGTTACTTGGTTTACTTCTTTGAATTAGCCTGCGGGGTTTCCGGATATCTTCTAGGAGTCAATCCTTTCAATCAACCCGGAGTAGAGGCTTACAAGAAAAACATGTTTGCTTTACTTGGCAAAAAAGGTTATGAACAGCTCCGTAGAGAACTTGAAGAAAAGGAATAAAAAAATAATTCCGCTCTAATTTGAGCGGAATTTTTTAAATACGCTGTTTTTGAATTGATTCTTTTTGAAGGCGATGAATTCTCTAGTGAGCACCTTTTTAATGGAAATCTCATTTACATCTTCAATAATTTCACCGTCAGTTTGGAAGTAATATGGAGTGCCAATGTTGATTTTTATCTCTTTTCCTTTTAAGAAAGTTACACGTTTCTTGAATAAGCCATGCCAGCCAAAATAGATGGTCATAAATAACAATTGTACGAGCAAACTATTCAAGTTATGAGCGACTATTATCAAGAAATTTTCATCGGTTATCGAGGCATTAGGGGCGACTTTCATACCACCGCCGAAGAATTTACCATTTTGTACGGCCACGAAATATCCATTATGAAATTGATGGTTGACACCATCAACATTGACGGTGAAATCAATTCTGCGGTATTTTATTATCGCACGGAAAAAATTGATGAAGTATGAAAGTTTGTTTTTCTTTTTATCACTGTCAACATAGTGACAAACCAAAGAGTCAATGCCGATTCCGGCACCATTAATGAAACGACGCGTCCCTTGGTTAGTGACAGCTTCGCCAATAGTAATTTGTCCGGAATTGATACGAGAAATACTTCGAAGAAAATCATTTCCCGAACCTGACTTTGCCAAATAGATGTTTTGCTTGATTTTTTCCAGATTGACATGATTAATCAAATAATTGATAGAACCGTCGCCTCCGAGATAAAGAATATCGGTTATTTGGGGATTTTTGTCGAGAAAATCATTGAAATTCTCAATTTTCAACGTTGATCTCAATACGAAAGGTATGGAATGGCGCTTAAAAAATTTCACCATTTTATTTGTTGTCTTTTTCGACTTGCGGTTGTTAGACAGCGGGTTATGTACTATAAGAAACAATTGGATCACCTCTTGTCATGTGAACGTGAATCAAATCACATTTTATATTATAGCATAAACAAATAACTGCGACCAACCAAAGTTGCAGTTTGTGTAGATAATGAGGAAAACTTCTATTGATTTCACGATAATATGATATAATCTTACTATAAAATATAAGAAAGGGTGCATGGATTTGAAACTTGATTTGCAAGTGCGAAATTTGGAAGATACCGAAAGATTGGCTAAGATTGTCTCCAATCATCTTTTTCCTGGATTTATCATCGGCCTAACTGGTGATTTGGGATCTGGCAAGACAACATTTACCAAATTTCTTGCGAAGCACATGGGTATAACCGGCAACCTTAATTCGCCGACTTTCACCATCTTGAAGGTTTATGACCACTCACCTTATAATCTATACCACATGGATGTATATCGATTGGAAGATGCCGGATACGACTTTGAACTGGATGATTTCATTTATGGAGAAGGAATTAGTGTTATCGAATGGTATCAATACATCGAAAAAATGCTTCCGAAAGATATGTTGAAAATATCAATTCATAGTGATGGGTCAGATATTCGCGACATAGATATAATTGGCGAAGGGAGGTATGAAGAAATTGTCAAAGATATTAGTAATCGATACCGCCACTAGATACATATATCTAAGTTTGGTAATTGACGGAACCGAGAAAGGCTCCATTTATCAAGAAGGAATTAACAACCATTCAGTTACAATCATACCTTATCTTGACGAGATGCTTGGACAACAAGCCTTAAAACTAAAAGACATTGACCAAATTATCGTTGGTATTGGCCCGGGAAGTTATACTGGAGTAAGAATCGGTGTGACCGTTGCCAAGATGATTGGATATCTAAACAACATTTCGGTCCAAACAGTTTCTTCCCTCGCTTTGATAGCTTCGGCATCGGAAAAAGACCTTGTCATACCTTATGTGGACGCAAGGAGAGGGAATGCATTCCTAGCTGCTTTCAAGCAAACTGATGGTCATCTAGAATATATCGATCAAGATTCGCTTGTGCCGACACAAGAGTATCTTGCAAAGTGGCAGGGAGAATATGATTTCATTGCCGAAGGCAAACCAGTAATTGCCAAAATATTGAATTCGAATTTACTAAAATCAGTTGATAATATTCATGAATTACAACCGAACTATCTACGGATAACCGAGGCGGAAAGAAACAGACATGCAAACGTTAATTAGAGTCATGACACAAGCTGATATCCCGGAAATAGTCAATCTCGATTTGACGATAATCGGAGAGAGCCTAGGAGAAGTTATCCTCAAAGATCACCTAGAAAACAGCGAGTTGATGAAATATTGGATAATGGAAGAAACTGAGCATTCTCAAATTATCGGAATGATGAGTCTATGGGTTGACGAGGATAAAGCGCAAATAAACAATTTCTATATCTTGCCCAAATATCAAGGGCGGAAGTTCGGTAGATCTTTTCTCGAATACATTATCAGCTATTTGCGTGCAGGAAAAATCGCTGAAGTAACTTTGGAGGTTAGAGCTTCAAATCACAAGGCTATCGCGCTTTATGAATCTTCCGGATTCAGAAGCGTCTCCATCAGAAAAAACTATTATTCGAATGGCGAAGATGCTCATTTGATGTATTTAAGAATTGGAAGTGATTAAATGTACGTACTAGGAGTAGAAACCAGTTGTGACGAAACCAGCGTCAGTGTTGTGAAAGATGGTAAAGAAGTCTTGTCGAACGAAGTCCTGTCGCAAATTGACATACATAAAGAATATGGCGGAGTGGTCCCAGAAATTGCTTCCAGAGAACATATCAAAGGAATTACTTATGTGTTTGACAAGGCAATTAAGGATGCTGGTATAAATTATGATGACATTGATTTAATTGCCGTTACCGAAGGGCCGGGGCTTATAGGTTCTTTACTTATCGGTGTCAACGCAGCTAAAACCATCAGTCTGAACTATGGAATACCGATTATTGGTATTCATCATATTACAGGCCACATCTATGCCAGCAATATCGAAAATAATATGGAGTTTCCTTTAATAGCGTTGGTTGTTTCCGGAGGGCATACTGAATTGATATTGATGAAAGAACATTTTTCTTTCGAAAAACTTGGAGAAACACAAGATGATGCCGTCGGAGAAGCTTATGACAAGATTGCCCGTGTTTTGGGGTTGCCATATCCAGGTGGGCCTGTCGTGGACAAGTTGTCGAAAAACGGAAGTGATGAATACGGATTTCCACGGCCAATGATTGATACTGACGATTTTAATTTCAGTTTCTCCGGTTTGAAGTCGCACGTTATAAATCTGCATCACAACATGCTTCAAAGGGGCGAAAAAATAAATGTTGAAAATTTTTGCCGTAGCTTTCAGGAAGCAGTTACAGATGTTTTGGTTGCTAAGACAATTAAGGCAAAAGAAAAATACCAAGTCAAACAGATAGTTATCGCCGGAGGTGTGGCCGCCAATTCCGGTTTACGTGAAAAAATGCGTAAAACTATTACGGATATACCAGTACACTTTCCAAAAATGGCGTATTGTACCGACAATGCGGCGATGATAGCGGTAGCCGGATATTACAAATACATGAAAAACAAAAGAGTTGACGATCTGATGTTAAACGGGTCCTCAAGATTGGATATGAATGAAGGTGAATAATTATGGAAATTGAATCGAATTTCATCAAAAAAATTATGGAAGAAGACCTTGAAAGCGGGAAGGTCAAAGAAATTATCACGAGATTTCCGCCGGAACCAAATGCATACTTGCACATAGGTCACGCTCGAGCGATAGTAACGAACTTTGAATTGGCAAAGAATTTTGGCGGGTACACTAACCTGCGTTTCGACGATACGAATCCTGTAAAAGAGGATTCATCTTTCGTGGAGGCAATCAAAGAAGACATCAGATGGTTGGGATACGAGCCGGCGAACATTCTTTTCGGATCGGATTATTTTGAACAGACATACGAACTCGCCGTTAAGTTGATAAAAAAAGGGTTGGCTTATGTATGTGACTTGTCTCAAGATGAGATGAGAAAATATCGTGGCACATTGACGGAACCGGGAATCGAATCACCAAACCGTAATCGAACAATCGAAGAAAACTTGCGTCTTTTTGATGAAATGCGGTCAGGCAAATATGATGACGGAGAAAAAACACTAAGAGCCAAGATTGACATGGCTTCTCCAAATATGAACATGCGTGATCCGGTCCTGTATCGGATTATCCACATCCCCCATCATAATACCGGAGACAAGTGGTGTATTTACCCGATGTATGACTTCGCTCATCCAATCCAGGATGCAATCGAAGGAGTTACACACTCGCTTTGTTCCTTGGAGTATGACGATCACCGAATCTTGTATGATTGGGTTGTCGAGAAATGTGAGATGTCCCATATACCTCATCAATACGAATTTGGAAGATTAAATATCACCAACACCATAATGTCAAAACGTTATCTCAAACAGCTCGTCGATAATTCACTTGTGAGGGGTTATGATGATCCAAGAATGCCGACATTGGCAGGATTAAGGAGAAGAGGATATACTAGAGAATCAATCAAGGATTTCATTTTGGGAACAGGACTTTCAAGAATTAATTCCACTGTTTCCAGTGAGATGCTGGAAACGGCCTTGCGAGACGACTTGAATTACAAAGTGAAGCGGGTTAATGCCGTGATTGACCCTTTACGCGTAGTAATAACCAACTATTCTGAAGGTCAGATTGAATGGTTTGATGTTCCTTTCAATACCGACAATCCGGATTTGGGTTCTCGGAAAATCGCATTCGGAAGAAATGTTTTCATTGAAAAGGAAGACTTTTTACCGGAGAAACCAAACAAAAAATGGAAAAGACTTTCACTCGGCGAAGAAGTAAGATTGATGCATGCCTATTTTATCAAATGCAATGATGTCAAATATGATGATTTCGGCAATATCGTCGAATTGCAATGCACCTACGACCCTGAAACCAAATCCGGATCGGGATTCGAAGGTAGAAAGCCAAACGGCAATATCCATTATGTCGAAGCTTCCACTGCCAAAAAGGCTGTATTCAATCTGTTCGAACCACTGATGACTGATTCCGATTCCAAGCGTGACCTTGAAGAAAGATTGAACCCTAACTCTTGGGCCGAAGTGGAAGGTTTCGTTGAAAAAGCATTAGCCCAGACTAAGCCGCTCGACCGCTTCCAATTCATCAGAAAAGGATATTTTACGACAGATTACAGTTCTCAAGATGATTCATTGGTGTTTAACCGAATTTGTGAACTAAAGTCAAGTTTTAGATAAAAGAGAAAAGCGACTGAATCTGGTCGCTTTTCAATTCATATAGAAAGTATAGATTACCAAATCGAGCATCGCATTATCCAGCCCGAGCATATTTATGTCGGCAGTGTCGATGTAATAAATTCGATCAAGATTAATTAATTCATTGAGAAAATCGAAGATGTTTTGATAATTGGAAACAGTCATAGTAATCTCAATTTTCACGTAATTAAGGTTGGAACCGATATTTTGATCGAATGGATTATCAGCTTCATCATCGAATGTTATATAGAAATTAGCCGCATCGCTCAATTCCGAAAGGTCACGGACAAGAATCAACTCGTTGTAGATGATTGCTTGGTTGAATTCATCCGGGAG
>Ga0172375_10010403_pt1 | contig 12072 bp, 10 predicted proteins | sample LakKiv1m_FD_114537 | JGI IMG/M metagenome (GOLD analysis project Ga0172375, IMG submission 114537) | Freshwater microbial communities from Kabuno Bay, South-Kivu, Congo - kab_092012_11.1m | ecosystem: Environmental > Aquatic > Freshwater > Lake | place: Democratic Republic of the Congo... | reverse complement strand
ATACGCTGCGGGAGTCCATCATTGAAGAAGTCATCAAGAAAGTTATCCCCGCGTCCATGCTGGACAAAGACACCCAGTTCTTCATCAACACCACCGGTCGTTTTGTCGTTGGCGGGCCCCTGGGAGACTGCGGCCTGACCGGCAGAAAGATCATCATGGATACCTACGGCGGCTTCGGGTACCACGGGGGAGGCGCTTTCTCAGGAAAGGATCCCTCCAAGGTGGACCGGAGTTCCTCCTACATGTGCCGCTATATCGCGAAGAACGTCGTCGCTGCCGGTCTTGCGGACAAGTGTGAAATCCAGGTGGCCTACACCATCGGCCGCGCCCAACCGGTCTCGGTCATGGTGGGGAGTTACGGCACAGGGGTCTTGCCCAATGCGGAGTTGACGCGCATTGTCCAGAAGGTATTCGACCTGCGGCCGAGGGCGATCATCGAGCGGCTGGACCTCCTGAGGCCCATCTTCAGAAAAACCTCCAACTATGGCCATTTCGGCCGAGAGCTCCCGGAATTCACCTGGGAGAAACTGGACGCGGTCGAAGATCTGAAGAAAGCGGTGAAATAAAAACTAGTGACAAGTGACAAGTAACAAGTGACAAGAAAAGAGAAAACCAAGAAGGACTACTTGTCACTCGTCACTTGTTACTCGTCGCTTTCTTCTGACAACGGACGACTGACCACAGACAATTGACCATAGCACAAACGGAGTTTGCAAATGAACTACGACATTCGCGACATCAAGCTGGCTGAAAAAGGACGGTTGAGAATTGAGTGGGCCGGGATGAGCATGCCGGTCCTCAAAAAGATCAGGGAGCGTTTTGCAAAACAAAAACCTCTCAAAGGGCTAAGGCTCTCGGCCTGCCTCCACGTGACCACCGAGACGGCCAATCTTCTTAAGACGCTGAAGGCGGCCGGGGCTGAGGTTGTGGTCTGCGCCTCGAATCCTCTTTCAACCCAGGACGACGTGGCCGCCTCCCTGGTGGCCCACGACAAGATTCCCGCTTTTGCCATCAAGGGCGAGGACACGAGGACTTACTACGATCACGTTCTGTCCGCCCTCAAGCACAGGCCCAACCTGACCATGGACGACGGAGCCGACCTGGTGGGTTCTCTCCATTTCATCGCCCTTGAAAAATACAAAGACCTTGACAAGGGAATCAGGGAGTGGGTTCTGAAGCTGAGCAAGGGGGACAGGAAGGCCTTCTTGTCCGCCGTGATTGGAGGGACGGAAGAGACGACCACGGGGGTGATCCGGCTCCGGAGCATGGAAAGAGACGGAGTCCTCAAGTTCCCCATCATTTCGGTGAACGACGCCGACACCAAGCACCTCTTTGACAACCGCTACGGTACGGGTCAGAGCACGGTGGACGGAATCATCCGCGCTACGAACCGCCTCCTTGCGGGCTCCACTTTTGTGGTGAGCGGCTATGGGTGGTGCGGAAGAGGCGTGGCGGTTCGAGCCAAAGGGCATGGAGCGCATGTCATCGTTTGCGAAGTGGATCCCCTGAAGGCGCTGGAAGCGGTGATGGACGGCTACGAGGTGATGCCCATCGCCAAGGCCGCTCCCATTGGCGACATTTTCTGCACCCTGACCGGCGACATCAATGTGATCCGAAAAGAGCATTTCCTCAAGATGAAAGACGGGGCCATCGTGAGCAACTCAGGCCACTTCGACGTGGAACTGGAGTTGCCTGCCTTGAAAAAGGCAGCGGTGGCTCAACGAACCATCCGGGACTTCGTGGAGGAGTTCACCCTGAAAGACGGCCGCAGAATCTATGTTCTCGCCGAAGGCCGCCTCATCAATCTCGCTGCTGCCGAAGGGCACCCGTCGAGCGTCATGGACATGAGCTTCGCGAACCAGGCCCTGTCTGCGGAATACATGGCCAAAGAGCACAAGAGCCTGCATAAAAAGGTCTACCCGGTCCCCGGCCGCATTGACCGGGAAATCGCGAGGCTCAAACTCGAATCCTTGAACGTCGAAATCGACACGCTCACCGCCGAGCAGGAGAAATACCTCTCTTCCTGGGAGATGGGAACGTAACGCTCGTTGCGGGTCGTCCATAGTCAGTTGTCCGTTGTAAGGCCGTGGCAAGGCACAACTGTCTTTTAGTAGAAGATGCTCACCGTTCTATGATAGGGTTTCGCCCGGTAACTGTCCTCCTGCCCTAGATTCCACAGGAGCCAGTCGATCTCGCTGGCACGGACTTCTCTCCCGTGCCGCTCCATCTCCTGACGGATCCGTTCGACAGCCCAGATCGTGTTGGCCCGAATCTCGACCTCCTCTTCACTCCCAGGATCGAGGTATACCATGCGGTCCACTTTCTCCGCGAGGCATGGCGAGTACTCGAGTACCCCAACGTGGCGAAGCACCTGAGGCAACTTGTAATCGGCGAAGGCCGTCAGTTCCTTTATATCTCTGAAACTGCCCAGCCCTTTGCCTCCCAGAGCTCCATGCAGGTCGGCTGCAAAAAGCTGGGCCCTTTTATAAAAGAAGACTTCCTTCCCGTGATAGGTCGCCTGGTCGCGGAAGGAGGACAAGTCCCGCGCAAGCATTTCTACCAGTTTGACCGCAGAGGCTCCGGCGGCTGTCACCAGGTTTGAAACCTGGCCGCCGTATTTGTCCAGGAGGACCCTGCCAAGTTCCTGCAAGTTTCGAAGCCGCTCTTCCATGAGCTGCAAAGCGCCGCTCCCCGAAAACACCTCCTCGATCTGTTTCAGCGTGAGAGCGGCCAGGAAGTGAGCATTGGTGAGCGGGATCCCTGACTCAAGCGCCTTCTTGAACGAGACAGAGAGCCCATAGTATCCCGAATACGTTTTTCCCTTGTCGGCGATTTCCCACCTGTCTTCCCTACGGGAAGGCCAAAAGCAGAAATTGACCGTGTCCACCGCAAGAAGATAGGCGACCGTTTCTTCTTCGGTTCCCTTAAAGTGGTGTTGCACATCCCAGCCCGGTAATGGAATCCCACCCTTCGCCAGGTCCTGACTGAATTCTCTCAGCGACTCACGGTTGATCCGGACATGGCGGCTTCTCTTCGCAACGGTCATCGCTGTTGACAGAACTTTGAACATACTTATGCCTCATACCATAACTCCTTGACTTTACCAATTGCATGATTCCAATTTTCTGTTAAACTGGCTTGCGAATCCGGTTCACCGTTATCGATGGTCAGTAGTCAGTTGTCCGTTGTCCGTTGCGAATAGCACGTTGCTTGTTGCAGGTCGCTTGTCGCAGGTCGCCAGTGGCCCGTCGTCAGTGGTCAGAAGAAAGTGACGAGTGACAAGTAACGAGTATGGGACTTCATGTTGTTTTTGTCCTGACTTGTCACTCGTTACTCGTCCCTTGTCACTGTTTTTCAACTTTAGGCACTTTAGCTCACTTTAGACACTTTAGGCACTTCTTATGCGGTTCTCCGTCCGCACTATCCTGATCTTAGCTCCTCTTCTTCTCATCCTTATCCTTTTCCAGTCCTATTTCTGGGTTCCCACCTACGAAGACCAGACCCGCGGCAATCCCGATCGTCTCAAAGAGTACATCACGGCTTCCATAGGGGATGCGGCGATTCTAAACCCAGTCCTGTCGGCGGACAGCGCGAGCAGCGCTATCGAAAACCTCGTCTTCGATCGGCTTCTGGACCGCGACGAAGACCTTCGTTTCAGGGGGCGTCTCGCGGCCTCATGGGAAATCTTTGAGGAGGCTTACTTCTACTGCAACGAGAAAGCCGAGATTCCTGGCACAGGGACGGCAGGGCCGGAAGAGGTCCTTCGGCTGCTCCGGGAGGCCCAATCGAGCGAGATCCAGGCAGATTCAAAACTCCGAAATGCTCTTCACAACATAAAGGAGATTTCTCTTGTTCCGCCCCAGCAGTTCCGGACCAAACGAATGCTGAAAGGCAGAGAGGGAGGCGAAGGCACTGAAGTCACCCTCCTTGTTCAGGCCCCTTGGAGGATCAAACTGGTTCTTCATGAAGTGGATCAGGACCTCTTTAAAGGCCTTTCGCATCTCCTGGGAGAAGGCTACTTCACCTCTTTTCCGTCTCACGCGTTTCTCAGCACGGATCCCGACGACAGGGTCAAACCTTCTCCAGAAGACCTGAAGGCATGGGCGCAGGAAATCCTTCCTCCGGTCGAGCACAATCCCGTCATTCTCTTCCACCTGCGGCCCAATGTGAAATTCCATGACGGCCATCCCTTCACAGCGGATGACGTGAAATTCACCTATGAAGCGATCATGGATCCCAGAAACTTGTCTCCCCGCGTTCCGGATTACGAACCGGTCAAACGCGTGGAGGTTCTGGATCCTTTGACCGTGCGCATCTTTTACAAGCGCCTCTACTCTCCTGCCATAGGAACGTGGGGCATGGATATCCTACCTGAACATTTGCTCAATGCCCAAGCTCTCCAGAAGGAAGCGGTCAGCCGCGGCACGGATCCATCGAAATTTACGATGAGAGAGAGTTTGTTCAACCGCCGGCCCATCGGCTGCGGTCCATTTGTCTTCCGTGAGTGGAAATCCGACCAGTACATCACTCTCGACCATTTCAAGGACTACTGGGAAGGGGCTCCCAACTATGAACGGTATGCCTTCAGGGTCATTCCCGATCTCCTCACCCAGGAGATGGAGTTCTATGCCGGCACTTCCGACGAATACGGGGTCCAGCCTCATCAGGTAGAGCGGCTGCAGCATGATCCGCGGTACCAGAGTTTCTCAGGGCTTTCCTTTGGTTACACGTATATCGGCTACAATCTTCGGCGGGCCCCCTTTGACGATCAACGAGTGAGGATCGCCCTGGGCATGGCCGTCGATCTGGATAAAATCATCCGGTATGTGCTTTACGGTCAGGGAGAAACGATCACCGGGCCTTTCGTGAAGCAGACGGACTACTACAATCCGAGCATCACCTCCCTCCCCTATGACCCGCCAGGAGCCTTGAAACTGTTGGAAGAAGCGGGTTGGCGCAAGAACGCTGAAGGCTGGCTGGAAAAGAACGGGAAGAAACTCCAGTTCACCCTGATCACCAACAGCGGGAATGATATTCGCAAGTCCGTGATGACCATTGTTCAGGATTCATGGAGGCGAATCGGGGTGGACGTCCGGACCGCCGTGTTTGAATGGTCCGTCTTTATCAAAGAACGGGTCAACAAGTTAGATTTCGATGCGCTGATTCTGGGCTGGCAGATGGGGATCGAGCCGGATCTCTACCAGATCTGGCATTCCAGCCAGACCAATCCCTATCAGCTCAATTTTGCAGGGTTCAAGAACGAGGAAGCCGATGACCTCATTGTCAGGATCAGAAAGGAGTACGACTACGAGCGTCAGGTCTCCCTCTCCCATCGCCTTCACGAAATCATCGCCCGTGAGCAGCCGTACACTTTCCTCTACGTGAGCAAGTGGACGGCGATTCTGGACAAGCGCATCGTCATCAAGGATGTGGACTCCCAGGGGAAGGTCTCATACCGAAAGATCACTCCGACCAAGACAGGGAGCTACACTTTCTACTTCAACAGGTGGATCAAACTGCCGGAGGCACCGACCTTCAGTCCGGAGGGCTAGTTACAGATGACCAGGTTGTCAGTCGTCAGTAGTCCGTGGTCAGTGGTTTTCTTAAGTGACGAGTAACAAGTAGTCCTTCTTGCTTTTCTCTTTACTTGTCACTCGTTACTTGTCACTTTTTTCTACTTTAGGCACTCCTTCTCACTTAGGCATTTCTTATGCTTTCTTTCATCGGCAGAAGCATCCTTCAGAAGGTCATCACCCTCTTCTTCGTCTCCGTCGTGTCTTTTCTCATCGTGTATCTTGCGCCGGGTAAACCGAGCCAGGTAGACCCTCTCAACCCTCGCTTCACCCCTGAACTCGTGGAACGGTTCCGCAAGGCCTTTCACCTCGACAAACCTCTTCACGTTCAGTATCTCTACTATCACAGAGATCTTTTCACCGGCAGAACCGTGTCATGGAAAGACAACCAGCCTGTGCTGGCAAAAATCGGGGAACGGTTCCTGAACAGTCTTCCCCTTTTCATTGTCGGCACCATCCTCACATGGACCCTTTCCTTTCCCATTGGGATTCGGGCAGCCATTCATAGGGGAAGTCTTTACGACCGGTCTACGACGTTTCTCGCCTACCTGCTCATTTCTATTCCCGGATTCTTTTTCGCGTACATTCTTATCATTCTCGTAGTGAATCAGTTTCAAGTTCCCGTCATCGGCATGGAAACCTTCGGCCTTGGAGATTCGTCTCCGGTTCGTGTGGTTATGGACCGGATCTGGCATTTGCTCCTGCCGTCCGTGCTGGGTGCCGTGGGCGGCATTGCCGTGCTCACCCGTTATGTGCGCGGTCAGATGCTGGAGGTGGAGGGGCAGGACTATGTGAGAACGGCCAAGGCCAAGGGCCTGCCGGCAGAGCAGGTTCACTACAAACACGCCCTCCGCAATGCCCTTCTGCCTTTTGTTACCATGTTCGGACTTGTTCTGCCGGGATTGATCGGAGGGTCCGTCATCATCGAATCCATCTTCTCCTGGCCTGGATTGGGCCGGATGATGTACGAGGCGATTCTTGCAAGGGACTATCCCGTTATCCTCACCGTCAACTTCATCTCGGCCGTGCTGGTGCTCATAGGGACATTCATCTCCGACGTTCTGTACCTTGTCGTCGATCCGAGGATAAGGCTATAGAAGAAGTGCCTAAAACAACTGAAAAGGAATCACGAAAACACGAAAGGATGAAAGCACGAAAAAGGATGACCTGTTATTGAAAAACTCTCTCTTCTTTTTTCGTGGCTTCCCCCTTTCGTGCTTTCGTGGTTGTTCTTTTACTTCGGATGTTGACCGTTATGATCGAAAATCCGTCTCAACAAATCGCCGTCTCTGAAGCGCCTCTTGCCCCCCGACGGTCGCGCTGGGACGAGGCTTGGCGGCTGCTGAAGAAGAACAAGCTTGCTTTGGCAGGGTTCTTGATCTTCGCCCTGTTCTTTCTCATCGCTCTGTCCGGAGTGTGGCTGACCTCGGGCACAAAACCCCTGATCGATCCTTCTCTGGTGCGCCTTCCTGAAAAACTGCGGCCGCCCCTTTCCGCTCCCGCTGCAGAGGGTTTGCGGCCTGAGGAGATTCCGGCGTTGGGGATCTATCTCTTTGGCACGGATGATTTGGGCCGTGATGTGTTCGCCAGGATGCTCCAGGGGGCGTGGGTCTCTTTGACGGTCGGCTTTGTCGCGGTGGGGATCTCCGTGCTCGTCGGAATCCTCATGGGCGGTCTCTCGGGGTACTACGGCGAACGGCCGGTGAGAGTGATCCATCTGCTCCTTTCTTCTTTTTTGCTTGTGGGAGGCGGCTTCCTGGCCGCCGGGAATCTGCCAGTCGGGCTCCTGCTGTGTTCCTCCGCTTTGGCGTTTGCGGTCTTATCGAGCTATGGAGCTTCCCATGGATCCTCATGGCTGCGCTTTCTCTCCGCAGGGACCTTTTCCGTGGATACGCTGATCATGCGTTTCGTGGACGTCATGCTCTGCTTTCCCAGTTTCTTCCTGATCCTCACCGTCGTGGCGCTTCTTCCACCGAGCATCTACAACATCATGGTCGTCATCGGCCTCACCAGTTGGGAAGGGACCGCCCGATTTGTAAGGGCTGAGTTTCTGTCGCTGAGGGAACAGGACTTCGTCACTGCTGCAAGGGCCCTGGGCGTCAGAGATCTGCGGATCATTTTCCGCCACATGATCCCCAACGCGATCGCCCCGGTTCTGGTCTCCGCCACGATCGGCATTGCCGGCGCTATTTTGACCGAGGCGGGCCTGAGTTTTCTCGGCTTCGGGGTTCCGCCGCCGCACGCGACGTGGGGCAACATTCTGAGCGACGGAAAAAGGTTCATCTTCGATGCGCCATGGCTGACCTTTGTGCCGGGGTTTGCCATCTTGATCGTGGTCCTGTCCTTCAACCTCTTCGGCGAAGGCTTGCGGGACATCCTCAATCCCAAGCTGAGAGAACGATATTAGAGAGAGTGCCTAAAGTGCCTAAAATGCCAAAAGAACCAACCACGAAAACACGAAAGTATGAAAGCACGAAAAGGGATGATTTCTTGTCAAAAGAAGAGATGAATCAGCTTGATGAGGAAGCTATCCTCAATGATAGCAAGAGCCATCCTTTCGAGGATCTCAGCAGAAGGATTATAGGCGCTGCTATTGAAGTTCACGCTGCTCTAGGACCTGGGTTCTTAGAATCTTAGTCTGTAACTTCTACGCAAGCTGCATAGAAGTTCAAAGGCGAACCGCAGAATATCGAATAACGAATATCGAACTCCGAAGGCAACTGCAGGAGGGGTTCACTTCATCATTCGAAATTCCTTGTTCGATATTCGACATTCGGGTTTGGTGTTTCTTGGTTGCGGCCAAAGGCCTGCCTTGGAAACTATATATGAGGAAGCCTTTAAACTGGAACTCGAGGAGCACAGCCTGAATTACGAGTGCCAGAAGGAGATTACGATCGAATACCTTGGCGTCCAAATTGGGACACACCGTTTGGACCTGGTCGTTGAAAACCAGGTTATTGTAGAACTTAAGGCTGTTAAAGATTTGAGCGAGATCCACTTTGCACAGCTTCTTTCCTATCTTAAAGCTACCGGAATCAAGATTGGATTGCTGTTGAACTTTGCGAAACCCAAGCTGGAAATCAGAAGGGTTGTCAACTGAACCCCTCTCTTCTTTCGTGCTTTCTTTTTTTCGTGTTTTCGTGTTGAAGTTTTGTTCCTTTTTTTGGGCATTTATGACGTTTATGGGAGATCTGCTTCTATCGGTTCAGGATCTGAGGGTCCACTTCCGGGGTGACGAGGCCTTGGCCCGCGCCCTCGACGGGGTGACCTATGACATCCGCACGGGGGAGACGGTCTGCCTCGTGGGGGAGTCGGGTTGCGGCAAGACTGTCTCAGCCCTGACCATTCTCGGCCTCATTCCGCGTCCGCCAGGCAAAATCGCCGGCGGCAAGATCGTCTTTCAAGGGAAAAACCTCCTGGATCTCGGAGAAGAGGAAATGCAGAGAATCCGGGGAAGCCGGATTGCAATGGTTTTCCAGGAACCCATGACGTCCCTCAACCCCGTTTTCACGATCGGGGATCAGATCAAAGAAGCCATCCTCGTGCACGAGCACGTTGGGGAAGTTGAGCTCCACGAAAGGTGTATTCAGCTTCTGAGAGACGTCGGCATTCCATCGCCGGAAGAACGGATCAGGGACTATCCTCATCAGATGAGCGGCGGCCAGAGGCAGAGGGTCATGATCGCCATGGCTCTGGGATGCAATCCGGAGCTCGTCATTGCCGATGAACCGACGACGGCGCTCGACGTGACCATTCAAAAGCAGATCCTCAATCTCTTTGCAAAACTCCAAAAGAACCGCGGCATGTCCTTGCTTTACATCACCCATGACCTCAACGTGGTGTCCAACATTGCGGACCGCATTTACGTCATGTATGCGGGACTGATCGTGGAACAGGGAGATAGGGAGGTGATTTTCAAGAACCCTCGTCATCCCTACACCCAGGGATTACTGGCGTCCCTTCCCCATCGTTCGAAGAGGGGCGGGACCTTGCACAGCATCCCAGGAACCGTGCCGGACCCGGCTTTCAAGCCCGCGGGATGCCCTTTTCATCCCAGGTGCCGATATGCCGTGGAGACATGCCGGGTGGAATTTCCCGAACTTTGCGATTACGGCGACGGGCATTTGTCGCGATGCCCCGTGCTGTACGCACGGAGAACCAACCACGAAAGCACGAAAGGTTGAAGACAGGAAAAGGAAGGATTTGTTGTTTAGAAAACCCCCTCTTTTTTTCGTGCTTTTCTCTTTTCGTGTTTTCGTGATGAGTTTTTGCTTTTGAAGTGTTGACACTTTAGGGACTTCTTTATGACCGTCATCCTCAAAGTTGAAGGTCTCCGAAAATATTTCCCCGTGCGCCGTGGGTTCCTGCAAAAGGTCATCGGCTATGTCAAAGCCGTGGACGGTGTTGATTTTGCCATCGAACAGGGCAAGGCCCTCGGTCTCGTCGGCGAAAGCGGATGCGGCAAATCGACCATCGGCAGACTCATCCTCAAACTCCTGGAGTCAGATCAGGGGAGCATTCTCTACAAGGGCCGCGACATCGCCTCTCTTTCTCAGAAAGCAGTGGCTCCCCTCAGAAAAGAGATGCAGATCATCTTCCAGGACCCTTATGGCTCCCTGAACCCCAGGATGACGGTCGGCCAGTCCATCGAGGAAGGGCTGAGAACGATAAAGGTCAGGAATTCCCTTGAAAGAAGGGTTCGGATCGAGAAGCTTCTCGGCCTGGTGGGAATGGCTCCTTCTGCTGCAGCCCGGTATCCCCATGAATTCAGCGGCGGCCAGAGGCAGAGGATCGGCATTGCGAGGGCCCTCAGTGTGGACCCTTCCCTCATCATTTGCGACGAACCGGTCTCCGCTCTGGACGTTTCCATCCAGGCCCAAATCATCAACCTGCTCAAGGATCTCCAGAGCCGTCTCGGGCTCAGCTATCTTTTCATCTCTCACGACCTCCACGTGGTGAGCTACATCAGTGACAGGGTCGCCGTGATGTATCTCGGCCACATCATGGAGTATGCCCCCACGGAAGAGCTGTTCGACCGGCCGCTTCACCCTTACACCCTCGCTCTCCTCTCGGCCGTGCCCACTCCCGGAAAGGATAAAACACGGGAGGTTGAAGAACTGGCAGGGGATGTGCCGAGTCCCTTCAACCCCCCGCCCGGCTGCAAGTTTCAGGGAAGATGCCTTCTGGTCGAAGATCGCTGCAGGATGGAGGAAATCAAGTTCTATTCTGTTGCGGAGGATCACGCCGTTCGATGTTGGAAAGTGGTCGGTTTTTCCACTTGACATTTCCCCCAAATTTAGCCAAATTACTGGACATTGCTGGGGGATCGTTCAGCGGCAGGACAACGGGTTCTGGCCCCGTTTACGAGGGTTCGAATCCTTCTCCCCCAGCCATAACGGTCCCATCGTCTAGCGGTCTAGGACATCGCCCTCTCACGGCGGAGACAGGGGTTCGATTCCCCTTGGGACTGCCACCGAATTCTAAAGGGTTAGCCGGTTAAGGCTAACCCTTTTTTGTTCTTGGCTCCCCGGCCTGCCTATTTCCCGCGGAACCAGATTCAAGAATCAGTTTGACATATTGATGTTTAATTGATATGTTTTGATGCATGAGAACAACGATAAGAATAAAGGACGACCTTCTTAAGCGCGCGAAGAAACGAGCAACCGAGGAAGGGCGCACCTTGACGTCGCTGATTGAAGACGCCGTGGCGCTCGCCGTAGCCAAACCAAAGCCAAAGCGAAGGGAGCGCCTTGAGTTGCCGGTGTCCAAAGCCTCCGGCGGCGTCCTTCCGGGCATAGACCTCAACCGCTCCAGTGATTTGGAAGAGGCTATGGGCAAGCCATGATTCTTCCCGATGTCAATGTCCTCGTGCACGGCTTTCGGTCGGACTCGTCCGACCACAAACGCTGCCGGTCCTGGCTCGCAGGGATTGTGAACGGCGACGCGCGTTACGGAATGGCTCCGCAGGTGCTGAGCGGACTGCTTCGCATCACCACCCACCCCAAGGTCTTCATTAAGCCGAGCAGCATGGAGGAAGTGCTCCGCTTCTGTAATGTGCTGTTGGACCAGCCCCACTGCGTTATCATTCAACCGGGAGATCGTCACTGGGAGATCTTCACGCGCCTTTGCACCGAGGCGGACGTCCGTGGCAACTTGGTGCCTGACGCATGGTTGGCCGCTCTGGCCATTGAGTCTGGTTGTGAATGGATCACGCTCGACCGCGATTATGCAAGGTTTCCTGGCCTTCGATGGAGCGTGCCTGAGTGAAACACTGCCTAAATCCACATCTTTATCTTAAATGAATTCCCAAGGCAGGCCTTTGGCCGCAACCAAATACTGTTTGAGCCCAGGACGGGGGCTGTGGTCTCTGCCGAGCTCGCAACCGGAAATGGACTCCTCCCGGTAATCGCCCCCTTGCCTTCGAACCTTCCCCATTTGCGGCGCAGACCCATAAGCCAGTCGGAGGGTCCGTACCAAAGGGCTTTTACCGTAACCCACT
>Ga0172375_10010402_pt1 | contig 12073 bp, 9 predicted proteins | sample LakKiv1m_FD_114537 | JGI IMG/M metagenome (GOLD analysis project Ga0172375, IMG submission 114537) | Freshwater microbial communities from Kabuno Bay, South-Kivu, Congo - kab_092012_11.1m | ecosystem: Environmental > Aquatic > Freshwater > Lake | place: Democratic Republic of the Congo... | reverse complement strand
GTACCTACGGAACAATCTATCTGTTCCGAAGGGGCTGTAATTTGGGGCGGGTGGCCTCGGGAATGAAACTGACCCAGAATTTAGAAGGGTTCTTGGTTTTTGCTAGTTTGTTGGCAAAAACCTTTGGCCGGAATTGCCGGCCGAGAAAGGATCCTTGGATTCTTGAACTTGAGTGAGTAAGTCGGCTTCCCCACTTTGTTTTTTAAGTCCTGTGCGCGTTTAGCATAGGACTTTTCCTTTTTCTGATTTTTTATATTATACTTACCATTGTTGATTAAATAAAAATTAAGTCATATTTAATAAGGTAAATGGAAAAATATAATCACAAACAGATAGAAAAAAAGTGGCAGAAAATTTGGGAAGAGCAACAAGTCGCAAAAATAGATAAGAATAATACTCAAAATAAATTTTACATGTTAGATATGTTTCCGTATCCGTCGGGAGATGGTTTACATATGGGGCATACGGAATCCTACACGGCAAGCGATGTGTATACTCGTTTCAAAACGATGCAGGGTTTTAATGTGTTGCATCCGCAAGGTTTTGACGCTTTTGGTTTACCTGCAGAAAATTATGCGATTAAAACAGGCATAGCCCCTAAAATCAGCACGGAGAAGAATATGGAAAATTTCATAAATCAAATGAAATTGTTGGGTTTAAGGTATGATTTTAATGAAAAAGCGGTTACTTCTGAACCAACTTATTATAAATGGACACAGTGGTTATTTGGAAAATTTTTTGAGAACGGATTAGTTTATAAAAAAACTTCTAAAATTAATTGGTGTGAGTCCTGTCAGACAGGCATTGCTAATGAACAAGTGGTAGGAGGCACTTGTGAAAGATGTGGCACACAAATTGTTCAAAAAGAAATTCCGGGGTGGTTTTTTAAAATTACTGATTTCGCAGAGGACTTAATTAATGATTTAGACACAGTTGATTGGCCAGAACATACCAAAAAAAATCAAAAAAATTGGATAGGGAAATCAGAAGGAGCAGAAATAAATTTTTTAATCAAAAGTCAAAAATCAAAAGTTGAAAGTAAAATAAAGGTTTTTACTACTCGTCCGGATACTTTGTTTGGAGTAACCTATATGGTATTAGCGCCAGAGCATTCTTTGGTCCAAGAATTAAAATCTACTATTCAGAATTGGGATGAGGTAGAAAAATATATTTTTGATTCTCAGAAAAAAACAGAAATGGACCGATTAGAAGCTAAAGAAAAAACTGGGGTAAAATTGGAGGGAATTATTGCGATTAATCCGGCTAATTATCAAGAAATTCCTGTGTTTGTGGCCGATTATGTGTTAAGTGGTTATGGCACAGGTGCTATTATGGCGGTGCCAGCCCATGATGAACGCGATTTTGAGTTTGCTAAGAAATACGATTTGCCTATTAAACAGGTTATTGCACCTGCTTTCTATAATGATGAAAAAATAAAATCATTAAAAGACCTTCCTTATTTTGGTGATGGTATTTTAAAAAATTCTGAACAATTTGACGGGTTAAATTCTAAAGAAGCTCAAAAAAGAATTACTGAGTTGGTAAATGGAAAATTAACAACTAATTATCGTTTGCGTGATTGGTCAATCTCTCGACAGAGATATTGGGGATGTCCCATTCCAATTGTTTATTCACCCACCGGTGAAGTTAAATTAATTCCAGAGAAGTATTTGCCATGGTTATTACCGACGGATGTTGACTTTATCCCATCAGGGGAGTCACCTTTGGTGAAGTCGCAGGAACTGAAAGAAAGAACAGAAAAAATTTTTGGCAAAGGATGGACTCCGGAATTTGATACCATGGATACTTTTGTAGATTCATCTTGGTATTTTTTGCGTTATCCTGATGTGCATAACGATAAGGAGTTTTGTTCTGAAAATAGAAAAAAATGGTTGCCGGTGGATTTGTATATTGGAGGAGCGGAACATACTTATATGCATTTATTGTTTGCAAGATTTTTTGTGAAGGCGATGAAAAAAATGGGTTTGATTAATTTTAGCGAGCCGTTTTTGAAAGTAAGACATCAAGGAATGGTTTTAGATAAAGAAGGGAAAAAGATGTCTAAGTCCAAAGGTAATGTAATTAATCCTAATGAAATGGTAGAAAGATTCGGAGCTGATTCGGTTAGAACATATATGTTGTTTGCGGCTCCTTTGGAAGATGAAGTTATGTGGAATGAAGATAATATTGTGGGTGTCTATCGTTTTTTAGAAAAAGTTTTTTATCAAAAAGAACGGTTAGCAGAATCAAGTTCATCAGAGGTAGAAAATAATTTACATAAAACTATCAAGAAGGTAGAAAATGATATTTGTAATTTGAAATACAACACAGCGGTCTCTGAGATGATGAAGTTTATGAATGTGGTAAAAGGTTCTCAGATTTCTCAGAAAGATTTTGAAATTTTTTTGAAAATTTTGGCCCCATTTGCCCCTCATCTTACGGAGGAAATTTGGGAAAATTTTGGTTATGAAAAATCCATTCATTTAGAAAAATGGCCTAAGTATGATAAGAAATTGATTGAAGAGACCCTCAAAATTATTGTTATTCAAATTAATGGGAAAGTCCGCGCAGAATTAGAGGTCTCAGGAGATATTTCAGAAGAAGAATTAAAAGAAAAAATTTTAATAACTCCTAAAATTATTAGGTGGATAGACGGGCAAAAGATAAAGAAAATTATTTATATAAAAGGTAGGGTTTTTAATATTGTCTTTTAAGTTTAAGATAGTTTTGAAATTTGACTTTTTCTAAAAAAAATGCTAAAAATAGAATAGTTTAGGTAGAACTTTGGTTAGTTTTACACTTAATTAAACTAGGAATAAGGTCTTTATATAAAATATGATAACTGTTACATTCAACCCCAAACAAATTAATAAAAAATTTCTTTTTGAATTACCTGAAAGGTCCCAGGATGTTGTTATTCATAGATATGGTTTGGATAAAGATGCTAAAAAAAATACTTTAGATGCGATTGGTAAAAAATATGGAGTAACCCGAGAACGGGTAAGACAAATAGAAAATTATTCTCTTAGAAATATAAAAAAATCTACTATTTTTAATAGTGAAGAAGTCAAAGCTGCTTTTAATGAATTATTAAAAGTTATAAAATCTCTTGGTGAAATTGTTGCTGAGGATGATTTGCTTAATTATTTATCAAAAGACAAACAAACCCAAAACCACTTTTTATTGCTATTAATTTTAGGGGATTATTTTGTCAGAGAAAAAGAAAATTTTGAGTTTAAAAATAGATGGTTTGTTGATAAAAAATTATCCAAAGATGTTCAGACCGTCTTAAAGAGATTACACAAAGAGTTTGATGTTAACAAACTTCTTCCAGAAAAAGAAGTTATTTCTTTGGTAACCAAAAGTAGCAAACTTAAGGTCAAGAGTGAAGAGGATGTTAGGAGATGGTTATCTTTATCTAAAGTGATAGATAAAAATCCTTTTGATGAATGGGGTTTAGCCAAATCACCAGATATTAAAGTAAAAGGTATCCGCAGCCATGCTTATTTAATTGTGAGACAAAACGGTTCCCCAATGCATTTTAAAGAAGTGGCTGATATGATTAAAAAACGTTTTAATAAAGAAGTTCATATTGCTACTTGTCATAATGAATTGATTAAAGACGAAAGGTTTGTCTTAGTGGGTCGTGGACTTTATGCTTTGTCTGAATGGGGTTATGCTAAAGGCATTGTTCGTGATGTAATTAAAGATATTTTAAAACGAGAAGGACCTCTGACTAAAGAAGAAATCATAGAAAGAGTTTTAAAAGAGAGATATGTAAAAGGGAATACTGTTTTGGTTAATTTACAGAATTCTACTTTCTTCAAAAAAAATAGTGATGGAACTTATTTTCTCATCTAAATAATTTTCTCTTTTGTCTACAGACAAAGATTTCCCTGTTTTGCTTTTATATAGTAAAATATATGGTAATGGAAGATTTTATTTCTTTTTTTCCAAATTTATTTCAAGGATTTGTTTCTTCTGTTTTGAATTATCTGTATTTATTTTTACCTCTTTGGCTCCCTATTATTATGATGTCTATTCTTTGGAATACTTGGATTTATTATATAAGAGCAAAGTTTTTGGTTAATCAGGAATATATTCTTTTAGAAATAAAGTTGCCCAAAGAAATTAAAAAAACTCCATTAGCTATGGAACTTTTTTTGAATGCTTTAAACCAAACGATTGGAGAAGCGACTTTCATTCATAAATATATTAAAGGGTCTTCCAGGCCAGTTTTTTCTTTAGAGTTAGTTTCTTTAGAAGGAGATGTCAAGTTTTTCATTTGGACGAGAAAATTTTGGAAGAATTTAATTGAAGCGCAAATCTATGCTCAATATCCAGATATAGAGATAACTGAAAGTATTGATTACACTAAATTTGTCAAATATAGCCCAGAAAGTTTATCTCTTTGGGGTTGTGAATATAAATTGAAAAAGGACGATTTTTATCCAATTAAAACCTATATTGATTATCGTCTGGAAACCGAAGGGATTAAGGAAGAAGAAAAAGCAGATCCGCTTAGTCCTATTTTAGAATTTTTAGGCGCAGTAGAAGATGGCCAACAAGTTTGGTTGCAAATTCTTGTAAAGGCCCATAAAAAAGATAGACCTAAAAAATTAAAATTTAAAGAAATGATAAAAAAAATGGAATTGCATAAAAATGAAGATTGGAGAGATGAAGGTCAGTCCGAAATTAAAGAATTGGTTAAAAAAGTTTTGGTAGATGAAAAAGACCCTTCCAAGGGTTATAGAGTAATGACTAAGGGTGAATTAAATGTTGTTTCGGCTTTAGAAAGAAGTATTTCTAAGTTAAGTTTTGATTGTAATATTAGAGCAATTTACTTGGCTGAACCAAATAAATTTGATGCGATTAATATTATGGGATTATTAGGCGCTTTTAAACAGTTTAACTCTCTTGACTTAAACCAATTTGGTTTAACTTTTGCTACGAGTTTTGATTATCCGTGGCAAGATTATAAAAATATGAGAGTTAATTTAAGGAAAAAAATAATTTTTAATTCTTTTAAAAGAAGAATGTTTTCAGGTGAATATCGTCCTTTTGTATTAAATACAGAAGAATTGGCCACGATTTATCATTTTCCAGGTGGAGTAGCTCAGACCCCAACACTTTCTCGTTTAATGTCTAAAAAAGCGCAACCCCCTTCTAATTTACCTATTTAATTTATGTTTAATTTTTCAAACTATAATCCAAGGAATAGTAAAATCCTTTTGAAAAATTTTTTGTTAAAATTTTTCTATAAGGGATTTAGCTTATTTAAACGTCTAAAAAAATTTGTTTTTAGGGACTTATTTAGAAAAAAATTATGGTTTAGGATAAGTGTTTTGTGTTTTGTTTTTCTGTCTGTTTTTTATTTTCTTTTTGTTTCACCCCCTTTTAATTTTCCTGTTGGGAGAATTATTGAGATAGAGGAAGGCGCGACTTTAAAACAGGTGGCTGAATTATTGGAAAAAAATAAAGTGATTAAATCTTCCCTAATGTTTAGCGGAATAATTGATTTATTTTTGAAAGAGAGAGGAGCGATAGCAGGAGATTATTTTTTTGAAGAAAGGTGCACTGTCTTTAAAATTATTTGGAGGACAACCTCTGGTATTTACGGAATTACTCCTACAAAAATAACTTTTGTAGAAGGGTCAACTATTTACGATATTGCTGATGTTATAGGAAAAAAATTTCCTAAGTTTGATAAGAGAGAATTTATTAAAATCGCGCAAGATGAAGAAGGTTTTTTGTTTCCAGATACTTATTATTTTCTTCCTAATGTGACTCCCCAGTCAGTTATTTCTACCATGAAAAGTAATTTTAATAAAAGAATTGAAGAAATTTCTGACAAGATAGATAATTTTGGAAAAGACATTCATGAAATTGTGACGATGGCATCTCTTTTAGAAAAAGAAGCTAGAACTTTAAATTCCAAAAGAATGATTGCTGGGATTTTATGGAAAAGAATTGAGATAGAGATGCCTTTGCAAGTAGATGCTGTCTTCCCTTATATTATTGGGAAAAATACTTATCAATTAAGTTTAGATGATTTGAAGGTTGAATCGCCTTATAATACCTATACTAACAAAGGTTTGCCTGTTGGTCCCATTGCTAATCCAAGTTTGTGGTCTTTATTAGCAGCAGTGACCCCTATTGAGTCGGATTATTTATTTTATTTGTCTGATGAATACGGTAATATGCACTATGCTGTTGATTTTGAACAACATAAACAAAACAAACGATTGTATTTGTATTAGAATTAATTAAATTTAGCTTTTGATTTTAAGTTTTGTTTTTCTCTCTTTATCTATTTTAGGTAAAGTGATAATAAGCAAGCCATGTTTTTCTATCGCGCTTGATTCTTCTATATCTATTTCAGTTGGTAGCATAATCGTCCTTGAAAAAGAGCCCCAATATAATTCTTGGTGATAATAATTATCTTGAGAAGCTTCTTTTTCTTCCGAACGAACTCCTTTTATAGTAACCATATCTCTAGTAATAGAAATATCTAAATCCTCAGGTCTTACCCCGGCTACCATTGTTTTGATAATAATTTTATCTTTATTATCGTAAACATCAACAGACAACTCACCCTCTTTTTCCTCTTCTTCCCAAGGAGAGTTTTTTGTTAATTGGTTATTATGTTTGTTAGCTTCAATATCTAAATCAGGAAAATCTTCTACCTCGTCATTTATTTTATTAGAACCAGTTAGTTTATCAAAAAAAGATTTCATTTTTTATTAAACTTAATTATACTGTTTTTTAAGTTTTTAATTTAGTTATTAATTGCTATATTTTTGTTTTTTTTAATTTTTTTGACTACTTCAAATAAAAATATCAAAAGAATGGTAACTGACCAAATTATAGCAAAAGTTATGAACGTTCTACTTCCGCTATTCTCAATTATAAAAAAGTTAAAGAAAGTGTGCAACATGACAGAAAGGACAACCCCGGCAAATAAATATCTCTTTTTAAGAATTTTCTTTTTGTAAAAAGATAAGGCCACAAAAAAACCAATGATTCCAGAAGAAACTGTGTGTAGTAAGGTGGCTCCGATAAATCTCATATTTCCCACCAAAAAGGCCTGAGAAATATTCCCGCCAGTTGTCTTAAGTGAGTGGATTAAGAAAAGCGTGTTTTCTAAGGCGGCGAAACCGAGCGCAATGACTATCATGTAAATAATAGCGTCAATCGGTTCATCCATATATCTTTTTCTTAAAGAACTAAAATAAGCGCTAAAATATTTAAAAATTTCTTCAGCGAAGGCAAAAACTACAACAGGAAGAACTCCAATTTCAGGTAAGAGTTTTGAGAGGAACTCTTCCACTGGAAGAACTAACAACGCTGAAATCATTCCAAAAATAAAGGCCAAAAATATATATCTTCTTGGTTCAGGATTGTTTTTATCTTCTCTCAACCAAAACCACAGCCAAACTAAAACAGGCAGAATCCCTCCTAAAATTACATAGAAAGTAGTTGTTTGGTTTGACATAAATTAATTTAAAATGGGCCAGGATTCAATGATTAAAAGTTTTTTATTTTTGAGCGGTAATTCAGACCAAATTTCTTCTGTGATAAATGGCATAAATGGATGTAAAGTTTTTAAAATAGTTTGAAACATTTCAATCAAAAATAATTGTGTCTCAGGAGTGTTAATTGTTTTTTTACTTTTCTCTATAATTATATCAGCAAATTTGTGCCAGACAAAATGATAAATTTTTTCACTGGCTAAATAAAAATGATAGTTTTCCATATCATCTGTGATATCAGAAACAATTTTTTCTAATTCTTTAATTTGGCGATTGGAATTTCTAAGTTTTTTGAATTCATCAGAATCTAAATCTATTTCTTTTAAGTTTTGTGTGCTGTCTAAAATGAAACGAGTAATATTCCACAACTTATTAGCAAATTTTTTATAAGCGCGAACTTTATCTTCATTAAATTTTACATCTTGCCCAGGGGCAACCGCTACCAATAAAGCCATTCTCAAAGCATCAGTTCCATATTTTTCAATTAAATCAAGTGGGTCAATGGCATTGCCTAATGATTTAGAAAATTTATTATTTTTGTCATCTCTAACCAACCCGTGAATATAAACAGTTTTGAAAGGAATTTCTCCTAATAAGTAAGTGCTCATTAAAATCATTCTGGCTACCCAAAAAAATAAGATGTCATGGGCGGTCTCAAGTAAATCGGTTGGGTGATAAAATTTTAAATCCTTAGTTTGTTCGGGCCAACCTAAAGTGGAAAAAGTCCATAATCCAGAGGAAAACCAGGTATCTAAAGTGTCAGGGTCTTGCTCCCAATTATCTTCTTGTGGGGCTTCTATACCAACATAAATTTTTTCTTGTGAGGTATTTTTATCTTTATACCAAACAGGGATTTGATGCCCATACCAAATTTGTCTGGAAATACACCAATCTTGTAAATTATCAATCCAATGATAATAAGTTTTATTAAAACGGTCAGGTAAAATTTTTATTTCTTCTGATTCAACGACTCCTTTCATTAAATCCTTTAAATTGACTTCATTAAAATCCCTTATTTTTTTAAGTTTGGATAAAGGCAATTTAAATTTTTTATTAACATCTATAAACCATTGTAATTTTGGCAAAGGTTCAATTATGGCTTCAGTTCTCTCGGCTGTGGCTATTTCATGTTCAATTTCTTGTTCGGCTATCATCAAATTATTGGTTTTTAGCCAAGTTACTAAAATTTCTCTGGCTTCTAAAACTTTTTTTCCATTTAAATTCTGTCCAGAATTTTGTATTTGAGCATATTCATTAATAACTTGTTTAGAAGGGAGATTGTTTTCTAAAGCCATTTTTTCATCTATTTTGGAATGGGCAGGTGTAACACCTAAAGCGCCAGTGCCAAATTCAGGGTCAACTCCGCGGTCAGCAATTATCTTAAGAGATAATTTAACTCCGCAGAAATCTTTAATTTCAAAGTTTTTACCTATAAATTCTTTATATCTTTTGTCGTTTGGATTAACAGCGACAGCGGTATCTCCAACTTTGGTTTCTGGGCGGGTAGTAGAAATAGCGATAGGGAAGTCAGAGGAATACTTAAAAGTATAAAGGACGGTTTGCTTTTTTTTATAAACAATTTCATCATCAGAAATAACCGTTTGGCCTTTCGGGTCCCAGTTAATCACTTTGTTTTTTCTATAAATTAAACCGTTCTCATACATTTTTTTGAAAGCGGTTTTGACAGCTAAATTTCTTTTTTCATCTAAAGTAAAAGACAGACGAGACCAATCTAAAGAAGACCCCATTCTTTTGGTTTGAGAAATGATGGTTCTTTGTGAATCTATGGCAAAGCCATGAACTTTTTCTAAAAATTTTTCTCTGCCTAAATCTTGTTTCTTTATTTTTTCTTTGGCTAAAATTTTTTCTACTTTAGTTTGAGTGGCGATAGCCGCATGGTCTGTTCCGGGTAACCATAAGGTTTTCTTTCCCAACATTCTTTGAAAACGAACAGCGGTATCTTCAATGGCTAACATATCAGCATGCCCTAAATGAAGTTTTCCTGTGACATTAGGAGGAGGCAAGACCATAGAATATGGTTCTTGATGTCTTTCAGGTAAATTATCGGGGTTAAAATAACCGCTGTCCTCCCAGATTTTATAAATTTTCTCTTCAGTTGCTTGAGGATTATAAGGTTTTAAAAATTTCTCGTGCATGAGCCAATAATAACATATAGTTAAATTATTTCCCAAAAATTATTGCTTTTATTGTGGATTCTATAGTTTTGAATTTGATCTTAGCTTCTAAAGTTTTAAATTTCCATTTGCTTGAAAGCCAATCATATTTGACGATTGGCCTTCTTTTTTTTGTTCTAAAAATCTAAAATAACCAGCAATGCCTATCATTAAAGCGTTGTCAGTAGAAAACTCTCTCTCAGGTATCAAAACCTTAAACTTGGGGGTGGCACCCCCAAGTGATTGAAAGGTTTGTCTGATTTGAGAATTAGCAACAACTCCTCCGCCTAAAATTAAAGTTTGTGCGTTAAATTTTTCAAGGGCTGTTTGTGATTTTTTAAGTAAAACTTCTACCACTGCGTCTTCAAATTCTTGAGCGATTAGTTGTTTAATTGCAAGCGGGAGTTCTTCCCATTTATTTTGTTCTCTTAATTTTTTAATTAAATATAAAGTTGCAGTTTTAAGACCAGAAAAAGAGAAATTAAAATCATCAGTATTTATCATTGGACGGGGTAATTTAATCTCAACTTGCGGAGGTCCAACCTTCGCATTTGTGGAGGTTGGACCTCCGCAAGTTTTGGCTCTGGCGATTTGGGCGAGTTTGGAAATTTCTGGTCCACCTGGATAAGGGAGATTCATCATACGAGCCACCTTATCAAAGGCCTCACCTACTGCATCGTCTAAAGTTTGTCCAATTTTTTCATAATGCATCCAATTTTTTATTAAAATGAGTTCAGTGTGTCCGCCAGAGATGAGTAAAGCAACCGCAGGGAAATGAACTTCTTTTATCTCAGAACTGTTTAATTTAGTTTTGGATTTTATTAATGAAGCTAACAAATGTCCTTCCATATGGTTAATAGGAAGCAGGGGTTTTCTCCAAACTAAACTAAGAGCTTTGGCAAAATTGATTCCTACCCAAAGAGCTGGTTCTAAACCTGGACCTTGAGTGACAGCAATGGCGTCTATATTAGGTATTTCTATGGGTGGGACATATTCTAAGAAAAGTTTTAACAGTTCTGGCTCTCTTTCTAAATTTTTTTTTATTTCTTGAATAATTGAGTTGCTTAATTTTTGAGTAATTTGGTTACTTAATTTTGCTTCGGTAAGAGTTTTGGCTAATAAGGGGATGAGATTTTTAGAATGTTCTCGTTTGGCTAAAGCAGGGAAGACACCCCCATATTCTTTATGAAGGTCAATTTGAGAAATCAAATTATTAGCCAAAATTTTAAATTTAGGAGGGTTCTTTTTATCACCGAAAACTCCTTCAGCTTCTATAATGCTAAGAGCGGTTTCATCACAACTGGTTTCAATGGATAGGATTTTCATAAATTAAAACGGACTTTTTATTTTTTTTAATGCTGGGTTTGTGACTAGGGTATAAATTTGAGTTGTTCTTATATTACTATGTCCTAGTAATTCTTGCACATATCTAACATCAACCCCATTTTCTAGTAGATGAGTAGCAAAATTATGGCACAGAGAATGAAAGGTGGCAGGTTTAGTTATTTTAGATTTCTGTAAACTTTTTGTAAAAACTTTTTGAGCGGTAGCGGTTGTTAATTTTCCATCTCGCTCACTTTCAAAAACATAATCGTTGTTGCTTTTACCAGCTATAATATTTTTTATTTCGTCAACAATTTTTTTAGGGAAAATAGTAATTCTATCTTTCATTCCCTTAGCTTCTTTGAGATGAAGATAAAGTTCTTCTAAATTCAGGTCTTTGATTTTCAAGCTAACAATCTCACTTACCCTCAATCCAGAACCGTATGAAAGAGCAATCATCAACCGATGCTTGTTATTAGTGGTATTATATATGATATTTTTAATTTCTTCTCTTGATAAAACAACGGGAAGTTTTTTACTTCTTTTAGCAAATTTCAGATTTATTTTTTGATAATTTTTTAAAACTTGATTGTAAAAAAATTTAATAGAGTTTAAATATAAATTAATGGTCTGAGGGGATTTATTTTTTTCTTTCAAAAGAAGAAGAAAATCCTTTATATTTTCTTCTTCTAATCTTTCCCAGTTTGATTTTTTGTATTGAAAATAAGATTCAAGATATATTAAATAAGTTTTAATAGTTTTAGGACTGTAATTTCTTAATTTTAGCTCCCTGATTGTTTTACTTAAATATTCTTCCATGATATAATTGAAGTGTAAATGGTCGATAATTGATTATTCTACAATTATCCACATAACATACCTTAAATTGTAGCATAACCAAAAACAATCCATAAAGAAACCAGTTGTGTAAAATAGCCAGAAAATTCTTTATTATTTTTTAAGATTTTTTGGCAATTTATTTCAGGTCGAACATAGCTTGTGATATAATTTAGTCAGTTTAATAATTTAACTAACAATATTATG
>Ga0172375_10010401_pt1 | contig 12076 bp, 7 predicted proteins | sample LakKiv1m_FD_114537 | JGI IMG/M metagenome (GOLD analysis project Ga0172375, IMG submission 114537) | Freshwater microbial communities from Kabuno Bay, South-Kivu, Congo - kab_092012_11.1m | ecosystem: Environmental > Aquatic > Freshwater > Lake | place: Democratic Republic of the Congo... | reverse complement strand
TGACCCCTTCCTTACCAAGGAAGTGCTCTACCACTGAGCTACATCGGCAACCAGAGCGGGAAACGAGACTCGGACTCGCGACCCTCAGCGTGGAAGGCTGATGCTCTACCAACTGAGCTATTCCCGCTGGTTTGTGGAGAGAGCAGGATTCGAACCTACGAAGGCATACGCCAGCAGATTTACAGTCTGCCCCAGTTGGCCGCTTTGGTATCTCTCCAACATTCTATCTTACTGAGCCGATGGAGGGATTCGAACCCCCGACCCGCTGATTACAAATCAGCTGCTCTGGCCAACTGAGCTACATCGGCAATTCAAAGAACTTTTTCTTTTTTAAAAATCAGACCGCAAATGTACAATATTTTTTTTGAACAAAAAAAATAATTCTCTAATTTTTTGTATAGTTTTTGTTGAATATTTTAAAATAAAAAAGTTGATTATTAAAAAACAATAACCAACTTTTTTATTTATAGCAACTTAGAAATTTATATATTTTTCTTTTCTTTATACTTTTTTAATTGGCGTTGAAGTGCTTCTACTGCAGTATCTGCAGCTTCTTCAAATGATTTTGATTGTTTTTTTGCGAAAAAATTATTACCGGGAACTTCTAATTTAATTTCCGCAACTTTGTTTTCGTTTGTTTGAGCTTTATCTAACTTTAAAGTTACTTCGGCTTGTACAATTTGCTTATGATGACTAAGTAATTTATCTATTCTCTCTTGAATAAATAGCTCTAAGTTCTTGTCGGCATTAAAATGTAATGTTTGAATTTTTACTTTCATAATATTTCCTCCTAATTTAAATTGTTATATTCTTGGATGTGCTTTTTTATAAATATTTTTTAATTTTTCGAATGAATTATGTGTGTAAACTTGCGTTGCTGCTAGGTTTGCATGCCCTAATAGTTCTTTTATTGCATTTAAATCGGCTCCATTATTTAATAAATGTGTTGCATAAGTATGGCGTAATACATGTGGACTCTTTTTATCTATTGTTGCAACCAAATTAATGTAGTGCTTAACTATTCTATAAATAAATTTTGGATATAGATCAATTCCCTTTTTGCTTATCAATAAATTATCTGATTTTGTAACAATTTTCTTTCTTTCGACTAAATAATTATCTATATCATGCTTTAAATTTTGACCAAAGGGAATAATTCTTTCTTTATTCCTTTTGCCAATAACTTTTATTGTGTTATTATAAAAATCGATATTAAATAATTTTAAATTAATCAGTTCAGATAAACGTATTCCTGTCCCATAAAACAAACTTATAATTAATTTATTTAACAAGCCGTTATAATCATTACCATAATTTATTTCATCTGTAATAATTTGCATTTGTTTTTCTTCAACAAATACAGGAAGTCTTTTGCTAATTTTTGGAGAAATAACTTTTTCGGTTGGATTATGTTTAATTAAATTCTCTCTTAATAAGAATTTATAAAATTTTTTTAGAGATGATATTTTCCTATTAACAGACTTTGAACTCAATTTATTATCTAATAAACTAACAACCCATGAACGAACATGTCTAAAATTAACATTAGTATATTCTATTTTTGTGTTTTGATTTACAAAAGTGAAAAATTGTTGTAAATCGATAAGGTATGCAATAACAGTATTTTTGGAATATCTTTTTTCGTTTTCTAAATAATGTTCAAATTGCGAAACTAAATCCATTGCATTATTTGTTTATTATTTAAACGAATTAAATAATTATTAGTTTCGATAAAAGCTGAAATCTGAAAAATTATTTTTCAGCCGACTGGTGTAATTTCTGAATATAAATTGCGTTAACTATTTCTTCTCTTCTTTGAACAGATGGTTTTTTAAAAGCTTTTCTTTCGCGAAGTTCTTTCATAACACCTGTTTTTTCAAATTTTCTTTTAAATTTTTTTAACGCCTTATCAATGTGTTCACCTTCTTTTACTGGAATAATAATCATATTAATTTTATTGAATTGAGGTGCAAAGTTATAATATTTTTTAATACATCAAATTTTTTTTTAAATAATTTACAAAAAAAAGCTCCTTTCGGAGCTTTTTTTATCTTATTATCGAAACGACACCCGTTATTGGATCTATTTCTGGTCCAAGTTTAATTATATAAACATAAGAACCAAATGGTAAATCTTTTCCGTTAAACTTGCCATCCCAGCGTCTTGTTGCATCAGTATATTCCATTCCTGTTCCTGAAAATTTAAATAAAACATCACCCCACCTATTATAAATTTCGATTGAAACATCGTTATAACCAGCTATACCAAGTATTTCAAAGTTGTCATTAACTTTATCGCTATTAGGTGTTATAACTGATGGAATTTTTAAAGGAATATCTATTGTAAATGTATCAGTTATCATACAAGTGTTTGCATCTGTAATGGTTACAATGTAATCGCCTGCAGGCAAGTTTGAAATATTAGCTGTTGTAGAACCATTAGACCATAAATATGAGTATGGAAGGCTTCCGCCTAATATTGTAACATTTATAAATCCCATATTAGTATTATCGACCCCAATAGTTGTATCTGAAACATACATTGAAGGTGGGTTATAAAGTGTTACTATTGAAGTAGTATCGCACATGTGCGAATCAACTATTGTTACAATGTAAGTTCCGGCAGATAGTCCAGTAGCTATTGAGTCAGATTGTCCTCCTGTCCAAGCATAAGTATATGGAGATGTACCACCGCTAACGCCACTTACTAATGCACTACCGTTTGCACCATTTCCACAGGTAGGGTCAACAGAACTAACAGAGAATTGTAATGGTGTAGGTTGACTTACGCTAGTTTGATTAGTAGTAGTACAATTATTAGCATCGCTAACAGTTACACTATATGTACCAACCGATAAGTTATTTATTGTTGAGGTTACTGCACCATTACTCCATAAGTAAGTATAAGGTGTTGTTCCATAAGATGGGTTAATATTTGCAATACCATCGTTTGAGCCAACACACAAAGAATTTTGAGAAGAAATACTTGAAGTTAATGCTTGTGAAGGTTGAGAAATAGTAATTGTTGTATCGTCAGAACAATTGTTTGCATCAAAAATTGTTACAGAGTAAGTCCCTGCAGATAAATTTGTTGCAGTATTTGTAATTTGTCCATCACTCCAAACGTAAGTAAATGGTGATGTACCACCCTGCATTGTTACAGTTGCAGAACCATCAGAACTACCAAAGCAAAGAACATTAGTTTGCTGAGTAACCTGAATTGTTCCGGCAATCAAATTATTTACATTTGCTGTATATGTTAAGCTACAAGAATTTGCATCGTAAACAGATACAGTGTAATTACCAGAAGCTAAATTTAAAATTGTATCATTATTTGAACCCGTTGTCCAAATATAAGTATATGGTTGAGTACCACCACTTACGACAATACTAACAGAACCGTTACTTGCACTACAATTTGCGCTTGTTATATTAGCTGTAATATTAATTTGTGAAGGTGCACTAACAAAAGCTGTATCAATTCGAGAACAACCGTTAGCATCGGTTACAGTAACATGATAATTTACATTACCTGTTAAGCCAGTTACAACATCTGTTGTGCTTGACAATGGATCGTCCCATAAATATGTATATGGAGATGTGGCACCGCTAGCGTTTGCAATAACAGAACCATTTGTGCTATTGTAACAACTTGCAGCAACAACTTCAGAAGCATTTGTTATTAATTGAGTTGGTTGTGTAAAAGGACCACTAAAACTACTAACACAGTTGTTGTTATCAGTTACAGTCAAATAATAAGTATCTGCAGAAATATTTGATAAAGTTGCTGCATTTCCAACTGTTGTACCAGTTGAATTTTCCCAATGATAAACATAATTAGGTGTACCACCTAATACTTGAATTGTTACACTACCATTATTTCCCCCGAAACATGAAATTTGTGTTGCAGACACAATATTTATCAACATTGGGTCGGGTTGCAAAATAGTTACATTATTTATTGTAACACAACCGTTATTATCAGTTACAGAAATATCATAAATACCTGCAACGACATTTGAAATTGCATCAGTGCTACTTCCATTAGACCATAGATATGTAAATGGAGGAGTCCCACCAGTTGCAATAGCATGTGCAGAACCAGTTGAATCGCCATTACACAAATTATTGTTTACAACATCAAAGGAAACAGTGGCAGCTGTTAAATTTGAAATATCGCCTGAAGCAACTAGTGTACAGTTATTTGCATCAGTCACTGTAACAAAATAAGTTCCCGAAGGAAGCGAACCCACCGTTGGTGATGTTCCACCACCAGCGTTTGAATCCCACAAATATGTATAACCAGGAATACCTCCTAATGCACTAACTGTAATGCTTCCGTCAGGCATCCCACAATTTGCAGATGTTGAGTTAAAGCTAGCAATAATAGGGTCAGGAGAATAAATAGATGCTGTTTGAAATGTTGAACAACTATTTCCATCGGTTACTATTACAGAATAATTTCCAACCGGTAAATTGGATAAATCTTCAGAAGTTGGACCATTACTCCAAATATAATTATATGGCAATGTTCCACCAGATACAGTTAAATTAATACTTCCAGTTGAATCTCCACTACAATTAACCGAATCTTCCAAAGTGCTTGTAACCAATTGCTGTGGTTCAGTAATTGCTGTATTAGATGTAAAAGTACACCCATTTACGTCATATACTGTAACAAAATAAGTATTAGCAATTAAGTTATTTATTGTAGCATTTGTACTACTATTTGACCATAAATAAGAATAAGGTGATGTACCTCCTGTAGCACTAACAGTAGCAGAACCGTTATTTCCACCAAAGCAACTTACATTTTGATTAACAGTTACTGTAGGAACAATTGCACTTGCTTGAGTTATAACAGCAGTGTTTGTTGCAGTACAGCCATTATTATCGGTTGCAGTAACATAATATGTACCTGCTGGTAAATTAGGATTTGTAGCAGTGAAAATACCATTCGACCAAGCAAAATTTATTGGAGAGGTTCCTCCAGATGCTTGTGCCGTTGCCTGACCAGTAGAGGCACCAAAACAATTTACATTTGTAATTGAAGGTATGGTAAGTAATATTGCTGAAGGTTGATTAACAACTCCATTAGTAACAGTTGAACAACCATTGACATCTGTTACTGTGACATAATATGTTCCTGCAGTAATATTTGTAATTGTTGGTGTAGAACCACCACCTGTCCATAAATAAGTGTAACCGGCTGTTCCACCTGAAGCAGAAACTGTTATAGAACCGTTTGAGCCACCATTACAACTTACGTTAGTTGAAGAAGATATATTTGCAGATAATACAGAAGGTTGAGATATCGAAGCAGATGTCGTTGTTGTACACGAATGTGTATCGGTTATTGTAACAGAATAAGTACCAGCTGATAATCCTGTGGCTATTGGGCCACTTCCACCACTTGGAGACCAAGAATAAATATAACCAGGAGTACCACCTGATACTGAAACAGTTGCTGTTCCATTATTACCTCCATAACAAGATGGTGTTGTAGTACCAGTAATTGATGCAATAAGTTGTGATGGTTGTGAAATAACCACTGAAGTATTTGCTTGACAACCAAATGCATCAGTAACTGTAACACTATAGGTATTTGCTATTACACCAGATATACTTGTTGTGGTATTTCCATTCGACCACAAATAAGAATATCCTGGAGTTCCCCCTGAAGCAGAAATTGAAGCTGCACCATTATTTCCACCAAAACAATTTACATTTGTTGAGGAAGTAACAGTTACACTTGGTGCACCAGTATTATTAACAGAAACATTTGCCACACTTGTACATGAATTTTGGTCGGTAACAGTAACAGTATATGTACCGGCGAGTAATCCAGTAGCTGTAGGACTTGTACTACCACCTGGTGACCATAAATAAGTATATCCAGGAGTACCGCCTGAAGGATTAGCCGTTGCCGAACCATTTGCATTGCCACATGTTGCATCAACTTTGCTTGTTGAAATTGAAATTGCAGCAGGTTGATTAACAGTTGCTGACCTAACAATAGTACAACCTCTGTTATCGGTAACTGTAACTGAATAAGTTCCGACACTTAAGTTTGTAGCAGTTGGACTTGTTTGCCCAGAAGGGAACCAACTATATGTATAAGGCGATGTGCCACCTGAAACAGAAACAGTTGCAGTTCCATTTGAGCCACCATTACAACTCGTATTTGTAGCTGATGCTGATGCAGTTAATGCAGTTGGTTGTGTTATAGTTGCGGTTTGAACATTAGTACAACCACTTGCATCTGAAACAGTAACGGTATATGTTCCGGCAGATAAACTTGAAGCAGTTGAACCAGAACCTCCGCTTGGTGCCCAAGCATAATTATACCCGGGTGTTCCACCAGAAGCAGATACAGTTGCAGAGCCATTACTACCTCCATTACAAGAAACATTAGTTTGAGATGATATTGAAGCAGTTAACGATGATGGAGCTGTTACAGTTGTTGTACCTGTTACACTACAACTATGTGCATCATAAACAGTTACAGTATAAGTATTTGCAGCTAAACCTGTTGCTGTTTGAGTAGTTTGACCTGAAGGAAACCAAGAATATGAATAACCAGGAGTTCCACCAGAAGGCGACGCTGTTGCAGTACCATTATTTAAACCAGCACAAGTAACATTTGAATGTGAAACACTTACGCTTGGATTTGGATATGAATTAACATTTATAGTAGCAGAACCAGTAGTACAACCTGTTGTACTTGTTACCGAAACAGTATATGTTCCTGTTGCTGATACATTTATTGTTTGAGTTGTTGCACCGGTTGACCAAGAATAAGCAGAATATCCTGTACCAGCATTTAAAGTAACATTACCTCCCTGACAAAAGTTAGTTGGTCCACTTGGAGTTATACTTGGGTAAATAACATCCGGAGTAACATAAGTAAATACAAGTTCTGCTCTATTTATGCACATATCTGTGCTAGTACATAATTGTAATGTATTGTTACCTCCATAATTATAACCTGGCAAACCACAAGGATAGCTTCCAGTTGTTGAAGTAGATAACATACATGGTGAAGATGAGCATAAACAACCTCCAGCTCCGTCATAAGCTACAGGGACAGAAAAGCCATTAATAGTACCAGAAATAGCGGCGGCATCACAACTTGCTGTCCAGTAATTAACGGTAACTTGTGTAACTATTTTACCAGCTGGAACAGGGTCAATAAAAGTTTTAGAATCGCAAGCTGGAGTATTACCGCAATAACTTCCTGGTGTATTAATACACCAATAATCCGAACCGCAAACTGTACAACCACCACATGCCTGAAAACCACTGTAATAAACAACTCGAGTTGCAGTTTGTGCATTTAAATGAGCCGAAATAAAATTTAAAATAAAAAAACAAAACAATAGTTGAGTAAACTTTTTCATATTTAGTTAAATTTTGGTTTATATACTAATTAAAATAATTAAAACGAGCAAAAATAAAATTTTTTTTCAAATAAAAAATATTATATAACATTTATTTTATACGCTACTTGTTATTTTTGGTTTCAATAATTTTATAATATATTGATTGAATTTATTTTACGTTTTCTATTATTCGATTAAATGCTTCAATTAATTTATCTTCGGGAGCAGCGTACGAAAATCTTAAAAAATTTGGTGCTCCAAAAGGCGAACCTGCTACCAATGCAACATTTGCATTATTAAGCAAGTACATACAAAAATCAAAATCCGAATTAATTTTTTGATTTCTGATTGTTTTTCCAAAATAATAACTTACATCTACAAAAAAATAAAATGCTCCTTTTGGTATGTTAGTTTTAAAATTTGGAACATTTTTAATTAAATTATACATTAAATCTCTTCTTTTATGCAATATATTTCGCATGTTAATAGTCTCGGTTTTATTCCCAGAAATAGCTTCTAATGCAGCTTTTTGAGATACAGCACAAGCCCCGGAAGTAAATTGACTTTGTAATTTTACGCACGCTTTTGCAAGCCATTCGGGTGCTGCAATATAGCCAATTCGCCAACCTGTCATTGCAAATGCTTTAGACACGCCATTAGCAATAATAAGTTGTTCCATAATTTCATCAAATTGGCCGATGGTTTCGTGCTTGCTTTCATATAAAACATGTTCGTAAATTTCGTCCGACAAAACCATAACATGCTTATTTTTTGCAAAAACAGTTGCAAAATTCTTTAATTCCTCTTTGCTATAAACTGTACCGGTTGGATTTGAAGGAGAACTAAATAAAAACAATTTAGTTTTATTTGTTATTGCCTTTTCGATTTGTTCGGGTAAAATTTTAAAATCGTTTTTAAGTTCAGAGTTTAATAATATTGGCACTCCGCCTGCAAACCTTATCATGTCAATATAGCTTAGCCAATATGGTACAGGCAAAATAACCTCATCGCCTTTGTTTATGATACTCAATATTACGTTCATTATTGAGTGTTTTGCACCGTTTGAGACAACAATTTGATTTGTGTTGAAAGTTAAATTATTTTCAGCTTTAAACTTATCTACAATTGCCTGTTTTAAATCTTCGAAACCTGCAACCGGTGGGTAATGAGAAAAGTTATTATCAATAGCAATTTTACCTGCATTTTTAATGTGATTGGGTGTGTTAAAATCTAATTCACCTAAACTTAAATTAATTACATCTATTCCTTTTTTTGCTAGTTCACGCGATTTAACAGTCATAGCAATAGTTTGCGACTCAGTTATTCTGTTAATTCTTGATGAAAGAAATTCAGAATAATTTATATGGTTAGAATTATTTTGCATAAAAAATAAAATCAAAAGTATTTTAAATTTTTATGATTTAAAATTCTTAATATTGTGAAATTATTATTATGATACTTTTAACAAATATTTTATTAGTTGTTTTTACAGGATTAATTGTCTTTTTTACAGCGTTTTATTTTCTAAAAGTTTTTATTGAAAATGAAAATAAAAAATTTAAGCAAAGTAATATTTCACAAAATTTAAAGCTTGTAACCCCTATTCGTTTACAAGCTTACGAAAGGATAATTCTTTTTCTCGAAAGAATTTCACCTAACTCATTAATTATGAGACTTCAAGTTAGTGGAATGAAAAGTAAACAGTTACATGTAGAGATGTTAAGTTTAATAAGGGCAGAATTTGAACACAATTTATCTCAACAAATTTATATGTCAGATGAGGCATGGGAAGTAGTGATAAGTGCTAAAGAAAATGTGGTAAAAATTATTAATATTTCTGCTGAAAATATTGATAAAGAATCTGATTCATTAGAATTAACAAAAGCGATTATGGAACAATGGGTTAAATTAAACCCAACACCAATTAAAACTGCAATCTCGTTTATTAAGAAAGAAATAAACTTTGTTATTGGTTAAAATGTTATCTCTCTTTACTGCTAACAAATCTCACAATTTGTTATTTTAGTCGAGCCTTAAAAACCCTTAATTTAAAATTTTGAGCATTGTAAATTTTAATTTAGTTTTTTTTATTTTTCTTTTTTCACCACCAAAAAAGAAACAAAAAACCCTCCACGAAGTCCAACTCCAATTTTTTAAACATTCAAATTAATGAGATTAATGAATAAATTTGTTTTGTTGTAACACCGTGTAAAATTAAACCAAAAATTGTAGTTCACACTACTTCGTGGACAACCCACCGCACCGCTTCGATAAAAAAAAAGAAAAATAATCAATATTATTACAATAAATAAATGCAGGATTTATATTCCTTTTTATTAATTTCTTGCAAATAATTAATATAAAAATTTAATGCAATTAACTAATTTACAAACATTAAGACAATTTTAAAGAGCGACTATTTTATTAAATCAACGCTTCGTTTTACAAATTTATTTAATGCTTCACCTTTTAATAAATTATTTGATAGCAATGCTAAATCTATAAGTTGATTAGCAATTTTATTGTTTTTGCCAAACTCTTCGAGAATATCCTTTTTTTCTTTTTCAACCTCATCAATTTTCTTTGAAAGTTCTTCTTTTTTATCTTTATCAGACTTTAATATTTCGTCTTCTTTTTTATCTTTAGTTTTATTTTCTAATTCCGATTTCTCATGTTTAATTGGTTCTAATTTAGTGCTAATTTCGGTAAGAGAAGTCCCTAAATCTTTGTTTTTTTGTTTAATAATTTTTTTAATTAAAGTATGATTAGAATTAACAATTAAATTATAACTATCGGGCAACTCACCATAAAATCCCATACCACCGCCCAACGCCGACATATCTTTCATCCTTCTCATATACTCGTTACGGGTAATAATAATAGGTTGCTCTGTTTCCGACAATCCTTCAAACGAAATCATAAATTTATCTTTTTGAGGAATTGCACCAAACAAAATATTTCGAACTTCCATTTGCTCATCGTCACTTAAATCAACCTTTTTAACTTCTTCTTTTTCGATTAATTTGTCAATAATATCGGCATCTACACGTTTAAATATTGTATTTTTGAGTTTACTTTCTATATGGTTTATAAAATGTGCATCTAACTGTCCGTTCATGTATAAAACGTCGTAACCTTTGCTTTTAGCTGCATCAATATAAGTGTATTGTTCTTCTTTATTAGTAGCATAAAGATAAACGGCATTTTTATTTTTATCGGTCTGATTATCTTTTACAAGTTTTTCGTATTCCTCAAGCGTATAGCACTTTTCGTCGATGTTTTTAAGAAGAACAAATTTTTCGGCTTTTTCGTAAAATTTTTCGTTAGAAATCATGCCATACTGAATAAATATTTTTAAATCGTCCCATTTTTTCTCAAAATCGATTCTTTGGTTTTTAAAAATATCGCTTAGTTTGTCGGCAACTTTTTTTGTTATATGTGACGATATTTTTTTAACATTTGGGTCGCCTTGCAAATAGCTACGCGATACATTTAATGGTATATCCGGAGAATCTATAACACCGTGCAATAATGTTAAAAATTCCGGAACAATTCCTTCTATTTGGTCAGTAACAAAAACTTGATTACAATATAGCTGAATTTTGTTTTTTTGAACTTCGATGTTTGATTTTATTTTGGGAAAATAAAGAATACCTGTGAGGTTAAATGGGTAATCAATGTTCATGTGAATATTAAAAAGGGGCTCTTCAAATGTAGATGGGTACAACTCATGGTAGAATTTATTATAATCTTCGTCTTTTAAATCAACAGGTTTGCTTACCCATAAAGGTTTAGTGTTATTAATAATTTTAGGTTTGCCGGTTTCGATATATTTACCGTCTTTCCATTCTTTTTCAGTTCCAAAGGCAATTTTAACAGGTAAAAACTTACAGTACTTATTAAGTAATTCGTTAACTTTATTTTCTTCTGAGTATTCTTTATTATCATCATCTAAAAACAAAAGAACTTCGGTACCTATCTCATTTTTCTCGCAATCTTCTAATGTAAACTCGGGTGTTCCGTCGCAAGCCCATTTTACAGGTTTGGAACCATCTTTATAAGATAATGATTTAAGTTCAACCTTTTTTGCAACCATAAAAAGCGAGTAAAACCCTAACCCAAAATGACCAATAATAGATGAAGCGTCTTTAAATTTCTCTAAAAATTCACCGGCTCCCGAAAAAGCAATTTGGTTAATATATTTATCTACTTCTTCGGCTGTCATTCCAATACCCATATCAGAAATTTTCAGAGTATTTTTTTTAGGATCGGCTTCAATTGTAATTCTTAAATTATCAACATTACCTTTATATTCGCCATGTGAAGCTAAAGTTTTTAACTTATTTGTTGCATCAATTGCATTTGATACAGCTTCGCGAAGAAATATTTCGTGTTCTGAATATAAAAACTTTTTAATTATTGGAAAAATATTTTCGGTAGTTACGCCAATTGAACCTTTTTGCATAATATTTTTTTTTTAAGTTATCGCTACTTTTTTTCAAACCTTGTGCCATTAACATAATATGACAAATAGGCAGAATTTTTATTTTTAGGATATAAAGTTTTTGTAAAATATAAAATATTATTTGTTATAACATATAAAATTAATTAGGAAAATACATCAATATCTCTTTGGGGCTTTATACCTTCTCCAAAAATTATATTTAGTAAAAGATGTGTAACTAATAATAGTGT
>Ga0172375_10010399_pt1 | contig 12078 bp, 5 predicted proteins | sample LakKiv1m_FD_114537 | JGI IMG/M metagenome (GOLD analysis project Ga0172375, IMG submission 114537) | Freshwater microbial communities from Kabuno Bay, South-Kivu, Congo - kab_092012_11.1m | ecosystem: Environmental > Aquatic > Freshwater > Lake | place: Democratic Republic of the Congo... | reverse complement strand
AATAAAAAAAGTCTCTTGGCAACGACCTACTCTCCCAGGGGGCTGCCCCCCAAGTACCATCGGCGCTGACGCCCTTAACTGCCGGGTTCGAGATGTTACCGGGTGTACCAGCGTCGCTCAAATCACCAAGAGACTTTCTTGTGAACCGTGAATAGTATATAGGAATTACGATAAAGACTGTCGAGTTCTCCGCACCACGCATAAGAAGCGCTCGGTCATTAGTACGGCTTAGCTTAACACATTACTGCGCTTACACATGCCGCCTATCAAGCAGGTAGTCTTCCTGCGACCTTACTTCCTGACGGAAACAGGGATCTAATCTCGAGGCGAGTTTCCCACTTAGATGCTTTCAGCGGTTATCTCTGCCAGACGTTGGCTACCCAACAATGCCGTTGGCACGACAATTGGCACACCAGAGGTCTGTCCACCCCGGTCCTCTCGTACTAGGGGCAGCTCCTCACAAATCCCTTACGCCCACAGCGGATAGAGACCGACCTGTCTCACGACGGTCTGAACCCAGCTCGCGTACCGCTTTAACGGGCGAACAGCCCGACCCTTGGGACCTTGTACAGCCCCAGGATGCGGTGAGCCGACATCGAGGTGCCGAGCGAAGTCGTCGATGTGAACTCTTGGACTTCACCAGCCTGTTATCCCCGGGGTAGCTTTTATCCGATAAGCCACGACCTTTCCACACAGTGTCGTGGGATCACTAAGCCCGACTTTCGTCTCTGCTCGACGCGTTGGTCTTGCAGTCAAGCTCCCTTGTGCCTTTACACTCTTCGGTTGGTTTCCATTCAACCTGAGGGAACCTTTGGGCGCCTCCGTTACTCTTTGGGAGGCGACCGCCCCAGTCAAACTGCCCACCTGGCACGGTCCTCTGTCCGGTTTACGGTACAGAGTTAGGGTCTAAATAAGTTCAGGGTGGTATTTCAAGGATGACTCCACCGAGGCTAGCGCCCCAGCTTCAAAGTCTCCCACCTATCCTACACAAAACTTACCCAAACTCAATGCCAAGCTGCAGTAAAGCTCCACGGGGTCTTTTTGTCCTGCTGCGGGTAAGCCGCATCTTCACAGCTATTTCAATTTCACCGGGTCTTTCGTTGAGACAGTGCTCCAGTTGTTACACCATTCGTGCGGGTCGGAACTTGCCCGACAAGGAATTTCGCTACCTTAGGACCGTTATAGTTACGGCCGCCGTTCACCGGGGCTTCAATTCAGAGCTTCGCTTGCGCTAACCCCTCCTTTTAACCTTCCGGCACTGGGCAGGTGTCAGCCCCTATACTTCGCCTTGCGGCTTAGCAGAGACCTGTGGTTTTGTTAACCAGTCACTAGAGCCTGTTCACTGCGGCCTCTCAACGCTCATGTTAGACATTCACGTCAAAAGGCACCCCTTATCCCGAAGTTACGGGGTTAAGTTGCCTAATTCCTTAACGAAAGTTCTCCCGATCGCCTGAGTATACTCTACTCGTCTACCAGTGTCGGTTTGCGGTACGGGCACTTTGCACTCAACGCTTAGAGGCTTTTCTTGGCAGCAAGGCTCAGCTCACTTATGCCTTGAAGGACCGTCACCATGTCTCGGCTCAGTCTGCGGATTTACCTACAGACCTCAACGCTTGGCACATGGTGCACCTGCACAACCAATCGCAGGCTGGCCTACCTTACTGCGTCCCCTCATCGCTCCTACAAAGTGGTGCCGGAATGTTGACCGGCTGTCCATCACCTACGCCTTTCGGCCTCGGCTAAGGACCCGACTAACCCGACGCGGAACAACCTGGCGTCGGAAACCTTAGACATACGGCGAACGTGATTCTCACACGTTTTACGCTACTCATGCCTGCATTCTCACTTCTGTCCGCTCCAGCTGTCTTTACAGTCAGCATTCACAGCAAACAGAACGCTCCCCTACCGCTCCAGAATAATCTGAAGCCCATGGCTTCGGTATCAAGCTTAGCCCCGTTGGATTTTCCGCGCAGGATCACTTGACCAGTGAGCTGTTACGCACTCTTTAAAGGATGGCTGCTTCTGAGCAAACCTCCTGGTTGTTGCAGTAACCCCACATCGTTTCCCACTTAGCTTGAATTTAGGGACCTTAGCCGATGATCTGGGCTCTTTCCCTTTTGACCACGAAACTCATCTCCCGTAGTCCGACTACCATGCTCTTGAATACCGGCATTCGGAGTTTGGTTGGGGTCGGTAAGCTATAAGCCCCCTTGCCCATCCAGTGCTCTACCTCCGGCATTGAACGCATGGCGCTAGCCCTAAAGCTATTTCGGGGAGAACCAGCTATCTCCAAGTTCGTTTGGCATATCACCTCTACCCACAGCTCATCCCCTAATTTTGCAACATTAGTAGGTTCGCGCCTCCACGAGTTTTTACGCTCGCTTCACACTGGCCATGGGTAGCTCACCTGGTTTCGGGTCTAATCCTTGCGACTGAACGCCCTGTTCAGACTCGCTTTCGCTGCGGCTCCGGGTGTAACTCCCTTAACCTTGCCACAAAGATTAACTCGCAGGCTCATTCTCCAAAAGGCACGCCGTCAGGCATAGCGGTGCGCACCTGGCTTTCACCAGAGCACCAACCCGCCATTAGCCCTTCGACTGTTTGTAAGCTAACGGTTTCAGGATCTTTTCACTCCCCTCGTCGGGGTGCTTTTCACCTTTCCCTCACGGTACTAGTTCACTATCGGTCGCTAAGTGTGTTTAGCCTTAGAGAGTGGACTCCCCAGATTCCTGCCGGATTAGCGTGCCCGGCAGTACTCAGGTACCTGACGGAAGACAAGTCATTTTCACATACGGGACTATCACCCTCTTTGGTTGGCTTCTCCATACCATTCTGTTAACGACTTATTTTGTAACTTCCATGTGTCAGGCCCTACAACCCCGTCACAGCAAGCTGTGGCGGTTTAGGCTGCTCCCATTTCGCTCGCCACTACTTTGGGAATAATTTCTTTTCCTCAGGATACTAAGATGTTTCAGTTCTCCTGGTGCCCTTCAATCAGCCTATATATTCAGCTGATGATGCCGCTGGTTTGCAGCGGCGGGTTTCCCCATTCGGAAATCCCCGGATCAAAGCCTGTTCACGGCTCCCCGAGGCTTATCGCAGTGACCCACGTCCTTCATCGGCACTTAGCGCCAAGGCATTCACCGTTAGCCCTTAGTAGCTTCAACGTGATGCGGAGAAATCGACATTCTTTCATCGTTTTCTATCATCAAGTATTTATCTTAATTTTGTTTTGAAATAAGCTTCAAAAATTTGGCCTACATACTATTCACTTTTTAAGGTTCTGACGGCATTGCTGCCGGCACGGTTTGCCCGCGCTGACTGCCGCGAAATTGCTTTCGAAGCACTCAGCGCTTTCAAACTTCTTCTCTTGTTAATTTACTTTTTCAGACAATGCGGCCCGACAAATCGCCGGGCCGTTGGATCGCTTGCGATTTGATGAATCATGTTTATTTATTCGTTCTTGCCGTTTCCTGCCAATATACTCCTGTTAATTTATGGAGATGAAGGGACTCGAACCCTTGACTTCCGCCTTGCAAAGGCGGCGCTCTCCCAGCTGAGCTACATCCCCAAGTTGCTTTTGAGGTGGGCCTTTCAGGACTCGAACCTGAGACCTCGCCCTTATCAGAGGCGCGCTCTAACCAGCTGAGCTAAAGGCCCAGACGGACCTCAACAACTCAGAAGTGAAAGGAAATGCTAAAGTTCCATTGAACTCGTACACCGTACGAGATTTTTTTGGTAGACCAGACATCCTGAGATGCCCGATCAGTTACTCTAGAAAGGAGGTGATCCAGGCGCACCTTCCGGTACACCTACCTTGTTACGACTTCGTCCCAGTTACCGACCCCACCTTCGACGGCTCCCTCCTTGCGGTTAGGATACCGGCTTCAGGTGTTGCCAGCTTCCATGACGTGACGGGCGGTGTGTACAAGACCCGGGAACGTATTCACCGCAGTATAGCTGACCTGCGGTTACTAGCAACTCCATCTTCATGCAGGCGGGTTGCAGCCTGCAATCTGAACTGAGGCCTGCTTTTAGGATTGGCTCCGCCTCGCGGCTTGGCAACCTATTGTACAGACCATTGTAGCGTGTGTGTAGCCCAAGATATAAAGGCCATGCTGACTTGACGTCATCCTCGCCTTCCTCCGGCTTAAAACCGGCAGTCCCGTGTGACACGTATAACACACAGTGAGGGTTGCGCTCGTTAGCGGACTTAACCGAACATCTCACGACACGAGCTGACGACAGCCATGCAGCACCTGTGCAAGCTCCCCGAAGGGTCGTTCACTTTTCAGATCACTACCACTTGCATGTCAAACCTTGGTAAGGTTCTTCGTGTAGCATCGAATTAAACCACACGCTCCGCTGCTTGTGCGGGTCCCCGTCAATTCCTTTGAGTTTTAACCTTGCGGTCGTAGTCCCCAGGCGGTAGACTTCACGCGTTAGCTTCGGCACTGGCAGATTTAACTCCGCCAACGCCAAGTCTACATCGTTTACAGCTAGGACTACCGGGGTCTCTAATCCCGTTTGCTACCCTAGCTTTCGTGTTTAAGCGTCAGAAATGGTCCAGGAGACCGCTTTCGCCACTGGTGTTCCTCCGGATATCTACGCATTTCACCACTACACCCGGAATTCCATCTCCCTCTCCCATTCTCTAGTCTGGTAGTTTTGAACGACCTCTCCCAGTTAAGCCAGGAGCTTTCACATCCAACTTACCAAACCGCCTGCACACGCTTTACGCCCAATAAATCCGGATAACGCTAGCCTCCTACGTTTTACCGCGGCTGCTGGCACGTAGTTCGCCGAGGCTTATTCAGAGGATACTGTCCTTTCTCATCTCCTCTAAAAGCGCTTTACAACCCGAAGGCCTTCATCGCGCACGCGGCGTTGCTGGATCAGGCTTTCGCCCATTGTCCAAAATTCCCTACTGCTGCCACCCGTAGGTGTCTGGCCCGTGTTTCAGTGCCAGTGTGGGGGGTCACCCTCTTAGGTCCCCTACCCGTCTTAGCCTTGGTAGGCCATTACCCTACCAACAAGCTGATGGGACGCAGGCCCCTCCCAAAGCGGCTTACGCCTTTGATCAAAAGGTATCTAATCCAATTGATATCATGAAGTATTAGCAGTCCTTTCGAACTGTTATCCTCCACTTCGGGGCAGGTCACCAACGCGTTACTCACCCGTTCGCCACTAGGAAACCTCTATCCGAAGACAAAAGTTCCTCGTTCGACTTGCATGTATTAAGCACGCCGCCAGCGTTCATCCTGAGCCAGGATCAAACTCTCCGCAAAAATTTACACCATTGCTGGTGTTGCTTTTGAGTTTTAAAACTCAATAGAACTATTGGTGCACTTCCTTTCACTCTTCAGTTGTTAAGGTTCCGATTGAATCGAGAGGCAGATTTTACCACATCACTCTACCATGTCAAGGGGTTTTAGGGACAAAACCACCGATGTTTCCATTTTTCAAGGCAAACATCGGTTCTTAGTTTGCAATGGCCTCTCGGGCACGCCTCAAACAATATTCTTTTGTAAATGCTTTGCGTTTCCGCAAATGCTTTGAGGTAACTGTGTTTGAGTATTCTAAAGCATTAATCTTATGTGTCAAGGTAATTCGTGAAAACTGCTCCCTTTTTCCCAAAACTCGTCCAATTTCCTCTGGTTTATCCAGCAAAATACCATAATATGGCCGGATGCTATAATTCCAGCTATGCATGAAGACCAAAAATCGGATTCCCTGGATCTCAAACGTCTTGCTTTTCAGGCATTTTTTGCCATTGCTTCAGGCTTCTTTCTTTTCATTTTCCTGTGGCTTGGCAGCATCATTTTGGACCAGGTCTGGAATTCCGGCACGATAATGCCCGGTATTTCCATGCAGGGTATCGACCTTTCGGGCTTGACCATAGATGAAGCGGCACAAAAACTGGGCACGGAATTCGTTTTTACGCCCACAGGTGAGATCTCGCTTACTTATGCAGACATCGTCTGGCAGGCAGCTCCCGACCAATTAGGGCTCACGCTTGACCTGCAAGGCTCCGCCAGGCAGGCGTATGATTTTGGGCGCAAGGGCTCGCTTGGCAGTTTTTTGGCCTACCAGCTGATGAACCGGCGCTCCAAACACGACCTGCCGGCCATCGTTGTCTTTGACCAGCAAAAGGCCTATGAGTATCTGGTCCAGGTCAGCCAGGCGTATGACCTGCCGCTGCGTGAAGCCGGCCTGGAATTGAACGGCACCCAGGTGATCGCCCTCCCCGGCCAGGCAGGGCGTAAACTGGATATCCCCGCCAGCATGGAACAGTTGACCGAACAAACTCGCCGGGGCGAGTTCTCTTCCTTAACAATGACGGTCGTTGAACAGCAGCCCGACATAATAGATGCCGGTCCGTTCGCGGCAGCCGCGCAGGAGATCCTTGCCCGGCCTTTCATCCTCCAGGTGCCGGCAGGCCAGCCCGATGCCGGGCGAAATTACAGCATCGAACCTGAAGATATGGCACCCATGCTTTTCTTTACCCGCCAGCAGCAGAATGGGCAGGCGGCTTTGGTCCCGGAATTCAGGAGCGATCTTTTAACTGCGTGGATCAATGACCTGGCCTTGCGCGTAAATATTTGGCCGCAAAACGCGCGCTTCATCTTTAATGATGAAACCCGCCAGCTTGACCTGCTTTCGGCATCGACCACTGGCAGATCTTTGGATGTTCAGGTCAGTCTCGCCTCCGCTCAAAGCGCACTGGCTCAGCGCCAGGCAGGTGCTGTCCTCACCTTTAACTCTGCTGCACCCGCCGTTGATGATTCCAAAACTGGTGCGGATCTGGGAATCACGGAACTGGTTCATATGGAGAGTTCCTATTTCTTCGGTTCCAGCGAGGCTCGCATTCAGAACATTGAAAAGGCTGCCAGCGAGTTCCATGGGCTGCTTATTCCGCCGGGCGCTGTTTTTTCGATGGCTGCCAACATGGGCGATATCAGCCTGGATAATGGCTACACCGAAGCCCTGATCATCTTCAACGGCCGTACGATCGAAGGCGTGGGCGGAGGCGTTTGCCAGGTCAGCACCACCCTGTTCCGCACAGCCTTCTTCGCGGGATTTCCTATAAATGAAAGATATCCACATGCCTATCGGGTTTCATATTATGAAAAGACAGCCTCAAACCAGCGCAATTCAGACCTGGCCGGTTTGGACGCAACAGTTTTTGTGCCGCTGGTGGACCTGAAATTTACCAATGACACGCCATACTGGCTTTTGATGGAAACGTATATCAGCCGCAGCACCCACCGCCTGACCTGGAAGTTCTACTCAACTTCAGATGGCCGCACCATGGAATGGCAGACCACCGGCCCGGTGAATATAGTTGAAGCCAAAAAACCTCTTTACAAGCTCAACACAGACCTGAATACGGGAGAGATCCGGCAGGTTGATTACGAAGCGGACGGCGCGGATGTGCGTGTTGAAAGGTCAGTTTTTCGGGATGGGAACATCTATTTTTCAGACACAATTAATACACACTACGAACCCTGGCGGGCGATCTTTGAGTACGGCCCTGGAACCGAAGGCATTCCCGAATCCCAGGCAACCCAATAAAACCCTCGCTCCAGGTGGTAAAATCTTAACTTGTAGCAAGAAACATTAGAATAACAAGGAGATCCAATGGTCAGTCAAGACCTTTTAGATATTTTGCGCTGCCCGAACTGTGTACGAGAAAAAGAAGGGCTGCTGGACCTTTATAAAGAAACCTGGCTTATCTGCCGGGATTGCGGCCGGAAGTACCCCATTGTTGAGGACATCCCGGTGATGCTGATCGATGAAGGTGACAAATGGGCTGGTATGAAAAAAGAGGATCTGCCCATCCCGCCGCCAACGCCGCAGTAATATAGACCGGTTCTTGGTCTTTTTCTTGCAACATTAATCCTAAAGTAATTTAATGGACTTTTATTTGCCTTATGAAGAATATATTTAAAACAATCGGCCGTAATATCCGCGCAATGGACCGCCTGACAAGGGTTGTGTTCGCTGTGTTCATGGTCCTTGCTTTGGTCACGGGCGTGGTGGCATTCAACCTTTCCCGCAGTCTCACCTCTTCTATGACCATGCTCAGCCTGCCGGGGATCGCCCTGGATAACGGGCAGACCACTGTGCAGCCCGGTGCCGCGTTAGCCTCTGGCAGCCAGGCAAGCGCCATCACTCCGGAGGCCTGGGACGGCACAAACCGCGTGACCATATTGATCATGGGGCTGGATTACCGCGATTGGCAGTCCGGCGATCTGCCTCACAGCGATACCATGATCTTGCTCAGCATAGATCCGATCACCAAGTCAGCATCCATGCTTTCCATTCCCCGTGATACCTGGGTTAATGTCCCTGGTTTTGGGCACGGCCGCATTAATGAGGCCTATTTTGATGGGGCTGCCAACAAGCTGCCCGGCGGCGGGCCTGAGCTGGCTCGGCAGACCGTGGAGCAGTTCATCGGCGTTCCGGTGCAGTATTACGCGGTTATCGACTTTGGCGCTTTTATTAAGTTCATTGACGAAATCGGCGGTATAAAGGTCAAACCGAACGAACCCGTTACGATCGAGAAATTCGGCGGCGGGCAGGAACAGGTGCTTGAAGCCGGAAAGATCTATCAGCTCGATGGCGGGTTGGCGCTGGCATACGCACGTGAACGCCACACCTCGGGCGGCGATGTTGATCGCGCCAAACGGCAGCAGGAAGTGATCCTTGCCATTCGAAAGCGCATCCTTCAATATGAAAGCCTGCCCGAATTACTGTCTAAAGCGCCTGCCATATACCAGGAACTGTCTGCCGGGATCCTGACCAATCTCAACCTTGCAGATGCTTTGAAGCTGGGCATCCTTGGCGTTCAAATGGATTCGCGCAGCATCAAGCGCGGCGTGATCGATTACAACATGGTCATCCAAACCAAGTCTCCCGAGGGCGAAGCCATCCTCAAGCCGATCCCGGACAAGATCCGCGAACTGAGAGATACCTTGTTCGCGACCGCCGGCTCCAAGAGCCCCATCGCAGTGCCCAACCCCGGCTCAACCCTGGTGAAAGACGAAGCGGCCAGAGTGGTCCTGTGGGATGGCAGCGGCGTGCCCGGCCTGGCTGACCGCACAGCGGAATATCTGCGCGGCGAAGGCATCAATGTCATTCAAGTTGCCGATGCCGGTGCCTATGCTCCCGGGACCAAGATCGAGATCTTCAATGGCAAACCTAACACGGTCAATTTCCTGGCGCAGCGCATGGGTGTTGCCTCGGCCAATATCTGGAACACGTATGATCCCTCACAGGGATTGGATGTGCGTGTCACGCTTGGCGGCGATTGGGCGCAGAATAACAATCTACCTTAGCGGCAAATGACTTTATTAATAATCGGGTGGATAAAACCGCCCGATTTTTTTAATCATTTTGTACGCAGAGCAGAAGCAGATTCTTCGCCCTGCGGGCTCAGAATGTCATTGAAGGCTTGTCATTCTGAGGGAGCGAAGCGATTGACTGGGAGCCGTACTCACAGCGTAGGAATCTATCTTTTCCTATGTTTATCATCAGATTCCTCACCATTCGGGTTCGCTTAAAGAGCGCTCTTCGAGCGAAATGACGGGGAAAAAGCGGGTTCGGACAGAATAAAACTGTCATTCTGAGGGAGCGAAGCGACCGAAGAATCTAAGCTCTTGAATACTATTTCAGACATTTTTTGCTGTGCTCAGTAGGCCAGGCATTCTCTTGGATCTCTGACCAAAGGGGAGGAACTGCCCGGCTAAATGCATCCCACCATTTTGCATGCCAGATAACTTATTACTTGGGGATTCAAAAAGGCGCACAAGAATGTGCGCCCTACAAAAAAATTACCTGCTTGCCCGGCAAAAACTCTACTTCATCATCGGGATCTTGATCCCGTGTCGCCTGGCTGCGGCAATTGCTTCGGGATAACCCGCATCTGCGTGCCGTATGACGCCCATACCCGGGTCAGTCGTCAGCACACGCTCAAGGCGTTTGGCTGCCGCCGGGGTGCCGTCCGCCACGATCACCATGCCTGCGTGCTGGCTGAAGCCGATGCCAACTCCCCCGCCGTGATGGAAGGACACCCATGTAGCGCCCCCTACCGCGTTGATAAGCGCGTTAAGGATCGGCCAATCGCTGACCGCGTCAGTGCCGTCTTTCATGCCTTCGGTTTCTCGGTTGGGCGAGGCCACCGAGCCGCTGTCCAGATGGTCGCGCCCGATCACGATCGGCGCTTTCAGTTCGCCGCTGGCAACCATCTCATTGAACTTCAATCCCGCTTTCACGCGTTCCCCGTAACCCAGCCAGCAGATGCGCGATGGCAGCCCCTGGAAAGGGACGCGTTCCTTGGCCATTTTCAGCCAGCGCTGAAGATGCGCGTCTTCCGGAAAGAGCTCCATAATGGCTTCATCCGTTCGGAAGATATCTTCTTCATCGCCCGAAAGCGCCACCCACCTGAAAGGCCCCTTGCCTTCGCAGAACAGCGGGCGGATATAGGCCGGCACAAAACCGGGAAAGTCAAACGCGTTCGCCAGCCCGTTGTCAAACGCGCGCTGGCGGATGTTGTTGCCGTAATCAAAAACCTCCACGCCAAGCTTCTGAAAATCCAGCATCGCCTGCACCTGGTCGGTCATGGACTTGGTGGAAAGCCGCGTATATTCCTGCGGATTTTTCTTGCGAAGATCCTGCGCGGCAGCCAGGCTCATACCCGCGGGGACATACATTAAAAAGTCATGCGCGGGTGTCTGGTCGGTCACCACGTCTGGCAGGGTGTTGCTTTTCAGCAGCGCCGGATAGATCTCTGCTGCATTGCCGATCAATCCGACCGAACGCGGGATCATTTTTTCCTTGGCTTCCAGAACCAGCGTCAGCGCTTCTTCAATATCGTCCACCACCATATCCAGGTAGCCGATCTTCTTTCGCCACTGCGCCTGTTCCGGGTCAACTTCCACGATCAGGCCGACGCCTTCATTCATGGTGATGGCCAGCGGTTGTGCTGCACCCATCCCGCCCAGTCCGGCAGTCAGAACGAATTTGCCCTTCAAGGATTCCCAGCCGCGCTGGGCTGCCAGAGAAGCCAGCGTTTCGTATGTTCCCTGCAGAATGCCCTGGGTGCCGATGTAGATCCACGAACCCGCCGTCATCTGCCCGTACATCATCAATCCGTCAGCCACCAGTTTGTCAAAATGTTCCTGGGTCGCCCAATGGGGAACCAGGTTGGAATTAGCGATGAGCACGCGCGGTGCGTCGGTATGGGTTTTAAAGATGCCCACCGGCTTGCCGGACTGTACCAGAAGCGTCTCGTTATCTTCCATATTTTTTAGAGAATCCAAAATGGCGTCAAAGCAGTCCCAGTTGCGCGCTGCCTGTCCGCGCCCGCCGTAAACCACCAGATCATCCGGCCGCTGGGCAACCTCGGGATCGAGGTTGTTCTGGATCATGCGGTAGGGCGCTTCGGTGAGCCAGGATTTGCAGGTGAGCGTGTTTCCCCTTGGGGCTTGCACTTTTCGTGGACCGGACATTCGTACTCTCCTTGTTCATATTACGGTTTTTATAATTTACTGCAGGATCTATTTATTTTATAACTTTCTTACGAGAATGTGAAATATTTATCTTATAATCATTACCCAGTAAGCAATCATGCTTGAAATAAAGATCAGATCTTGAGGTTCTAATTATGCCCGTGTACGTGTATCATTGCGGAAACTGCGAATTTGAATTTGAACAGCAGCAGAAATTTACAGACAAACCGCTCAAAACCTGCCCTGAATGCGGGCAGCCAATGCTTCATAAGGTATACACACCCGTCGGTGTGATCTATAAAGGCTCCGGCTTTTATTCAACTGACCACCGCTCCAGTTCCAGCAATCTTTCTTACAGCAAAGGCAAAAAGGAAGAAAAAAAAGATGGCGCCGCGCCTGAAGAAAAGAAAAGCGAACCAAAACCTGAAAAGAAAACCGAAACCGAAAAAGCCAAACCCGTCACCACAGGTTCAGGCGAGTAATTTTAATTTGAAGCTGATCTAATGAATGCCAGCCCTGCCCTTTCCGAGATGCCGCGCAGATCTCTTGGGGATGGGCTGGTTTT
>Ga0172375_10010397_pt1 | contig 12080 bp, 12 predicted proteins | sample LakKiv1m_FD_114537 | JGI IMG/M metagenome (GOLD analysis project Ga0172375, IMG submission 114537) | Freshwater microbial communities from Kabuno Bay, South-Kivu, Congo - kab_092012_11.1m | ecosystem: Environmental > Aquatic > Freshwater > Lake | place: Democratic Republic of the Congo... | reverse complement strand
TAGATAAATAGTAAGAAGATAAATAGTTAAACTAGCTATTTATCTTTAATAATTTGCCGATACTAAGAAAATCTTCTTGTAATGATTTAAGCATGGCACCATTTCTGAGTCCAGCCGAAGGATGGTATACAGGAATAATTGTTAACGGTAGTTCCTGCCAGATTATTTTTCTGACTTGACCATGGACTCGACTGATAGATTCAGACGGAAAAAAATAATTCATCGCAAATCGCCCTAAAGTAATGATAATTTTCGGTTTAATAATTTTTAACTGAGCCTTTAAATAAGGCACACAGACTTGTATCTCGTGTGGGAGTGGATCTCGATTCTCGGGAGGGCGATGTTTTAAGATGTTACAAATAAAAACGTCTTTTCGAGGCACACTTATCGTATTCAGAAGCTTGTCTAATAGTTTACCTGAATTCCCCACAAAAGGCAAACCCTCTTTGTCTTCTTGAGCACCAGGAGCTTCACCGATAAAGACAATATCAGCATCGGGATTGCCAAAACCTGGAACTGGATTGGTGGCAGTTTTTGATAAGTCACATTTTTTACATTTCCCCACCAAATGGGCAATATATTCTAATTGTTGTACTTTTGTTAAGGGCACTACTGGGTTGAAAAGGTAATTGGAATAGAAAAACTTTTATCGTTTATAGGAAGGCCACTGGGATTGGAATTTTTAACTTCAATAAATCCATTTTGACTTTGAGTAATAAAGTTAAAAACAGCCATAAAACTAGTATATTTTGATTCTTCTTCTAGCCAGTTTGGGGCTGTGGCTGTACTTTTGGATAGACTTCTATTTTGGTTATCAAGAAGTTCTATGGGAAAAGATCCTTCAAAGACCCAACTTTTGTCGATTAAGCCGGTTAGTTTAAGGGGCGAGGTTAGGGGTTTGGTAATATCTGGTGACAAGATAATTAGAGGAGAAAAAGAAGGGGTGGGTATTGGACTTGGATTGGCAACAAGATTGGGATTGGGAATTGAATTTTCTTGATGGTAAGGTAAAAGAGTCGTTAATAAAATTACGAAGGCTAGTGCTAAGAGTGTAAATGAAAGATAAATTTCCTTTTTGTTCATAATTAGTACTTTACTAGTTTGCCGTTTTTATCGACACATTCGGGGACCATTGATGGCGGAAAATTGTAAGGGGCAACAATTTCACACATTATCACCCCATTGCCGTCTTGGACAATTTTCCAAACTCCATCATCTTTGGCAGCCAATACCCAGGCACCAGCAATGTCTCCAGAAAACTTGACACCGCCTGAGGCGTGAGTACCATCATTTTGTGAAGATGTATAAGTAACGTCAGAAAGGTCCTTGTTATATTTGTCCGCAAGAGCTTGTCTAATTAAATCATCATCAGATACTACAATTTCTGGCATTTCCGAGATTTCTGCGCTTGTAGGTGTTGAGGGAGGTGGTGATGTGGTTATTTTGGATTTTTGGGTATATATGTAAAAGGCCCACATAGCAATAATTAAACCTAAGATAAGACCAATGATTGTATTTTTCATATTTTTACCACTGGGGTATAAATTTTTTAATGTTAGTTTCGTCAATAACAACTTGCTTGGTACCGGATAAAATCATGGCGGCGGCTTTTCGACAAAGGCCCTCAATATTTCTTTTTAAGGTTCTAACACCAGCATCAAAACCAAGGGGCCTAACAATACCCAACCAAACATCATCTTTGATTTTGAGCTCATCAGCAGTTAGACCGGAATCTCTTAGGGCTTTTGGGAAAATATAATCCTGTCCAATGGCTATTTTTTCTTCATCGGTATAGGAAGGCATTTGAATGACCTCGAGACGATCCATGACTGCTGTAGCTATACGAGTGGTGTTGTTACAGGTAGCCACAAAAAAGGCTTCCGAGAGATCAAAGGGGTAATCAATGTAATGATCGGTAAAGTGGGCATTTTGCTCTGGGTCGAGTAACTCGACGAGAACACCCATAATGGTATTGAGAGCATCGTCGGCAACACGATCAATTTCATCCAACAAGATAACTGGATTTCTGGTTTGACATTGGGATAAAGCTCTAATAATTGCTCCTGGTTCTGCCTCAGGATGGAGACGACTTTGTCCACGTAAATACAGGGGGTCACCTAAACCACCAAAGGGAATGCGAATAAGTTTTCTACCCATAACATCGGCAATTGATTTGGCCATAGTAGTTTTTCCTGTACCAACAAGGCCAGTAAAGAGCAAAATAGGAGCGCGAAAACTAACATCGGGGTTACGGTTTTTTTGAAGGGCTAAAACTGAAATATATTCTAAAATTCTTTCTTTTACATCATCAAGACCAAAATGATTTTCGTTTAGTTTTTCACTGGCAAAACGTAGATCTAGTATGTCTTGGGAACGGTTGTTCCAAGGAAGGGAGATTATCCAATCGATGTATTTTGAGGCTGTTTGGTAATAAGTCCAAAAGGTGGTTTCTGAGTGAGAATTCACCTCAAGTTGGGCAAACATTTCCTCAAGCTTGGCTTCTAAACCATCAGGTAAATTGACACCTCCACTTTTGGCTATTAATTTGGCAATGGCATCAGAAATAGTTAGTGTCGAATCCACAAGAAAAGTATACAGGAAAATGAGTGGCAGAGAAATTGGAGTGGGAGTTGCACCCACGGTCTTTTGTTTCTATTCCTAGGAAAAGGCGGCCGACCTTTTGTTTCCTACTTTTTACTATAGACAACAATAAAACAGCTTTTTTGATAAGGCTAGCTATCGGGGGCTGCCCCCGACCGATCCGAATTTATTATATATCAATTTATCTTTTCGGTCTATTTCTGTCCCCAAAAGAAGAGCGGTTCTGGCCACCACTAGGACTTCCAAAATTTCGGAAAGCTGGACGCGAAGGTCTATCAAAACCACCTTCTGGTCGAGGAGTTCCAGGATGAGCTGCCTTGAATTCTGGTGAGCTTAATTTTATTTGATGGTTGTCGTTAAATCCGGAGATTTTGACATTTAGTTTGTCACCGACTTTGATAATAGAAGAAGGGTCACTTAGAAATCCCCCACTCATCTCGGAAACGTGAAGTAAGGCTTCACGTCCTGGGAGAAATTCAACAAAGGCACCATAATTTTCAACACGAGTGACAATGCCTTCATAATCTTCGCCGATTTGAACATCTTTTATCATACATTCAATTTCGTAAGCACAAGCATCAATTTTAGCTTGATCAATGGCACAAATTGAAGCGCGGCCGTCATCATCGATATCAATTTGAGTACCAAATTTTTCCATAAGAGCTTTGATGGTTTTTCCACCAGAACCAATGACTTCACCAATTTTATCTTCAGGAAGAGTAATCATTTTTATCTTTGGAGCGTAGGGGGATAATTCGGCTCGAGGAGCTGGCATAACAGAATCAATTTTGTCCAAAATTTGAAGACGAGCTTTGGTAGAAGCAATAAAGGTATCGGTAATCATTTGCATGGAAAGACCCATTCTTTTGATATCGAGCTGAATTGCGGTAATACCACTTCGGGTACCTGTAATTTTAAAATCCATATCACCACAGTGGTCTTCAATACCAGCAATGTCAGTCAATAGAACATACTTACCAGAATCGTTTGAAACCATACCAATGGAAATACCAGCCACTTTATCCTTAATGGGAACACCAGCGTCCATGAGAGAAAGGGTGGAACCACAGGTAGAAGCCATAGAGGAAGAACCATTTTGAGACATGACTTCAGAGGTTAAAGTAATTGTATATGGGAAATCTTCAACTGAAGGAATGACCGGAACTAAGGCTTTTTCAGCAAGAGCACCGTGGCCGACTTCGCGTCGTCCAGGACGACCGAAACGTCCAGTTTGACCGGTAGAAAAGGGAGCGGCAGAATAATAATGAAGATATCTTTTGGTGATTTCTCCATTTGAATCTTGAAGATATTGCTGTTCAGCAAGAGATCCAAGGGTAGTTATAGTAAGGGCTTGAGTTAAACCACGTTGAAAAAGGGCGGAACCATGGGTAACAGGCAAAACACTAGTTTCCATTTCTAAGGGACGAATTTGATCAAAGGCTCTCTTGTCATAACGAGTACCTTGAAGTGTAGCTTCACGAAGATATTTTCTAACTAAGCCATCAACTGCTTCCATCAGGAAATTTGCGTCGATTTCTTCGGATTTAATCTTGCTTTCAAAGGTTTCTTTAACCTTTTCTTTCATTTGATCTTCAGCCACAATATGAGCACCATCAACTCCATCCTGCATAAATTTCTCTAGTTCTACTTTTATTAAAGTCTCAACTTCGTTGATTAATTCTGGTGTTGGGGCTAAGGGTTCATACTTAATTTTTTTCTTGCCAAATTTCTTGGCAAAATCGCTTAATTGAGCATTAATCTCGTTACCAGTGTCAAAGCCAAGTTGCATGGCTTTGAGAACAGTGTCATTGTCGACAATGTTGGCGTCAGCCTCAATCATATTAATTCCTTCGGAGTCCTTACAGACTAAAAGGTCTAAGGAAGATTTTAATTGGTCAGTAATTGTGGGGAAAAGGGTAAGATTGCCATTTTCGTTACCAAGTCTAACAATTGAAACGGGTCCATTAAATGGAATATCAGAGAGCATTAAGGCTGCGGAAACAGCGGTAAAAGCAGGAATAACTACATCGTTTTCTTTGTCGTTACTCAATACGGTGGCAATAACCTGAACTTCATATTTAAAATCAGAGGGAAAAAGAGGACGAATTGAACGGTCAATGATACGACCAAAAAGAATAGCGGTATCAGAAGGACCACCTTCACGTTTTATCCATTTACCGCCTTTGATAAGACCTCCGGCGTAAAGTTTGTCGGCAAATTCCACAGATAAAGGAAAATAATCTTTGCTTTTATCAACTTTTCCCAAGACAACAGTGGCTAAAACAACTGTCTTACCCATTTGGGCAGTAATGGCGGCATTGGCTTGAGGGGCCAATTGACCAGTTGTAAGTGTAATTTTTTTGTTACCAATAACGATATCGACAGAATTTTTTGCCATGATGAATTAAATAAATATAAATTGATTATAGAGTAATACGAGACACTTATTTCTTAAGATTGAGACCCTTAACAATTTTTGTGTAGCGTTCTTCGTTGTGAATTGAGAGATAGCGAAGTAATCGACGTCTTTTGGCCAATTTACTCAATAAACCTCTTTTGGCGGGAGAATCATGTTTGTTTTCACCTAAATGTCCTTGGAGTTTTTCAATTTCTTTTGAAAGAATTGCAACTTGGATTTCTGGAGAACCAGTGTCACCCTTAGCTTGGGCGTATTTTGAGATAATCTCGCTTTTTTCTTCAGTGGTCAATGCCATATAATTATTTGGCTATTTGTCGGTAAAATATAAAATTTTGGAATGGCTCCCAAGAAACCGATTTAATAGTCAGGAAAGGATTATATCACAAAAATTATTCTGAAACTGGTGTCTTGTCTGCAACTGGAGCTTTTTCTTCTAAACAATCTCTATATTTGTCAGTGTTTGTCAATGTTATCCTGCCTGTAAGATGGTTAATAGTAAAACTGCAACCGGCGCACATAGATCCTTTACCACCAAGTTCAGTTTTTACTGTTGCCATAGGGTCGGTGGGCATAAAGTTAACGTGTGCTCCACAAACTGCTTCAATTCTATTTGGGATAAAAGGCATTATTTTATTGATAATATTTTAGGCGGTAGGGGTGGGATTGGGTTTATTGGTACCAGAGGCAATTCCACCAGATTTTTCAATATTTTCGATAGGAGTTGGCTCAGGAGGCATAGTTAAAGTTTCTTCTGGTTGAGTGGCACGAAGACAAATGGCACCAGCTTCGAAGGTTTCTGGAGAAACATTGACACTAAAGGATTGGGTAGCAACTCTTAGACCAATAAGAAGGTCCTTTCCAGAATCAACATCTAGATTTAGACCAAGCATTGGCAACAAGAAGGTAAAAATCTCTGAAAAAGGAGCATCTGGGTCAAGCAAAGTAACTTTTGCCCAAGTTTTATTGACTTGGGTGGGAGTAATTAAAACCCAATTTCCTTCATTGACCATTGAAGCGGCAGCACCAAGGGCTGTTTCATCACCAAGCATAAAGCAAACATCGGCACTAGAGCCATTGTTGTTGATAAGAATTTGGTTAGTTTCGACTTTGGCAGCACCTGATTTTGTTTTTACAACTAAATTTAGATGACCACCATCGTCGTTATAAGAAACGGCTTCAATTTGATCAATGGGATAATCAAGAGAAACAACGAGATTGGAGTTGGTGACGGTGTCAACCATTAACTCCAAACCACTTAATTTGGAATAATTTTGATCAGTTTTTTGAGGACAAAAGACTTTTACTTCTTTTCCTTGTTTTTTAAGAGAAAGTGCCAAGGCGAGAGCGGCACCAACACTGTCAACTGAAAGAGTTGGAACAGCAATAAGGGCGCTTTTAGCGTTATCAACGAGAGTTTTTATTTCAGTAACGTTATAATTTTTCATATTTGTCCTGCTTACAAATGAATGATTATTGGTTAAGTTTGATTCTAATAAAGAGGTATTAAACCTGTTCATTTAGAATTCTTATAGGCTATTATAACATCTCCTATCTTAAAGTCAACATAGGGGCGAAAAGTCATACCGCAATCGTGTCCGACTTTAACTTTTTCAACAATGTCTTTGGCCTGATGGATACCTTCGACTTGGGTATTTTTTGCAATGGCTCCTTCCCTCATCAGGTGGATGGCATCCCCTTTTGTGATTTCACCCTTAGTAACTTTTACCCCTGCAATACGGACTTTTTCGATTTTAAACTCGGCAATAATTATACCTTCTCCAAGGAGGGTATCTTCAATAGTTGGGTCAAGCATTTTTAAGACTTGGGCTTGAATGTCTTCAATAATTTCGTAAATAATTTTTGATTCAAATATGAGGACTTTTTCATTTTCAGCGAGATTTTTAATAGTTTTACTAACAGGGACATTGAAGGCAAAAAGTTCAGCATGGCTGGTTTTGGCAGCAATCACATCATTGTCGTTAACCGGCCCAACGCCAGTATAAATTAAATTTACGTCATCACTTAGGCTGTTTTTTAGAGCTTCTAGAGTTCCCTCAACATCAGCTTTGATGACAATATTTAATCTGGGAGTGTTGGGATCTACAACGGCTTTTGTTTCAGGTACTTTTACTATGAGATTTTCTAAAGGTTGATTGGCAACTCTGGCCCCAACACAGGGCACTTTTTCAAAACCGAGAATCTCTACGGGAGTACTGGGATAGGCTTCTTTTATATTCTTTCCTTTTGAATCAAGTAGGGCCTTTACTTTTCCGGATATATTTTCTGCAAAAATTTGATCTCCCAATTTCAAAATACCCCTTTTTACTATCACTGAAGCTACTGGGCCCCGAGAAGTATCAAGCTTTGATTCGACTACCACTGCCTCAAGAGGAGCATCTGATTCATCCTTTAATTCCATTATTTCGGCATTAAGGAGGATTAAGTCTAGAAGTTCATCAATTCCGGCTCCGGTTTTTGCAGAAATTGGGACTACGGCAATTTGACCACCGTATTCTTCGGGAGTTAGGTCCATTTCTACTAATTGACCCTTGACCATTTCTGGTTGTCGGGTTTCTAAATCATATTTTGTTAATGCAACAATTACCGGAAGATTGGCTTTTTTGATTTGATTAATACACTCTTTGGTTTGGGCCATTACACCATCAGTGGCAGAAATTACCAAGACAACAATATCAGTGGAATCAGCTCCGCGAGCTCTCATGGCGCAAAAAGCGGCGTGTCCTGGAGTATCGATAAAAGTAATAAGACCAGATTTTCCACTTTTTAGCTTTACTTCGGTTTGATAGGAGTTTATGTGCTGAGTAATGCCTCCAGATTCTTTGAGGGCGACATTGGCATTACGGATTTTATCAAGTAGGGTGGTTTTGCCATGATCAATATGACCCATGACGGCGACGATTGGCGGACGATATTTATTTGCCGATTTTGTGGTCATAATTTTATATTTTGTCATTGCGAACGTAATCGTGAAGCAATCTGTAAAAATAGATTGCTTCGTCGCTGCACTCCTCGCAATGATGGGTGCAAAGACTTTTATTTCTTGGTGGCACTAACCTTGATATCTGTATCAGTTAGCATACCAGCCAAACGAACATTTTCTCCTCCTGAACCAATGGCAAGAGCTAGTTGTTCTTCTGGAACTTCGACGATGGCTAAATTTCCTTTTAGGGAAATTACTTTGACATCAGAAGCAGGTGATAAGGCATTAATTATGAATTGGGTTTGATTTTTGGCAAAGGCAACAACATCAACTTTTTCCTCTGCAGGAAGTTCACCAAGAACTGATTGAATGCGGGAACCCTTTTGGCCAATACATGAACCAACAGGATCGATACCGTTTTGAGAACTGGAAACAGCAATCTTGGTTCTCTGGCCTGCTTCTCTAGCAATCTTTTCAACAACAACAGTACGATTGCCAACTTCAGGTACCTCACGAGCAAAGAGTTGTTCAATAAATTCAGGATCACGTCGAGAGAGAACTATATCTTTGCGACCGGTATTTTCATCTTCACGAACATCTTTAATTAAAAATAATTTTTTGGCGCCAATACTTAGAGACTCATTTCTGATTTGTTCTTCTTTCAAAAAGACTCCTTCAGTTTTACCGATACCAACGGTCATTTTATATGGATCAATCCTAAGGATTACCCCAGCAATAAGAGTACCAATTTTTTGGCGATATTCGGAAACAATGGTATCTCTTTCTACTTCATGAATTTTTTGGTCAATGACTTGTTTGGCGGTCATGGCAGCAATACGACCAAAACCAGGAGGAGTTACATTGGTTCTTTTTTCACCATCTAGTTCAAAAATGGCAAATGAACCTGATTCTGGAGCTAAATCTACCTCGAAAAGAGTTTCTTCGGGTACAAGAACACCATGTTCTTTTTGGTCTCTTCTATACGCAGAAATTAAGCCCTGTTCAATGGCGTCGATAATCTCTTGGGGATTGATATTTCTCTCCCCGGCAATTTGTGCTACAGCTGCAGCAAATTCTGTTTTTGGTAGTCTTTTTATATCCATATTTCTCCTTTCGGTAAAACAAAAATGGGGACACACCGGCCCCCATTCCGAATACCACAGATTAATTTCTGATATTATAGCACTAAATAGCTTAAAAACCGATACTTATAGTCCAAGTTCTTTGATGAGTTCTTTTTGTTTATTGGAAAGACGAGAAGGAATTACAACGTTAAGTCTAATGTAGAGATCGCCGACACCATAACCACTAACATCTTTTATACCTTGTCCACGTAAACGAACAAGAGTGTTGGGTTGAGTACCGGATTTGACTCGAATTTTTAACTTCTCACCTAGAGTAGGAACTTCAATAACATCACCTAATATAGCTTGTGATAGGCTTATATTTTGTATTACATAAACATCATTCCCTTCTCTTTTAAAAGTTTTATCGGCTTGGACATCTACATACAAATTAAAATCTTGAAACCTTATCCTTTGACCATCATCAACGCCAGCGGGTATTTTGATTTTTTTCTTGTGACCATCAATATTTACTTCTTTTTCACAGCCATGAGCCGCGTCTAAAAAAGAAATTTTTATTTTGTAGGTCGGTATTTGACGACGACCTTGGTTGCCGAATATACCTCCTCCGCCAAAGGCGGATCCGCCTCCGGCGGAAAAAAATTGTTCAAAAATGTCAAAGGGGTTGCTAAATCCGCCAAAATCAAAATCTGCGCCCTGACCACCGTTTTGACTTTGCCAAGTAAAGTTAAATGGTCCGTTTTGTTGAGTGTAGGTGTGACCTCCAAAATTGCCAGAGTTAGGATCAAATGCCGCATGACCAAACTGATCATAAGCAGACTTCTTTTCAGAATTACTTAAAACTTCGTAAGCTTCGTTTATTTCTTTGAATTTTTCCTCTGCTTCGGGAGATTTGTTCCTGTCTGGATGCCAGGTCATAGCTTGTTTGCGATAGGCAGACTTTATTTCCTCTTTTGAAGCGCCTTTGCTTACACCTAGTGTTTCATAAAAATCTTTTTTCATTTAGATGTCTATTATATCCAAACAAGATTGCCACGTCCTCCGATAAATATCGGAGGACTCGCAATGACGTTTTTTTATTTAACGACCTCGCCTTCTTCAGGTTCAAGATTGCCCTTGGCACCGTCTTCTTTTGGAGTGTCTGACTCGGGAGTAGATTGATCAGATTTGGTGGCATCGGGCTGACCATAAACGGCTTGGCCGATAACTTGAAGCATTTGATTTAGTTCTTCAACAAATTTGTCGTATTCATCTTTTCTAGCATCTTCTTTGCTTATAAGCTTTTTACCCTCTTTTATTTTTTCTTCAATTTTTTCCTTATCTTCAGGTTTTACTTTGTCGGCAAAATCTTTTAGAGTTTTTTCTCCGTTGAAGATGGTGGCATCAAGACGATTTTTACTTTCGACTAAGTCGTGTTTTTCAGCATCTTCTCTAGCATGCATTTCAGCATCGTTTTTCATCTTCTCGACTTCTTCGTCGGTGAGATGAGTGGCGTTTTGAATAGTAATTTTTTGTTCTTTATTGGTGCCTTTGTCTTTAGCTGACACTGAAAGAATTCCATTACTATCAATGTCAAATGTAACCTCGATCTGAGGGGTACCACGGGGTGCTGGGGCTAGACCGTCGAGTATAAAACGACCAAGGGATTTATTGTCGTTGGCCATGGGTCGTTCACCTTGGAGAACGTTTATTTCAACCTGTGGTTGGTTGTCAGAGTAGGTGGTAAATATTTGAGATTTTTTGGTAGGTACGGTCGTATTTCTTTCAATAAGAGGAGTACGAACACCTCCAGCAGTTTCAATACCTAGAGTTAATGGAGTAACATCTAAAAGAACAATGTCTTTGACTTCCCCTGTCAAAACTGCTCCTTGAACGGCAGCTCCAATAGCAACTACTTCGTCTGGGTTGACGGTGGTATTTGGATCACGACCAAAAAAGGTTCGGACAACTTCAACCACTTTTGGCATTCTAGTCATACCGCCAACCATAACAACGTCAGTGATATCTGATTTGGGAATACCAGCATCTTTCAAACATTTTTCTACAGGTTCGATGGTTTTTTGAATTAAATCATCAACCATTTTTTCAAGTTCTGATCGAGTCATTTTTACGGTCAAATGTAGGGACTCTTTGTCTTTTTGAGTGATAAAGGGGAGATTTATCTCTGTTTCACCAGTTGAAGACAATTCTATTTTTGCCTTTTCGGCAGCTTCACGAACACGTTGAAGTGCTTGAGGGTCTTTACTTAGGTCAACACCATGTTCTTTTTGAAAATTTTCAAGAAGCCAGGCGGCAATACGGTGGTCAAAATCATCACCACCTAAAAAGGTGTCACCATTGGTAGCTTTGACTTCAAAGACTCCGTCACCAATTTCTAGAATTGAAATATCAAAAGTCCCACCACCAAGATCGTACACAGCGACTAGACCTTTTTTCTTTTTATCTAATCCATAAGCTAGAGCAGAAGCGGTTGGTTCATTTACAATTCTTTTAACGGTAAGTCCGGCAATTTCTCCAGCTTGTTTGGTGGCTTGACGTTGAGAGTCATCAAAATAAGCAGGAACAGTAATGACAGCATCAGTTATTTTTTCACCAAGATATCTTTCGGCATCTGCCTTGGCTTTTTGGAGGATCATGGCTGAAATTTCTTGGGGAGTGTAAACCTTTCCGTCAATTTCGACAGCGGCCATTTTGTCCTTACCGGCAACAATTTTGTAAGAGGCAATTTTTTTGGTTTTTTCAACTTCGGGATCATCAAAACGGCGACCCATAAGTCTTTTGATACTAAAGACGGTGTTGTTGGGGTTGAGAACCATCTGTCTTTTGGCTAAATCTCCAACAAGTTTTTTGACAGGTTCGACGATAGAAGGAATAGTGTTCCTACCTTCAGCGGTTAAAATAACTTTTGGAGTACCTCCCTCCATAACTGAGACACAGGAGTTGGTTGTACCTAAATCTATACCGATAATTTTGGTTGATGTGACTGACATATTTTTATTTTTTAATTATTAATTATTAATTGATTAATTTGATT
>Ga0172375_10010394_pt1 | contig 12082 bp, 12 predicted proteins | sample LakKiv1m_FD_114537 | JGI IMG/M metagenome (GOLD analysis project Ga0172375, IMG submission 114537) | Freshwater microbial communities from Kabuno Bay, South-Kivu, Congo - kab_092012_11.1m | ecosystem: Environmental > Aquatic > Freshwater > Lake | place: Democratic Republic of the Congo... | reverse complement strand
GAATTTTTACCACGATATTGGCGGCAATCTTGGAGATATCCCTGGCCTCGGAGATCATCTCTGTCGCCTCCAACCCTATAACCTCTGCGCTTACCGGCCCGGAGACTGCGGCGCATATCTCCTCTAAAAGCTGCCTCGCCGGCCTGTTCTCTTTAGCAATAAGGGTAGGGTTAGTAGTCACGCCGTCTATTACGCCTAAGCTGGCTGCCTCTTTTATCTCTTTTATGTTAGCGCTGTCAATGAATATCTTCATAAGGCTTTGCCCTCTTTTACCATTATAGCTGCGCCGATGAGCCCGGAGTCATTGCCGAGCCTGGCCCGAAAGACCCTTACCCTGCCCGACTGCACCTTCATTGCCCGGGCGGCAATAACCTGTTTTACTTTATCGAATAATATTTTTCCTGCGCCGCTAATTCCGCCTCCGATAACAATGCATCCGGGATTAAGTAAATTTATTGCCCCAGCCAACGCAACGCCGAGGTGTCCTCCTACCTCCTGCCAGAGGGCAGTAGCTTTTTTATCGCCTCTTTTAGCCAGACTGCTTAATTCTTCCAGCGAGATCTGCCTCTTGAATAGGAAGCGCGCCTGTCTTAAAATCCGTTTGTTGCCAATGTATGTCTCAAGGCAGGCCCTTCCGCCGCAATTACACCCGGGGCCGATCTCGTTAATAGGCAGATGCCCTATTTCTGCGCTGGCATTATCATCGCCCCGGTATAATTTACCTTCTATAATTATACCTGCGCCCACTCCCGTCCCCAGCGTAAGACAGAGCGCGTTTTTAAATCCTGCTGTCGCACCTATCCTCGATTCTGCCAGGGCCATAAGTTTGGCGTCATTATCCAGAAATACCGGCAACTTTAATGCTTTTTCCAGGATGCGTTTGAGGTTTACCTTGCGCCATCCCGGGATATTAGGTAAAAAATGAACTATACCCCGGCGCTCATCTGTAGGTCCGGGCAACCCCAGGCCTACGCCCAGGATATCCTTATTCCGTAACCTATTGCCGGCTATGATCTTCTTTACAGAAGAAATAATAGCCGCAATCAGGGTATCTTTTAGCGAAAATGCGCCGGTGTCGAGAACTCTTTTATCTATAACCCGGTAGCGCAAATCCAGGAGCGCAACCCTTAAATTCGTACCGCCGACGTCTATGCTTACCGCAAATTTAGCCGCCATAACTTTTGTATTTTATATTAAAGTCATTCTAATTGCAAGGACTAATCTCGCTTATTCTCGCCGAAAACCGCCACCTTGTTACGGCCTGTCTGCTTAGCGTAATAAAGCGCCGAATCTGCATTATCGATAAGTGAGCCCATATCAGCGCCGTCACCGGGAAAGGTAGATATGCCTATACTTACCGTGACCCTGAGGTTCTCGTCGTAAACCCGGATGAACTTCGATTCCACTGACTGGCGGATACGCTCAGCGGCAAATTTTGCCTGCTCTTTATCCGTCTCGGTGAGGATAATCGAAAATTCTTCTCCGCCGTAGCGGCCGATTAAGTCTATCTGCCTGATGTTTTCTTTTATGGTCTTGGAAAGCTCACGCAGTATCGCGTCGCCTACCAGATGCCCGTAATGATCATTATAATCCTTGAAGTGGTCTATGTCGATCATCAGGCAGGAGAAACTATAGTTAAATTTATGCGAACGCTCCACCTCCTCGATGAATCTCTCCAGGTAATACCTGCGGCTGAATACTCCGCTAAGGTTATCCGTGATGGCTAACTCCTGAACCTTCTGGTAAAGGATCGCTCTTTTTATGCCCAGCAGAAATTGCTGTCCTAAGATATGGAATTTATCCTTGTCCTGGTCTTTGGTAAGTTTAGCTGTGAGATAACCGGCCGGGCTCTTGTCTATATCCAGCTGCAAGATAACGTAGTCTTTGTAAGGCGCGAGGTCTTCGCTACTTTTCAGGAATTTACAATCGGCTAACTCGACATGTTTGCCTACTTCTTCTTTAAAATTAAGAAAAACCTTCTCCTCGTCCAGATACTTACATATCTGTTTGGTAAGGTCATACAAAGCTATGGTCTGTTCCAGGGCCTTTTCTAAATCATGATTTTCCTGTTCTAGCCCTGCGTTCTCTGCAAGCGAGGCATTGTACTCATTGTTAGTGCTCTCGTATTCCTTGTTGGTTTTAACAAAGCTGTGCCTGTATAAGAACCTCTTGAGCCAGGAATACAGCAGGATATTTAATACGATTAACAAAGCCACATAAATAAGCAGATGCATGGTATTGGCGCTCATACGCAGATAACCCGGTTTCTTCCCTTTTGTTTTGCCTCATACATCGCCCGGTCGGCTTTCAGTATCAGATCGCTCTCCTCGGAGGCATCATCGGGAAAAACCGCAATCCCGATAGATACGGTAATATTGGTCTCCCAGCCGCGCAGGTTTATCTTTTTGTTTTCTATAAGAACGCGTAACTCCTCAGCAACGCTAACAGCCTTCTTTTTATCTATGCGGGGCAGAATAACACAAAACTCCTCCCCGCCGAAACGGCTTACTATCGGGCCCAGCCCTTTCAGGAAATCGGCGATACTGAAACTGAGGCTTTTCAATACTATATCTCCTGCGGTATGACCAAATTTATCGTTGTAATCTTTAAAATGGTCTATATCCAGCATTAGGAGCGAAAAGGATATTTTTTGGCGTATGCTCCTTTTGCATTCTTCTTTCAGGCGTTCCAGGAAATACCCTTTTGTGTAAAGGGAAGTCAACCCGTCATGTATGGCCAGATTCTGCATCTTATGAAAAAGCTCGCCGTTTTCCAAGGCGACAGACCCAAGGTCGCAAATTGTTACCAGGAGCCTTAAGTCATCCTGAGCATAAAAACCAGGGGCCTGATTATCCAGCCTCAATATCCCCAGAAACTTGTGGTCGCTTATAAGCGGGGCGCCGATAAAAGAAGAAATAACCCGCATATCCTGGCTTTTTAGCCTTTCCAGGTCAAAGCGGAAATCCTTTCTAGCGTCCTCTATTATCAGGGGACTGACATGCCGTATAATCCAGGAATCAAAGATATCCCCTTTTTTAGCCTTTATTACAAGCTTCTTGTCTTCTTTCCTGGTTTTTACTACACTGAGTTCGTTGGTCTGGGGGTCCGCAAAATAAAGTATGCAGGTCCCCTTATGATTGGCGACAAGCGAAAAGGCGATAGAGGTAAGGCTGTTGGCTATGGACTCCAGGTTAAGGTCGCGGTTGATATTCTCGATAATCTCCTTAAGGCTCTGGTAGCGCCCTATCTTCTCCTGCAATACGGCCTTACTATTTATCCTTCTGGAATTCTGATCGGCGAGTATATTGATTTTCTCCTGAAGCTGTCCTCTTTCGATCTGAAGGTAATATTTCTTTTCGGTATTCTTTTTTAGAAGGTAATAAACAATGAGGATGCTTGCCAGGTAAAATAACGGCAGCACCTTAAAAAGATGCCCTCCTAAAATAACCGCCAGAAAAAGGGGTAGGAACACGTAAAGGAACAGAAGAAATATAATAGTGAAGGCGATCCTGCTGGGAAGGGTCTTTCCTAACGAAAGGATGAAATCTTTGTATCTATATGATGGTTGCCTCGGTATCTTTATCAAAAAAGTGCACCTTGCTCATGTCAAAAACTACGTCCATATCCTGATTGATCTTGGGCCTGTCGTGCGCACCTACGCGGGCGATAAAAGTATGTTTTCCGGTATTAAGATAGAGGTATACCTCTGAGCCCATAGGCTCGGCCACTTCGCAGTTGACCCTTACGATATTATCCGGCGGAGCCTCCGAAACGAATAGTTTGTCATAAATATCCTCTGAGCGTATACCGAAAACAACTTCTCTCTCGTTATAAGGAAGCAGTTTTTCGTACATATCCTCGACTATCTTAATTGCGATCTTACCTTCGTCAAAATAGATACGTCCGTCTTTTTTGATAATTTTGCCCTGCATGAAATTCATGGGAGGGGAACCGATAAAACCTGCCACAAACTTGTTTATGGGGTAATCGTAAATAGAGATAGGATCTGCTACCTGCTGCAGGATGCCGTCCCGCATTACCGCAATCCTGTCTCCCATAGTCATGGCCTCAACCTGGTCATGGGTCACATAAATCATGGTAGTCTGCAGCCTGATGTGCAGCTTATGTATCTCGGTGCGCATCTGCACCCGAAGCTTGGCATCCAGGTTACTTAAGGGTTCATCAAAGAGAAAAACCATCGGCTTCCTTACGATTGCCCTGCCTACCGCCACCCTTTGCCTCTCGCCACCCGAAAGCTCTCGAGGCCTGCGGCCAAGAAGGTGTTTTATGCTTAGTATATCTGCGGCCTCATTGACACGCTGGATAATCTCCGTCCTGGGGTAATGACGGAGCCTCAGGCCAAACGACATGTTTTCAAATACCGTCATGTGCGGATAAAGGGCATAACTCTGAAAGACCATGGCTATATCGCGGTCTTTAGCAGGAACTTCATTAACCAGTTTGTTGCCTATGTAGATGTCGCCGCTGGTAATCTCTTCTAAGCCGGCAATCATACGCAGGGTGGTAGACTTGCCGCAGCCAGAGGGGCCTACCAGGACCATAAACTCCTTATTTTCGATCCCCAGGCTTACGTTATTGACTACCCTTGTCCCGCCGTTAAAAACCTTGGAAACATTCTTAAGACTTACCTGAGCCATAGTTTTGTCCTCGTCTAAATTTAAGGATTATTATATTATATTTCCTTATAAAATCAACCTAAATAATCTAATATCTGGGCGATGCTGGATTTCATGTTTTTGCGGTGTAATATAATATCGACAAACCCGTGTTCAAGCAAGAACTCCGAACGCTGAAATCCGGCCGGCAACTTCTGTTTTATGGTCTGCTCGATAACGCGCGGGCCGGTAAAGCCGATCAGGGCCTTAGGTTCGGCTATAATCAAATCCCCCAGGCCTGCGAAGGAAGCCATCACGCCTGCCATGGTAGGATTAGTAAGCACGGAAATAAAGGGGAGCCTCTCCCGGTGGTGATAGGCGAGGGCTGCGGAAGTCTTGGCCATCTGCATCAGGCTAAACATCCCCTCATACATCCTGGCCCCTCCGCCAGAGCCTGAAACTATTATTACGGGAAGCTTATTCTTGGTAGCGGCTTCAATAGCGCGGGTCAGTTTTTCCCCGACCACTGAGCCCATTGAGCCCATGATAAAACGCGAGTCTGTTACCCCGATGATTACTTCCTTGCCATCCAAGAGGCCTTGGCCTGTTATTGCCGCTTCTTTTAATCCGGTTGCCGCCTGATCCTGGGCTAACTTCTCGGCGTAGCTTTTGTGCCCTTTGAACCCTAACGGATCTGCAGAAAGCATATCCTTATCATGCTCCTGGAAGGTGTCTTTATCTATAAGCGTATCAATCCTCTCGTAGGCAGTAAGGAGGAAATGATACTCGCACTTTGGGCAAACCTTAAGATTCTCCTCCAGGGTCTTATTGTAAAGCACCTCTGAGCAGGCTTCACACTTGATCCAGAGGCCGTCAGGGATCTCTTTTTTCTTTAACCTGACTATTGTGTATTTAGGCTTTCCGAAAAGCGCCATAGGCATAACCTCGAATATTAAGCCTCTTCGTGCTTGTTTATTACCAGGCCAGATAATACCTTGGGATAAAAATAGGTGGATTTAGGCGGCATCTTATTGCCGCCCAGAGCCACCGACATTATCTGCTGTATTTTTACCGGATTAAGAAAGAATACTATTGCGCGAGGCTCTCTGTCTGACCTATCGATTAATTCCTGCGCATGAGGGCTGAAGACAAACTGCTCATTATTCTCAAGGTCAAGTCCAAGGATTTTCTTTAGAACGATGTAATTAAGGATACAGACATCAAGAGACCTGAAATCTTTCGGTTTATCGCTTATGATCTTATCTAGGATTTTGACATTCTTTAACCTAAGCAGCGAATACCTTTTATCGTAATACATGCCAAGCACATGCTCGCTGCGGCCGCCCTTCTCCATGAGAAAGAAAAACCTGCTCTTATCCTTGACCTCCTCTACGTCAAAATACTCTTTTAATTTGTCTCTAAGAAGAGCCGCGTCTATCCTGGAGCCTAACTCTACTAAGCGATGTATAGGCAGGATCGCTAGACCGCGCTGGTCCGGATTGGTAAAATATGCCAGCACATAATTAAAACCCTCTTCCCCCGTAGTAAGGCCCAGCTTCTTCTTCATCTTGTCCCTAAAGGCGCAGGCTACTTCATAGCGGTGGTGACCATCGGCAATAAAGATGTTTTCCCCTGACATTTTTTTCTCTATATCAGATATGATACCAGGCGAATCCAGCCTCCATACTTTATGTATAACTTTATCTTCGTCTACTAAATCAATAAAGGGCTTCTGGTCCTTGAGGTATTTCTGATAGATACCCTGGATAATGCGTTTCTTATCCGAAAATATCACAAATATAGGACTGAGATTAGCCTTTACTCTTTTCAGAAGCCTGAACCTGTCTTCTTTGGCTTCCGTGTGCGTATGTTCATGGCCGAAGGTAGACTTTTTCTCTTCCAGATAAAGCCTGGCGATAAACCCTAAGCGTATCCTTTTTTCCCCTTTAAGATTATACTGCTGGCTATAGAAATATACCGCAGGCCTGCTATCATTAACAAGGACTTCGTTCTTAAACCAATCCTTAAAGTAAGCGGAGGCCCTTTTATATTTATCTTCTCCCGGGATATCCTTTGCTAAGAGTATATGGATAAGGTTATTTTGATGCAGATCATGGAAATACTGCTGACGCTGCGGAGAGATTACGTCATAGGGCGGACAGACCACCTTGGAAAGTTCTTTTATCTTCTCCTGATTATAGACAATTGCCTTAAAAGGCTTTATCTTCGCCATAGATAGATAATATTAGCAGCAAGCGCTCCTAGACCGTCCATAGCAATATCGAAAATAGAAGCGGACCTGTGCGACACAAATATCTGGTGTAACTCGTCGCTCGCCGCATAAAGCAGGCATAAGAATAATATCAGGCAAAAACGCCCGGCCCAGACAGCACGCAGTCCGCCTGCCTTTAATGCGCGGCCCAGAAGCACGGACAAGAAGGCGTATTCTAAAAAATGAAAAGCAACGTCCTGGTATTTAAATACCGAGGGTATCTCCTCTCCCGGGATAGACGATACAGAAAAAATAATTATAGCATAAATTACTACGGGCAGCCAATATTTAATAAAGAATTGCAGCCTGGCGGGATTCGGATTAGGCCCGGGGCCGGGGGTTTTATTTCTGGGTACAGGCATTACATCCTTCTTTTGCCCTGGGGCAGACGTTTCCCTTAACTGGATCACCCTTGGACTTACCTTGCCTGCGGTAGTCAGTAGCATAAAAACCGGAACCCTTAAAAATAATGCCGGAACCGCTGCTGATGAGCCTCTTGACCTTCTTATCGCATTTAGGACACTTATTCAAAGGCCTCGCGGTGATATTCTGAAAGGCCTCAAATCTATGTCCGCAATGCGTGCACTCGTATTCGTAAGTAGGCATTCGACCCCCTTATCTGTTAAACGCGTTTTTTATCTTATCGGAAAAACTATTTTTATCCACTGCCTCTCCTGAGGCCTTGGCAAATTCCTCTATAAGTTTTCGCTGCTGGGCATTCAGATTCTGCGGGATCTCTACTTCAACCTTAACCAGCTCATCGCCCTTACCGTGGCCGTACACATCCTGGATCCCTTTTTCTTTAAGCCTGAATATCCTGCCGCTTTGCGTACCTGCAGGCACCTTCATCTTAACGCTTCCCTCAAGCGTAGGCACTTCCACCTCTGCGCCCAGCATCGCCTTTACCAGGCTGATCTTTATCTGGGTCAAAATATCATTATTATGCCGCTCGAAAATATCATGCGGCTGAACTTCTATATTGACATAAAGGTCACCCTTGCCGGCTAAACCTGCCTCTCCTTCTCCCCTGACTCTAAGGTGCGACCCGTTATCAACGCCTGCGGGAATCTTAACCTTAATCTTGTGCGTTACCTTGGTACGGCCCTCTCCCCGGCAATCAGGACAGGGAGCCTGTATAATTGAACCTTCCCCTCTGCAGTGCGAACAGGTCTGCGCCAGCTGAAAGAACCCGTTGGAAACTACTGTGCGGCCAGAACCTTTGCACTGCGGACAGGTGGTTTTCTTAGTTCCCGGCTTTGCTCCGCTGCCCAGGCAGGTAGAACAAGTATCATAACGAGGCAGGTTAATCGTCTTCTCTACTCCGCGGGCCGCATCTTCCAGAGAGATGGATGCGGTAACTTCTAGATCGCGTCCGCGGCGGCTGCGCGTGGCTCGGGACCTGCCCCTTGCGCCAAAGATATCAAAACCTAAATCGGAGAATATATCATCGAATAAACCTCCGCCGAATCCGGAATCGGAAAAATCCTGGAAAACGCTGGAAAAATCAGCGCCCTTGAATATATCTTCGTAGGCATATTTCTGGTCTATTCCTGCATGGCCGTACTGGTCATATAATGCGCGCTTATTGACATCGGACAATACGGCATAGGCCTCAGATAACTCCTTGAACTTTTCCTCAGCCTCTTTCTTCTGCTCAGCCGGAACCCGGTCAGGATGATACTTAAGGGCAAGGCCCCGGTAGGAGGTTTTTATCTCCTCCAGGGTAGCATTCTTTTTAACACCTAAAATCTCGTAATAATCGCGTTTTGTTGACATTTTATTAAAAGCTCAAATCCCAAATCCAAAATAGCGGTTTGGGATTTGACCTGCCTGCCGCAGGCAGGGATTTGTTTGGGTTTAGTAATATTGGGGTTTACTTTTTGTTATCGTCCTCTTCTTTATACTCCGCGTCTATAATATCCTCTTTCTTATCCTGGGCTCCCGAAGGCTCTTCTGTCTTAGCGCTACCCGGGCCTGGCCCCTGCTGTTGCCCCTGCTGTTTAGCCGCAGCTTGTTTATAAATCTCTTCTGCCAGCTTATGCGAGGCCTTGGTTAGTTCTTCCATCCCTTTTTTAATTCTTTCTAAATTTTTATCTTTTATCGCAGACTTGAGGTCATTTAACTTTACCTCTATGTCGGCGCGCTCTCCCTGACTAACCTTATCGCCGAAGTCTTTGAGGGATTTTTCCGTAGCATAGGCAAGGTTATCGGCCTGATTAATGAGCTCTACCTCTTCTTTCTTCTTGGTATCGTCTGCGGCAAACTTCTCGGCGTCGCGCACCATCTTTTCAATCTCTTCTTTGGAGAGCTTCTTGGGAGCAGTGATGCGTATAGACTGTTCCTTGCCGGTGCCTAAGTCCTTGGCTGAAACATGCACAATACCGTTAGCGTCAATATCAAAGGCAACCTCTACCTGAGGTACGCCGCGCGGCGCAGCAGGAATACCCACAAGGTCAAACCTGCCAAGCTCCACGTTACCTTCAGCATCTGCTATGGAACGCTCTCCCTGTATAACGCGGATGGTCACAGCAGTCTGGCTATCCGCGGCAGTAGAGAAGATCTGGCTTTTTCTCGTAGGGATGGTAGTGTTTCTTTCTATGAGCTTAGTATTGACGCCGCCCAGTGTTTCAATCCCCAGCGAAAGGGGCGTTACGTCAAGCAACAAAACGTCTTTTACCTCTCCCTTTATAATCGCCGCCTGAATAGCGGCGCCCATGGCCACGCACTCCATAGGGTCTACCCCGCGCTCTATCTTTTTGCCGAAATAATCTTCAACAAACTTCTGCACGATAGGCATCCTGGTAGGCCCTCCTACCATGATAATCTTATCCACGCCTTTTTCTCCGAACTCAACGCCTTCTTTAGCAAAAGCGTCTTTTGCGTCCTTCAGCGCCTGCTCCAGCGGACCGCGGCACCTCTCTATAATCGGGTTACCCAGTTCATCGAGTTTTGCGCGGTTAATAGACATGGTCAGATGTTTAGGGCCGCCGGCATCAGCAGTGATAAAAGGCAGGTTGATATCCGTGGTCAGGGTGCTTGAGAGCTCGACTTTTGCCTTTTCTGCTGCCTCGCGTAAACGCTGCAGGGCCATCTTGTCGTTTTTCAGTTCTATCCCGTTCTCGCGCTTGAATTCTTTGGCAATATAATCAATCAACACATTATCCATATCCGTTCCGCCCAGTTGAGTGTCTCCGTTGGTGGCCATAACCTTAAAGCCGCCCTCTTTCCACATCTCCATGATCGTTACGTCCAGGGTGCCTCCGCCGAAATCAAAAACCAGGATTTTTAATTCCTTGCCGGCCTTCTCCAAGCCGTAGGCAAGGCAGGCTGCAGTCGGCTCGTTGATTATGCGCAGCACCTTAAGCCCGGCTATCTCTCCTGCGTCCTTGGTAGCAGTCCTCTGGTTATCGTCAAAATAAGCGGGGCAGGTAATTACCGCTTCTTCAACCTTATCCCCGAGATAACTTTCAGCATCCTGTTTTATCTTCTGCAGGATAAAGGCAGAGATCTGCTGCGGCGTATATTCATTGCTAAACACCTTGAATTTGTAGTCGCTTCCCATCTTGCGCTTCGCCGCCTGTATAGTGCCTTCGGCATTTATCGCTGCCTGGCGCCTTGCCGGCTCACCGACTAAACGCTGCGCATCCTTGGTAAAAGCAACGTAAGAAGGGAAGGCCTTGCCCGAGGCGACTCCTGCCCCCTCTGCCGAAGGGATAATCACAGGTCTGCCTCCCTCCATTACCGAAGCTGCAGAGTTAGATGTGCCTAAATCAATTCCAATTACTTTTGCCATAATATCCTCCTTATTTCTGTTCTTCTTTTATCTCTCCTTCAATAATGCCTTTTTTGGAAACCTTGACTTTTGCGGTCCTGATAACGCGATCATACAAAAAGTACCCTTTCTGTAATTCTTCAACCACCGTATGCTCGGGTAAATCCTTATTCTCTACCTGCATCAGGGCCTCGTGCAAATGCGGGTCGAAAATATTCCCCTCAGCTTCAATAGGCCTGACCCCGTGTTCTTTAAGCATGTCATAAAGATGCGCCAGGATCATCTCCACCCCTTTTAAAAAAACAGAGAGGTCCTGTTTCTGCGACTGGGCTAACGCCACGGTACGCTCCAAATCATCCAGTATGTTTAATAATTCTACGATTATGCCTTCGTTGGCGAACTTAACGAAATCCTGCTTCTCCCTCTCCAGGCGCTTACGCGTATTATCGAAATCCGCCTGCAGACGCATTATCCTCTCCCAGTATTCTCCTGCCTTCGTAACCTCTTCTTTGAGCTTTAAATACTCGGACTCTTTCAAAGAAAAGGTTTTCTCTTCCTGAGGAGGTGCTTCCTGGGGCTTCTTATCTTCCTTTTTATGCTCTGACATAAGCTAAATCCTGTTTAATACCTCGCTTAATACCTCGGATACATATTCCAGGGCCGGGACAATATGCCTGTATTCCATGCGCATAGGGCCTAAAACAGCTATACTGCCGCAGGGCTTATCTTTCAAGTTATAACGCGCAACTACAAGCGAGTAATTATTCATCTCCTGGCATCCCAGCTCTTCGCCGATATAAATCTTGGTCTTATCATTGAATTCCTGGTTGATGATATTAAGGAGGTTGCGTTTTTCTTCGAGCATCTTGATTAAAAGCTTTACGCGCGTAGAATCCTGGAACTCCGGCTGCTCCAAAATAAAGCTTACCCCTCTGTAGAAAAACTTATCCTGCCAGTCCAAAAGCGATACTATACTGGTATAGTGGGTAATCGCGGAGATCACTTCGGATGTCTCTTCGAGGGCGTCCTCCAGGCGGTTGATCGCTCTCTTGTAGCCGTTGATAATAGACTCTTTCTCGGCATCCAAAAGCTGCATTTCAGAAACCAGAAAATCCACATAATAACGGTATCCTTTATTCGTAGGTATCCTGCCACCGGAGGTATAGGGGTGGGTCAGGTATCCTGCTTCCTCCATTTCGGCAAAGATGTTTCTTATGGTAGCTGAGCTTAAGCCAAACTCTTTGGCTATATCTTCCGAGGCCACCGCAGATGCATTCTGAATATACCTGTTTATGGTCACTGCCAGGATTGACTTTTTCCTGGATTCATAATCTACGTTTCTTACCATAATTATTCCTTTTAAAGGTTCACTAGCACTCTCATAGCAGGAATGCTAAGGTATAAGTTTAGCATAAAACAGTG
>Ga0172375_10010393_pt1 | contig 12084 bp, 18 predicted proteins | sample LakKiv1m_FD_114537 | JGI IMG/M metagenome (GOLD analysis project Ga0172375, IMG submission 114537) | Freshwater microbial communities from Kabuno Bay, South-Kivu, Congo - kab_092012_11.1m | ecosystem: Environmental > Aquatic > Freshwater > Lake | place: Democratic Republic of the Congo... | reverse complement strand
TTTAAATCAAAAGAAGAAGCAAATTCTTATTCTTTAGTTAAATTCCCGTTCAGTTGTATTAAATATTAAAAAATGGCAGATTACGGATTTTCTGAAAAAAGAAATAAGAAAAAAGAAAAGAAAAGAGATAAGAAAAAACACCCTTATAAACAGGGGGGAAGTCAAAGAACATTTGAGATAAAATAAATTATTTTATAAACTGTTTTTTCTTTTTTATAAAATGTATGAATTAATCTTTTTATTAATGTTAGGTTTGTGTTATCTTCTCTTTGCAGTTGTTCAAGATTTAAAGTCTAGAGAAATTGCTGACTGGCTTAATTTTTCATTGATTATCTTTGCATTAACTTTTAGATTTTTTTATTCTTTGTTCTCTAAGAATGATTTTACTTTCTTTTTTCAAGGTTTAATCGGATTTCTAGTCTTTTTGGGTTTAGGTAACTTATTTTATTATTCTAGACTATTTGCAGGAGGAGATGCAAAGCTTATGATTGCTTTAGGAACAATTATTCCATTAAATTATTCTTTTTCTGGAAATTTATCTCTATTTTTTAATTTTTTAATCTGTTTTTTTATAGCTTCTTTAATTTATGTTTTAATAGTAAGTATTACCTTAACAATAAAAAATTTCAAAAATTTCAAAAATAAATTTCTTAAAGAATGTAAAAATCAAAAGAAACTAATTATCCTTGCTTGGATATTATTATTTTTATCCATTGTTTTAAATTTTGTACTTTTTAATAATTTTAATATTCTTTATATTGGTTTTTTCATTTTAATATTAGTTTATTCCTATATTTATTCAAAAGTATTAGATGAAAGCTGTATGATTAAAGAAGTTTTAACTAAAGATTTAACAGAAGGAGACTGGCTTTACAAAGATGTAAAATTAAAAAAGTCTATAATAAAATCTAACTGGGAAGGATTGAATGCAAAAGAATTAAAAAAATTAAAAGATGAGTTAAAAAAAGTAAAGATAAGACAAGGAATTCCTTTCTCTCCAACTTTTTTAATTGGATTTATCTTTTTTATAATTTTGTATTTTTTTAATATTTCTTTATGGTATCCTTTTTGGTAACCATAATCTTTCTTCAATTTCTTCTTTAACTTGTTCTTCTTTTAAGAGCTTTTCAGTTATCTTTTCCTCTTTTTTATCTTCTTTAAGAATTTTCTCTTTTATTATTTCTAATTTTTCCATAGAACTCCTTTCTTTTTTTAAATCTTTATTCTTATAAATAGGGATTAAACTAATTATTTCATGATTAAATAATTCAGATTTTTCTGTTTTTATTTCTAAAGGTATTAAATTTTTCTCTATTTTTTCTTTTATTTTTTGAGTTAATAAAAGGGTACTTTCTTTTATCTTTCCATGACTTTTAGGTATGACTAATGCATTTCCCTCAGATAATGGATTTATATCTAATACAACAATGTTTTCTTCATCTTCTTCTAAGATACATGAAGGTATCTTTTTTGAACTAATTAAGCAGAAAACACATTCCTCTTGTTTTAGTATGTTATTTTTTTCTAAAAAATTTTCTAATTCTTCTGGATTCATTAATCCTAATTTTTTTAATGAATCTTCTTTTTTATCTTCTGGAAAATTATTTTGAATATAAGAACTTAATTTTTCTTTTATTTCTTCTAATTCTTCTTCTGAAATTTTCATTATTAGATTTCTTGATTTATTTAAGAACCAAAAGCTCTTCTCATGTCTATTACTTGTATTGAGCTTACACCCTCTAATTCTTTAATTTTCTCTTCAAGTTTTTCTGATTCTACTTCTTCAGACCAAGCAAAAAAAGCGATTATAGCTTTTAATCCAAAAGCTATTGGTTCTTCTTCAAAACTACAATTTTTTCCTCCAAAACTTTCTATTAGTTCTTTAGCTTTATTTTCTATAACCCCCAGGTCTGTTTCAGGTGAATTAGGCAAAATCTTTATTTTTACTGCTGCTATTCCCATAAATTTCTTAAATTTTTTTGATTTATAAGTCTTTGTTATTTCTTTATTTATTGCAAATCCTTAAAAACCTGTATTTATTTTTTTAATTATGCCTACAACAAATTATGACCGAATTGTTGAAAAAATCTCTAAACTTTCAAATACAGATAAATTGGAAATTGAAAGATTAATTGAAGCAAAAAGGGCTAGACTTTCAGGATTAATAAGTAAAGAAGGGGCTGCTCAAATAGTTGCTGCAGAGTTAGGAATTAACTTTGATAATCAAAAATTAAAAATTGAAGAATTACTTCCTGGAATGAAAAAGGTTAATGTTGTTGGAAAAATAATTAATCTTTATCCTGTAAGAACATTTAAAACAAAAAAAGGAGATGAAGGCAAAGTTGCAAATATGATCATTGCTGATGAAACTTCAAATATTAAGACTGTTTTATGGGATACTAAAGACATCTCTTTAATTGAGTCAGGAGAATTAATTGAGGGTACGACTATTGAAATTATTAATGGTAGTATGAGGGATAATGAAATTCATTTAAGCAGTTTCTCAGAAATTAAGCTTTTAGAAATTGATCTTGGAGAGGTTAAAACAGGTAAAAATTTTAGATTTGAGAAGATTGAGGGATTAAAGAAGGGGGAGAGTGTAAAAGTAAGAGCATTCATAACCCAATCTTTTGATGTTAAATTTTTTTATGTTTGTCCTAGTTGTGGTAAAAAAGTCATTCAAGAAGGAAATTCTTTTAGTTGTAATGAACATGGTAAAGTTCCTGGAGAAAAAAGAGCTTTAATTAGTTTAATTTTAGATGATGGCACAGGAACAATAAGAGCAGTAGCATTTCAAGAAAATCTTGAGAAATTAGGATTAAATACAAATGATGAATCTAATTTAATAAATCAAAAACAGTCTTTATTAGGAAAAGAACTTATCTTTTATGGTTCAATAAAAGAGAATAAACTCTTTAACAATCTTGAGATGAATATAGAATCAGTAGAAGAAGTAAATCTTGATAATCTAATTTTAGAATTAGAAAAGGGTAATAAAAACTAATTTATAATCAATTATCTTTTTTCTTTGATGTTATTAAAAACACATTTAGTCTTTAATTTGTTTTTCTTTATTTTATTTTATAATTTTTTTAATTTAAGTATATTCAATTTTTTATCTTTACTATTTTTTATCTTTGGAACAATCCTTCCAGATGTTGATTCAAAACTTTCTAAAATTGGAAAGAAAAAAGTTTTTAGAGTTTTACAATTTTTTGTAAAACATAGAGGTTTTATGCATAGTTTTTTCTTTATAATCCTAATTTTCTTAATCACTTCTTTTTTACCTTTTATATTAAGAATTTACTTATGTTTCGGATTGTTTTTACATATTTTTTTAGATTCTTTAACTATAAGAGGTATCAATTTTCTTTATCCTTTCAAATTTAAGATTAGGGGTTTTGTGAAAACAGGGAGACTATTTGAAAAAATTGTTTTTTACTCATTTGTCTTTTTAGATATTTCCTTATTTTTATTTAAATTAGTTGTTTTTTAAGATATATCCAAAAAAGGAATAATCTTTATAAATAAATGAATTTTACAATTTTTATGAGTCCCAAAAAAATTTCAGATGAAGAAGATGAAGATGATTTAGAAGAGCTTAAATCTACTTATGATCCTAAAAGCGGAAAAGAACCCCAATTAACTGATCTTCCTGGAATAGGGCCTGCTGTTGCAGCAAAATTAGAATCAGCAGGGATTTATGATTTAATGTCTTTAGCTGTTATGGGGCCTAGTGAATTAGCAGAAATAGCAGGGGTTGGGCCAGGTGTTGCAAGAAAAGCTATACAAGCTTCAAGAAAATTACTTAATTTGGGTTTTGTAAACGGAGTTGAGTTTGCTGAAAAAAGAGCAAATATTTGTTATATCACAACAGGAAGCAAAGAATTGGATTCACTCTTGGGAGGAAAAGGGGTTCAAGGAAGAGCTGTTACAGAAGCTTTTGGGGCTTTTGGTAGTGGAAAAACTCAACTTGGATCAATGTTAGCTGTAAATGTGCAAATGCCTTTAGAAAAAGGTGGAGCTAATGGAAAATGTGTTTTTATTGATACAGAAGGGACTTTTAGACCTGCAAGAATAAGACAGATAGCAGAAGGGATTGGTGCTGATCCTGAAAAAGTTTTGAAAAATATTTTTGTTGCAAGAGCTTTTAATTCTGATCATCAAATCTTGTTACTGGATAAAGTAAGTGAAATGATTAAGAATGGAGAACCTATTAAATTAGTTATTATAGATTCTTTAACAGCTCATTTTAGAGCAGAATTCTCAGGAAGAGGCCAATTAGCTGATAGACAACAGAAACTTAACAAATACTTACATAATCTAATGAAACTTGCTGAACAACATAATCTTGTAGTTTATGTTACAAATCAAGTAATGTCTAATCCTGCACAGATGTTTGGAGATCCAACAGTAGCAATAGGGGGGAATATAGTTGGTCATGCTTCTACATATAGAATTTATTTAAGAAGGGGTAAGAAAGATTCAAGAGTTGCAAAATTAATTGATAGCCCTGATCTTCCTGATACAGAGGCAATCTTCTTTGTTACAGAAAAAGGGATTGTTGATGAACAATAAAAATAAATTTTATTATATATTAGCTTAAATCAAATATTTTAAGTGAAGATAAATCTCATTTTAACAAGTTTACTATTCTTCCTATTAAAAGATTAGAATATAAAATCAAGAATTGTGTTTTATTAATAATTTTAATACTTATGATAATAAAAAGGATACTCTTTATGAAAAATTAAATTTTATAAAAAATATTAGAATTAATGATATACTTTAAAAAATAAGTTTATTCAACTATCTCATCATTATCAAACCATAAGGCTATTTCTCTTTTTGCACTTTCTGGAGAATCAGATGCATGAACAACTGTTTCATGACAATTTGTTTTTGTATTAATTTTCCCATATTTCCCTCTAATACTCCAAGGGTCACATTCGTCAGGGTTTGTTTTTCCTATTGCATCTCTTACTTTTTTAACAGCATCTTCTCCTTCATATACGATTGCTATAACTTTCTCATGATTATGTAACTCCCCCATAATATGTTTTATTAGGTCTTCATAAAAAGGTTTGCCTTTATGTTCTGAATAATGCATTTCTGCTAGTTCTCTTTTAACATTTGAAAGTTTTAATGCAACCATCTTTAAATTTAAAGAATACAAATCTGTAATAATATTCCCTGCTAAGTGTTTTGCCATTGCATCTGGTTTTATTAAGACTAAAGTTCTTTCTTTCATAATCTTTAATTCAAATCTTTATTTAAAAACATTTTTATTTTTATTATTAATAACCTTTATTAATTAATAAGATATCTTTAAAATATGAGTTTAATTGATTTTGAAAAAGTTACAATTGCTGATTTACATATACATTCTAGATTTTCAAGAGCATGTAGTCCTAATATAAATATTGAAAACCTTGTGAAATGGGCAAGGATTAAAGGGCTTAATCTTATTGGGACAGGAGATTTTACTCATCCTATTTGGATTAAAGAAATTCGAGATAAACTTAAAGAAAAAGATGGGTTATATTATTATGAAGATTTTCCTTTTATTATAACAGGAGAAATATGTTTAACTTATACCCAAGAGAGAGGTAGAAGAATACATCTTGTTATACTTGTTCCTAATTTAGAAATTGCTGAAAAAATTAATTCTTACCTTGATACAAAAGGGAGAAGAGATTATGATGGCAGGCCAATATTTAAGATAAGCTGTGAACAATTTACTCATGACCTTTTTGATATATCCAAAGATATAGAGATAATTCCAGCACATATTTGGACTCCTTGGTTTGGTATTTTCGGAAGTGAAAGTGGTTTTGATTCTTTAAAAGAGGCCTTTGGAGAGCAATTTGAAAATATACATGCAATTGAAACAGGAATGAGTTCTGATCCTGAAATGAATTGGAGAATAAAAGAGTTAGAAAATAAGTCTATAGTAAGTTTTTCTGATGCTCATAGTTTCTGGCCATTTAGACTTGGAAGAGAAGCAACTATATTCAAAAAATTAAATTCTTATTTTGAATTAATTAACCAAATTAGAGAAAACTCTTTTATTTCAACAATAGAAACAGATCCTGCTTACGGGAAATATCATTGGGACGGTCATAGAAATTGTAAATTTTCTTGTTCTGCTAAAAAATCAAATTCCCTAAATGGGATATGCCCAGTATGTAAAAAAACAATGACAATTGGGGTTGAAAATAGAGTTGAAAAACTAGCAAGTTTTCCAGAAGGATTTAAATCTTCAAATTTTAAGCCTTTTTTTAAAATTCTTCCATTACATGAAATCATTTCTTTAAATTTAGAAACAAATTTAGAAAGTAAAAAAACCTGGCAAGTTTATAATGAATTAATATCTTTTTTTAATACTGAATTTAATATTTTGTTTAATGTTACAAAAGAAGAGTTTATATCTAAAAATATTGATACTAAATTAATAATTTTAATTCTTAAAAATAGGGAGGGTAAAATTCAAGTTAAACCCGGGTTTGATGGAGAATATGGGATTGCATTGCTTGAAGAAAAACAAAAAACTCTTATTTAATCTCTATAAAAGAATTTTGCATCAAAAATTTTTTTAGATCGCAATAATTTTTTAAATCCTTTTTATTTCCTGCTTTTTTTAAAAAAATAATAGTTGTATAATCTTGATTTTTTTCTTGATTTGTTTTTTTAGAACTATTTAACCCCCTACTTATAACTTCAGCATAATAAAGTGTATCTCCATCAAAACCTTCAAATGAGGAATATGAACCAATTCTGTTGGCTCTTTTGGTCATAAAATTAAATTGTTCTTCTAATTGATTCCTTATTTTTTTGTCTTCTTCTGCTAATCCTTAAATAAAGTTGGTACTTGAACATACAGTCTGAGATTTAGAAAATTCTTTTTTTACTATCTCAGATAAAAATTTCCTTTGATATTCCTTTAAAATAACAGCCATAAAAGAATGAAGTATTCTTATTTAAAATTTAATTATTCTCTCAAATATAATCATTTAATTGAAAATTCTAATCCTTCTTTCTTTGCACTTTTTTCTATTTCATCAATATAATTATTCAATTTCTTTTCAGCTTCTTTTGGATTTTCAGATTCTATTTCTAAACTATATCTACCTGCTGCAATATATCTTACTTTTATTTCTTTAGGAGATAAAACTTTCTTGATCAAACAGATCCCATTTGACTTATTGCTAAAAAGGGATATTCCCATTTTTATAATCTTTTTTTTCTTTTTACTTGTATTTACTATCTGTAATATTTTTTCTAATTCTTCTTTTGTAAAATAGGTTTTCCCTTTTTCTTCATCATTTTTTATTTCTTCAATAAAGTCAATTATATTTCCTTTTTTATTTATTTTCTCAAAAACTTCTTGAAATTTCTCTCCTATAACCGCTTTTATAATATTAAAATAACTTTTCTTTAATTCTTCTTTTTCAAACATCTCTTTTTTTTCTTTTTGAGTTACTCTTCGGAGTGAAAGTTCAATTGTTCCAGAATCTGAAATTCTTAAAACTTTACAAACAATCTTTTTTTTAGGAACAACATATTCCCTTAAATTTCTTATTCTTCCAGGAGCAATTTCGCTGAGGATTATACTCCCCTCGATTTTATCATCTAATTTTACAAATACTACTGTTCCAGCAATTCTATCAACTATCCCTATAACTAAATCCCCCAGTTCTAAATTCTCCATAAAAAGTTAAAAGAAAGGTATGTTTTAAAGCTTACTCATTCAATTTTATTGTTTCTATTTCTAAATTTTTCTTTAATAAATCTATAAATTCATTTTCATTTTCTTTTTTTATTGTTCCACCTGCAGCAGACTCATGCCCTCCTGCCTCTCCTCCAAATTTTTTTATTACTTCAGAAAGTAAAATTCTTAAATTTTTCTTGTTCTTTCCAGCACATCTTGAAGAAATCTTTATTTTATTCTCATAATAAGCCATTGTTGTAATTATTGTTCCTTCTTCATAAACTTCAGAGTTAGAAAGTATACTTGCCACTGTTCCAATAATTGTGTCTTTTATTTTCTCTCTTGCATTTATTATGACAAATCCTTCTCCTTGAATCTTTTCTGTTTCATAAACATAATTTAATGCAGAAATAATATGTTGCCTGTATCTTGCATGGATTAATTCTGCTTTCTTCTTTGCATTGGATATTTCCATACAAAATTGTATTGCAGTTTCTGTTTCTCCAAGTCTTGAGCATGCATTTATCATTGCACTCATTTCTCTTGCATCCTCTAATTTATTATAAAATTTAATCAAGAAAATATCCCCTAAAATTTCTTTATTCTTAAATCTTGGATTTCTCAACATTATGGAAGTAACTAGTCTTGACATTTCTTCATCATTTAAATCTATCAATCCTTTATATCTCCCATTTATTGGAGAGATACCTGATTCTCTTAGTAAGTCTATCACCCCCTCTGTATCTCCTGTAACTCCAGGTATAAAAGGATTTGAAGAATATTCTAAAGCTATATTTATTGGTCTTGTAGAGGGATAAATTAGTATACCCCTTTTACGCTTTATTTCTCCATCATTTAAAATAGAATGATTTAATTTATCAATACTTTTTTCCATAGAATCCCCAATCATTCCTAAAATAGCAAGTTTTGCTAATTCTTTATAATCCTTTATTAAATTTTTACAAAATAAATAAGTTAAACCTGAACCACTTATTTCTTCATTTGAAGATAAATGAGGGTTAATTAAATGAAGAGAATCTGATTTTTTTATTTCAGGAATTTCATGATGGTCAATTATAAAAATTTCTTGATTCCTTTGTGAAAATTGTTCTAAAAAACTTGAACCTAAATCTAAAATTAATAAAACTTTATCTTTTGGTAAATTTAAAACGTCTTCTTTTTCAAGTCTTGGGAAAATTTTTAAAGAAAATTTTTTATCAAGTTGTTTTAAGGTTTTTATCATTATTGTAGCAGAGGTTATTCCATCTGTATCAAAATGACTTACTGCAAATATCTCTTGATTTTTAGTTTTTTCTAAAAATTCTTCACCTATTTTTTCAATATTTTCTTCTAAGTAGAAATTTCCCATAATCCTTTAAAAATTAATTAATATAAAATTAAGCTAATTTTAAATGTTTTTTCAGCTTTCTTAATTTGGCTATCAAATGATCTTTTTCTCTTAAAGCTTTTTTGTCACCTTTGTTTTTTTTACAATGAGATTCCAATTTTTCCAATTTCTCTTCTAAATTTTTTTTGTCAGGATTAACATATCTATTTCCCAAAATCTTTGAAATTTTGACTTCAAATTCTTTTGAATGATATCCTTCTTTTCTTAATTTTTCTCCTATTTTCTCGGAAGTAACACCCTTTTCTGCTAATTCTAAAACTTTCTTTTTAAATTCTTCAACTGTCTTTTTGTTTTCTTTTCCTTTTTCTTCTTTATTTGTTTCTTTTTCTTCTTTTCCTTTTGCCATTTTATTAAACATTAATCTACTCTTTTAAATCTTACTATCTTTATAAAATATCAAAACTCTTATAAATTTAAAATTTCTCTAAATTTTAAAGCCCTATAGTACAGCGGTCAAGTATATAGCCCTTTGGAGTTTATGAGTGAATCATTCATTCTCTGCATAACGAAGAGAGGCTGTGACCCAGGTTCGAATCCTGGTAGGGCTATTTATACTTCTTGGTATTTTTCTAGGCGATACTTTTTACTAATTTTAAAAAACGAAAGATTTAAATAATATCATATATTACCATAATATATAATGATACAAAATGACAAAGATACAAATAGATTTAGATGAAGAGGAAGACAGGATTGTAGAAATATACAAATTAACAAATAAATTAAAAACTAAACAAGAAGCAATTAAAAAAATGGTAAAATATTTTGAAGCTGAAATAAAACCAAAGAATTTAAAGGAAAAGGATTACTTTAAGATATAATCATGGAAACATCAACAATTATTTTGATAAGTGCGGGAGTCGTTGGAGCTGGAGCTTTATTTTTCTTAACTAAAGGTTGGATAACAATTTATAATAAATTTGTTTATTGGAAAACAAAAGTTCAAAGAAAATTTGCAGATATTGATGTGATAATGCAACAAAGAATTGATATGTTACCTGCTTTAACTCAAGTAGCTAAAAAGTATAGTATTCATGAATATAAAACAATTAAAGACACTATTGAGGCTAGAAGCCATTGGACTAAAGATACTCCTATAAATGAAAAAGTTAAATCTGTACAAGACATTGAAAATAATTTTTTAAAGATACAAGCAGTTTTTGAAAAATATCCTAAAGTAAAAGCCGATAAACTTTACGAAAAGATAATGGGATCCGGCAATATTACTCGTGTTGAAAGAAGATTAAGGGAGTTTAGATTAAGTTATAATAAAGTTGCACAAGAGTATAATGAAAGGGTTCAAAGATTTCCAAGAAATATCGTAGCAAAAGTTCATGGATTTAAAATGGTAGATTATCTAACTTTGGGAAATCAGATTAATCAAGGACCTCAAGAAACTTACAAACCTAAAGAACTTTTTAATGATTAAAATGGAGAATTTAATTTCTTTCAAAAAAAAGATAGTTAAATTTAAAAAATATCATAAGGATATTCTTGTTGGAACCATAGCTGGATTAATCTCTGGGATATTCTTTTCAGTTTATAATGATTTGAGATCTCAATTTAATAGCACCTTTTTTTTATTAGGGGCAAGTCTTCTTACGGCAACAATTTGGTATCTGATCATACTTTTTTTGTCATTTATCTTTTTTTTAATCTTGGAGAAAAAATAAATGGGATTTTTTAATATTTTTAAAAATAAAAAAGAAATTGGAATAACTGCCTCCGGGAATTTAATAACCAAAAATGGTCGTTTATATTTTCAAGTTGAAGAAAATAAAATCCCTAAATGGGTTTGGAAAAAATTTAAGATCATGGAAAAAAGAGGGGCAACTAATGGAAATTTTAAAGGAAAAAAATATAGATATATTGTTCAATATATTGGCGGAGGAATGTACAATTGCTGGGTCAGAAAAAGGGGCAAAATAAAAAAATGAATCTATTTCCAAAAACAATAAAACCAGTTATTATAGGCATTTGTGGAAGAAGTTGTTCTGGAAAATCCGAAGTTACTAGGTTTTTAGAGAAAAAATATAAAGAAAATATCGTAAGAATCCCCGCAGATAGATTTTTTAAAATTTTTAATACACAAGAATTAGATAAAACGGATGGATGGGAAAGTCCAAATTCAATAAGATGGGATAGGTTAATTTACTCTGTAGAAAAATTGAAAAGAGGGGAATCAACTCACATCCCTTCAAAAGGTTGGACTGAAGTCTTTGATCAGTTAATAGAACCAAAAAAGATCATACTTGTAGAAGGATATCTAATCTTTACCAATAAAGCATTGCTAAATTTGTTCAATAAAAAAATTTGGGTAGAAGTTTCAGATCAGAACATTTTATGGCGTAGAATTTTACGAGAGGGAAATACCCAAGGAACAGATTATATTATGGATAAAGTAATTCCAATTTCTAAGAAATATGAAAAAATGCAAAGAAAAGAGGCAGATATTATTTTTGATGGAAACAAGTCTAAAGAAGAACTAATTAAGGAAATTGAAGGAAATATAGGAAAATGGCACATTATTTAATCGAATTTAGACTAAGCGGATATGCAAAGAAATATTCTCAAAGGTTAATAAAAGAAATAGGAAAAAAATTTAGAGTTAAGGGGATGAAAGACAAAGTATCTCATATCACATTATATGGACCATTTACCACGAATAATGAAAGAGAAATGGTATCTAAAGTATTAAATTTATGCAGAAAATATGATAGAATCTATTTTTCAATTAAAGGAATCAATTATTTTAATAACCCCTATAACAAAGTGATCTATTTAGATATAGATCCTTCGGAAGAGCTTAGATTATTTCGGGAAAAATTATCCTTAGCTCTTAAATCAATTACTTTCACTAATTCTAAAGAAGATTCAAAAAATAAAATAGATTTTAAATTTCATTCAACAATTGCATTTAAAGATATAGACCGAAAGATGAATCAAATTCTAAATTACTTAAAGA
>Ga0172375_10010392_pt1 | contig 12086 bp, 11 predicted proteins | sample LakKiv1m_FD_114537 | JGI IMG/M metagenome (GOLD analysis project Ga0172375, IMG submission 114537) | Freshwater microbial communities from Kabuno Bay, South-Kivu, Congo - kab_092012_11.1m | ecosystem: Environmental > Aquatic > Freshwater > Lake | place: Democratic Republic of the Congo... | reverse complement strand
GGAGGTGAGCCGCCAGGAGTACGCCTTGTCGAGGAGCAGGACGACCGGCAGACTCGGCGCGAGCCGGCGTACCCGGCTCATCGAGACCCACGAGAAGCTCATGGCCCGCACGGGCGCGTCCGCGCCGGTCCAGCCGAACTCCGCGAGGAGCTCGACCAGCCGCCGTTCGACCAGCCCGGCATACCGCGTGGGGTGCTTGGTCTCGATCGCCAGCTCCACCCGCCGGTCGTAGTCGGCCACCATCTCCAGCAGCCGACGCAGCGTGAGGACGCGGTTGTGGCCCTCCTCGACGTCGGGCGCCTCGTCGTCGAGGTCGGCCCACGGGCTCTTCCACTGGGCGAAGTCGAGGTCGTCGAGCTCGGCGAGCCGCATCGTCGAGACGATGCCGCGGTTGTGCGCCGTCCGTCGCAGGTCCCGGTCGTGGACGCAGACCAGGTGACCGTCCGCGGTCAGCCGGACGTCGCACTCGAGACCCTCCGCGCCCTCGTCGAGGGCCTGGACGTAGGCCCCCAACGTGTGCTCCGCCTTCGCCTCGCTGGAGCCACGGTGCGCCACGACCTGGGGTCGACGCGGGGCCGGCTGCTCGACCCCGCCGCGGCGAAGGGCGGCGGCCATGCCCTGCATTCTGACATCCCCGGTCGCTCGCGGGGAGGTGGTGCGGATGCGGCGCGCCGCCGCCACCGCGAGGATCACTACCGAGGTAGTGAAACTCGTGCTTCGTACACGTTCCTCGGCGCCGCAGCACGAACTTCCTGTACGAAGTGGTGCGGACGGGGCAGACGAGAAGCGAGGAGACACCAGGTGGAGTACTACGTGGCGACGGCGTTCACCGACCTCACCGACGTGCTGGTGCTGGCGGAGGCGGCCGAGGAGCTGGGCTACACCGGGATCGGGGTGCCCGACCACGTGGTCAACCTCGAGACGCTCTCGACGCCCTACCCCTACACCGAGGACGGCTCGCGTCGCTGGCCGGCCTTCACGCCGTGGCCCGACCCGTGGGTGCTGATCGGCGCCGTCGCGGCCCGGACGACCCGCCTGCGCTTCGTCACCTCCGTGTACGTCGCCGCGCTGCGGGACCCCTACACCGTCGCCAAGGCCGTCAGCACGGCGGCGGTGCTGGCCCAGGGGCGGGTGGCCCTCGGCGTGGGGGTCGGCTGGAGCCGCGACGAGTTCGCCCTGCTGGGCGCGCCGTTCGAGAAGCGCGGCGCCCGCACCGACGAGATGATCGCGCTCCTGCGCAAGTTGTGGTCGCCGGGCTGGACCGAGCACGACGGGCCGCACTTCCCCACCCCCCGCCTCGAGATGGAGCCGACCCCACCGCCGATCCCGGTCTACGCCGGCGGGCTGAGCGAGGCGGCGTACCGTCGGGCGGCCCGCAACGACGGCTGGATCGCCGACCTGCTCACCACCGAGCAGGTCCTCACCGGCATCGCGCGCATCCGGGAGATCCGCGAGGCCGACGGGCGCGGTGACGAGCCGCTGACCGTGCTGGCCTCCCTGTCCGACGCCTTCCTCCCCGAGCAGTTCGCCGCCGCCGAGGAGGGTGGCGTCACCGCCCTGCTCACCATGCCGTGGGCGTACTACCACGGCACCGAGGTCACCCTCGACCAGAAGCTCGACGGGCTCGCCCGCTTCGCGGCGGACTACGGGGTCGGCGAAGTCACCCCTTAAGGGGTGACATGCTCCCGGGGACCGCGCCAGAACCCCGCCGAGGGAGCAGATCGGCACCACAGCGACCGGCGTCAGCGCTGGGCGCGCAGGAACCGGCCGAAGTGCGGCACGGTGAAGGCGACGGTGCCGCGCTCGGCGGAGTAGACCAGGCCCTTCTTGATCAGCCCGTCGCGGGCGGGCGAGAGCGACTGGGGCCGACGCCCCAGCGCCGCCGCCACGGCCGCGGTGGCGACGGGAGCGTCGTACGGATTGTCGGGGGTGCCGCCGAGCTCGGCCATCGCGGCCATGTAGTCGCGCTCGGCGGGTGTCGCCCGGTCGTACCGCGCCCCGAAGAACCCCACCGCCAGCTCCGCCTCCGCCTCGGGCGCGGCGGCCGCGACGTCGTCGGCACCGATCGGGTCGGCCACCGCGGTGTCCCAGGTGACCTTGCCGTAGGCCTGCACGAAGTACGGGTAGCCGTCGGTGAGCCGGTAGAGCTCGTCGAGCGCCTCGGGCGCGATGGCCACCCCCTCGCTCGCCGCGGGGACCAGCAGTGCCCGGTCGGCCATCGGCCGCGGCAGCCGGTCGACGGCGACGTAGCGGAAGAGCCGCTCGGAGTACGACTTCGCCGCCGCGAGCGCGACGGGCAGGTGCGGGAGCCCGGCGCCGACGACCAGCAGCGGCGCGCCCTGCTGGCTGATCTCGTGGCAGGCCCCGCACAGCGCCGCGAGCTCGGCGGGCGCGACGTCCTGCATCTCGTCGATGAACAGCGCGATGCCGACGCCGAGGTCGCGGGCGAGGTCGGCGGCGTCGGTGAACAGCTCGACCAGGTCGAGCTCGAGGTCGCCGGAGTCCGCCCGACCGCGAGCGGCCGGGACGTCGACCGGCGGGCGCCAGCGCACCCCCTTGCGGTCCTCGAGCGCGGTCCGCTGCGCGAAGGCGGCCAGCACCCCGGCCACGGCGTCGACGCGCTCGGGGTCGCGGTGCCGGTGCCCGAGCTCGCGGACCGCGGCGTGGACCGCCTGGGCGAGCGGGATGCGCAGCGACTGGTCGGGCCGGGCCTCGAGCTTGCCGGTCCCCCACGCGCGCTGGACGGCCTGGCCGCGCAGCGCGTTGAGCAGCACCGTCTTGCCGACCCCGCGCAGCCCCGAGAGGACCATCGACCGGTCGGGCCGCCCGGCCGCCACCCGCTCGAGCGTGACCTCGAACTGCTCGACCTCGCGGTCGCGGCCGGCGAGCTCGGGCGGGCGCTGGCCGGCGCCGGGGGCGTACGGGTTGCGGATCGGGTCCATGATCGGACGATATTGCGCTCTCTAGCCTCAGCCCTAGATTGACCTAGCGGGCGATAGCGCGTGTCGTCGCTCCGCCCGCTCCTAGACTCGCCCCATGCCCGAGCTCCCGGAGGTCGAGGCGCTGGCCACCGACCTGCGCCGTCGCCTCGACGGGCGCGCGATCACCCGCATCGACCTGGTCGCCTTCAGCGCGCTGAAGACCTTCGACCCGCCGCTGCACGCGCTGCACGGCTCGTTCGTCGACGGCGTCCACCGGCACGGCAAGTACGTCGACCTCGAGGTCGGCGGCCTGCACCTGGTCCTGCACCTGGCCCGCGCGGGCTGGATCCGCTGGCGCGACGAGGTGCCGGCGCTGCCGCCGAAGCCGTCGAACAAGTCGCCGCTCGCGGTCCGCATCGTCCTCGACAACGGCGCCGGGCTCGACGTCACCGAGGCCGGCACGAAGAAGTCGCTCGCCCTGCACGTGCTCCGCGCGCCCGGCGACCTGGAGCGCATCGCCACGCTCGGCCCCGACCCGCTCACCGAGGACTTCACCCCGGCGGTGCTCGACGACATCCTCGACACCGCCGGCCGCGCGCAGCTCAAGGGCGTCCTGCGCAGCCAGAGCATCATCGCCGGCATCGGCAACGCCTACTCCGACGAGATCCTGCACGCCGCGCGCCTCTCGCCGTTCGCCCCCGCGTCCGGCCTGGACCCGGACAAGCGCGCGATCCTGTACGACGCGATCCGCACCGTCCTCGGCGACGCCGTCGACCGGTCCGTCGGCCTCGCGGCCGCCGACCTCAAGGGCGAGAAGAAGGCCAACCTCGCCGTGCACGGGCGTACCGGTGAGACCTGCCCGGTCTGCGGCGACGTCGTCCGCGAGGTGTCGTTCGCCGACTCCTCGCTGCAGTACTGCGCCACCTGCCAGACCGGCGGCAAGCCCCTCGCGGACCGTCGCATGTCGAAGCTGCTCAAGTAGGACCGGCGATGCGCACCCTGACCTCGATCGCCCTCTTCGGCGCGGCCGCGCTCGCCGAGATCGGCGGGGCGTGGCTGGTGTGGCAGGGCGTCCGCGAGCACCGCGGCTGGTTGTGGATCGGCGCGGGAGTGATGGCGCTCGGCCTCTACGGCTTCATCGCCACGCTCCAGCCGGACGCGAACTTCGGCCGCATCCTCGCGGCGTACGGCGGCGTCTTCGTCGCCGGGTCGCTGCTGTGGGGCATGGCCCTCGACGGCTTCCGACCCGACCGCTACGACGTCCTCGGCGCGCTCATCTGCCTCGTCGGCGTGGCCGTGATCATGTACTCCCCCCGCGCCGCCTGACCGCAGCCGGTTTTCAAGGATCGAACGCCGGCGGCAGCGGGAGGTGCAGGGCGTCCTCCAGGAGGTTGAGGTAGTCCGCGCGGTCGATCTCCTCGACGCCGAGCGAGGCGAGGTGGGGCGTCTGCCACTGCACGTCGAGCAGGCGCGCGTCGGCATGCTCGTCGCGCAGCAGGTCGACCAGTGCCACGAGGGCGACCTTCGAGGCGTCGCGCTCGCGGTGGAACATCGACTCCCCGGCGAACAGCCCGCCGATGGCGACGCCGTACAGCCCGCCCACCAGGCGACCGTCGCGCCAGGTCTCGACCGAGTGGGCCCACCCCAGCTCGTGGAGGCAGGAGTAGGCCGCCATCACGTCGTCGTCGATCCACCCGCCGTCGCGCTCGGGGTCGGCGCACTCGGCCACCACCTCGTCGAAGGCGGTGTCGACGCGGATCTCGAAGTGCTTGGTGGCCTGACGCAGCGACCGTGAGACATGCAGCCGGTCGAGCGGCAGCACGCCGCGGCGCACGGGCGACCACCACAGCATCGGTGCTCCGCGGCCACCCGGCATCGGGAAGAGCCCACGCCGATAGGCCGCCAGCAGCGTGCCGGGCTCGAGGTCCGCCCCGCGGCCGACGAGGTCGTCGTCCCACGCCGACTCCGGGTCCGGGAAGACCCAGACGGTCGCGGGCGGCTCGACGGGCACAAGCCCCATGGGATCACGAGATGCCCCCATCCGTCGCATCGTGAGGCCCCCTCCTCGTGCTTGCGTCGGACCGCCGACGGGCGCCGCGTCCGGAGCGTGGGGCCGCCTCCTAGGCTGGAGGAATGGCACGTGCATCGGGCGGCGGCATCAGCCGCACCATCGGTCGGGGGGTCGGGAGGCGTGTCCTGCCGAAGGTGGGACAGCTCGCCCCGGGCCTCACCGAGTCCTTCGTCCGCGAGACCCTCGACCGGGCGATCCTCGGCGTCGGGCCGCTCCCGTCGGTGGCCGACGCGGCCGCGAAGGCCCTCGCGTCCGCCGACGGCGACGTCGAGGCCGCGGTCAAGGCGGTGCTCGACCGGCACGTCCGGTACGCCGGTGCGCAGGGCTTCCTCACCAACATCGGCGGCCTCGTCACCGCCGCGGTGACGATCCCCGCCAACCTGGCGGGCGTCACCGTCGTGCAGGCGCGGATGGTCGCGGTGATCGCCGAGCTGCGCGGGTACGACCTCGCCGACCCGCGGGTCCGCAACGCCGTGCTCGCCTGCCTGATCGGCGAGGACGGCGTGAAGCGACTGGTCAAGAACACCCGGCTCCCGGCTCCCCCGATGGCGCTGGCGACCGCGCCGACCCACGACCCTTCCCTCGACCGCGTGATCGCCGCCGAGGTCGCCTCCGAGCTGGTCACCAGCGTCGCCGGCAAGCGGGTCGCGACGACGGTCGGACGCCGCGTCCCGGTGGTCGGCGGGATGGTCGGCGCCGGCACCGACGCCTGGGCGACCTGGCAGGTCGGTCGCTACGCGTCCGGCGAGCTGCGTCCGCGCGCGCGGCGGTAGGCCGCGTACGCCCGGCCCAGGGTCGGGTTGTCGGCGGCGCGCCGCACGAGCCGCTCGCGCAGGCGGTAGGTCGGTCGCAGGTAGGCCCGCTCGAGCTGGGCGTGCAGGCCGGCCACCTCGGCCTGGAGCCCGGCCTCGACCCGGCGCAGGCGTACGCCCTCGGTCACCAGGGCGACCATCGCCTCCAGCGCCGCGTCGACCATCGCCTCGGGGTCGGCCGCGTCCGGGTCGGCGTACGGCGTCGCCTCCGGTGGGTCGGGACGCAGCTCGGCGAGGTCGCCGACGACGTCGTACCCCCGCGTCCCGATCTCCTCGATCCAGGCCTCGCACAGCCCGCTCGCCCACGTGTGGACGTCCGCCGGCAGCCCCAGCCTCGGGCTGTCGCGCTCGGCGAGGGTGCGGTGCACCATCAGCTCGCGCACCAGGTCGCGGTAGTCGTCGGGCGGGACGTGCTCGAGTGCGGCGAGGTTGAACCGCCGCAGCAGCCCTGACTCCGGCACGCCGAGCGAGGCGTTGACCCGGGTCGCCGCCGGCGCGTACACCGTGGGGTCGATACCGAGGACGCCCGCGAAGCGCTCCCACAGCAGCTCCCGCGGAGCGCCGGGTCGCGGGACCGTCACGAGGTGCACCCGCTCGGGCGGCAGCGTGTCCCCCCAGCGGGCCAGGACGTCGGGCACCTCCTGGACGCCCCAGAACCACGAGGCGATCCGCGAGTCGCGCGCGGGGTCCTGGATGCGGGCGAGGAACTGGCCGTACGACAGCCGTCGGCGGTGCTTGATGTTCTCCTGCCACTCCGCGGGGATCTGACGGACGAGGTCGCGGGCGGAGTAGACGACGTGCACCTCGGCGTCACCGAAGGACTCCAGCGCGCGGGCGACCTGGGCGCGCGAGGCGGTCGCGAGGATCTCGTGGCTGATCACCGCGAGGGGGCCGGGCCGCCGCACCTCCGCGGCCAGGGCGTCCCAGGCGCCGACGGCCTCCTTCTCCAACCCGCCCCACGGCAGCTGCAGCAGGTCGAGCGCGGCGAGGAAGTGCGCGTCGAACCGCTCCGCGCTGTAGCGCAGGCCCTCCGACTCGAGCCGGACGCGGTTGTCGAAGAGGACGCTCTGGACGAACGAGGTGCCGGTCTTGGGGGCGCCCACGTGCACGATCACCCGGTCGCTCACGCGCGGCTCCTCAGCTCTCGGTCGTCTCGGCGGACAGGGTCAGGGCGAGGTCCAGGGCGCGCTCGAGGACGACCTCGACGTCCGGCTGGGCGGCGCGCGTGCCGCCGACCGGACCCAGCACCCCGGGATCGCCGACCACAGCGTAGTCACCGCGCTCGGCGGCGCCGACGACCTCCTCGATCAGCCGAGCGCCGAGCGTCGCGATGCGCGACGCCAGCTGCTCGGGCGCCCGCAGGGCCGGGGCCGCACCGGGCCGCGCGAGGCGCGCGACCGTCGCGGCCGTGACCGCGGGTGCCGCCGCCCCGACGGCCAGCGGTGCCACGCGGTTGAGCCGGCGGACGAGGTCCGCGCCGGCGGCGTCGAGCTGGGCGGGCGGCGACGACGCGGGCGGCAGGTCGGGGAGGCCGAGGGCGGAGGCGACGCCGGCGCGCAGCGCGGGGTGGTCGGCGCCCAGCACCAGCACCGGCCCGGGCTCGCCGACCGCGCCGGCGGTCCGCGCGCGGTGCCGGGCGAGGGCCGGGAGGTCGGCGGAGACCGGCGGGCGCTCGCTCCACTTGCTGGTGAAGCGGATCCACCGGGTCGCTGAGCCACGTCGGACGCGTCCGGCCCAGGCCTCGGTGAGCGTCGTCTCCACCGGCAGACCCAGGACGAGGGGGACCGCACTGCGTCCGCCCTCGCGGCCCCGGGCCGCCAGCAGGTCGGCGCGGATCGGGGCCACGGCGGCCGGCGGACCCAGCAGGGCGAACCGCCCCTCGACCGGCCGCGCGCTCCGGCCGCCGGGCAGCAACCGCCGGAGCCGGCCGGCACCGGAGGGCCGAGGCGTCGGCTCGCCGGCCGCAGGTGCCGGCAGCACCGGGGCGTCGACCAGGAGCCCCGGCAGGACGCCGGTGAGCACCCGGACCAGCTCCTCGGCCGGCACGCGCGCCGGGTCGACGGGCCGGGCCCCCACCCGCGGCGCGGCGGCGTCCGACCCCGGGTCGTGCGGACGGACCGGGAGGTGCGGCAGGCCGCGCCCCGGCCCCGTCGCGGCCAGCACCCGGCCGGCGAGCGCCGCGAAGCGGTCGGGGTCGGCCGCCGTCGGCGACCCCGACGCGGCGGGCGTACGCCGCGCGGCCAGCCGGCGCACCACCTCGAGCTGAGCGGCACCGGGCAGCGGCTCGTCGGCTCCCGTCGCACCCACCGGCGTCGCGGGGGCGTACGTCAGCCAGGGGGTCGTGCCCCCACCGCGGAGGTGGTCCGCCCAGGCATGGACGAGCTCCGCGTGCGAGGAGTCGTCGGCCGGGCGGCTCATGCGCCGCCCCGCAGCAGTCGGGCCGCCCGCGCGAACGCGCCGGGCTGCTCGGGCGTGCGGCGCCCGGCGGCCAACGCGGTGACCGAGGCCAGGAGGTCGAGCGCGGTCTCGGCGACGGCGCCCTCGTCGGCCCGGTCCGGGTCGACCCACTCGGCGTCGGGGTCGGGGAGCGGCGACCACAGGTCGTCCGGGTCGCCGTGGACGTCGACCCCGGAGCCTCGCAACCAGTCGATCCACTCCTCGGTGAGCCCCGCCGCCCAGGCGTAGAGGTCGGGTCGCAGCGTGATCTCCTGACGCGGCACCGGCTCCGTCGGACGCCGCGCCGTCAGCGCGGCGCGCAGCAGCGCACGCCGCTCGGTGGCGTCGTGGTCGACGGACTGCAGGCGACGGTTGAGCGCCCGCAGCGCACCCGCCTCGCTGACCGACAGCGGCGGTGAGACCGCGTTGACGTCGGTCGGCGCCCAGCTCGGGTCGATGCCGAGCGCGGCGCTGTAGAGCGCCCATCGCTGCTGCGGAGTCGGGTCGCCGGCCGGCGCCACGATGACGTGGACCTGCTCGGGCGGCAGTCCGGCGGTCCAGCGGCGAAGGACGTCGGAGACGTCCTGGGAGCGCCAGAAGTGCCGGGCGGCGGCGCCGCGACGCTCCACCGTGCGCTCGAGGAAGCGGGCGTAGGTCCAGCTCCGCCCGCGCTTCAGGCTCTCCTGCCACTCAGCCGGCAGCTGGCGGGCGAGGTCGCGGACGACGTACACGAGGTGGGCCTCCGCGCCGGGGAAGGACTCCAGCGCGCGGCGGGCCTGCTCGGGGCGCGCGCCGGCGAGCGCGTCGTTGCTGATGATCGCGGTGCCGTCGAGGCGCCGGGTGGCGCGCGCGAGCTGGTCCCACTGGCCGGCGACGTCTGCGGGGCCGTCCCGTCGCTCGAGCAGGTCGTCGACCGCGGTCTGCCCGCCGGCGACCGGGACGTGCACGCCATGTCGGGTCAGCTGCTCGCGGTTCGCGACGAGACGACGGTGGAGGTAGGAGCTGCCCGTCCGAGGCGCCCCTACGTGGAGGTAGACGGCGCGGCTCATGTCACGCATTGTGCCCGACGGACCTGAGCACCTCGCTCCCGCGCACCGGGGGCTAGCGTGGCCGTCATGACTCGCCGCGTGGTGCTGCACATCGGGGCGATGAAGACCGGCACCACGTACGTCCAGCAGGTGCTGTTCGAGCACCGCGACGTGCTGCACGAGCGCGGGGTGCTCGTGCCGGGACGGCGGTGGTCCGACCAGGTCCACGCGGTCCAGGACCTGCTGGACATGCCCGACGACGACCCCGCAGTGACCGGCCGGCGTGGTGGGTCCGGGCTCGCCGGCTCCTGGGACGCGCTGGTGAGCGAGGTGGTCGCGTCGGAGGACGAGGTGGCCGTGGTGTCGATGGAGTTCCTCAGCTTCGCGACGCTGCCGTACGCCGAGCGCGCGATCGCGGCGTTCGGCGACGCCGAGGTGCGGGTCGTCCTCACCGTCCGCGACGCCGCCGCGGTCGCCCCGGCGCAGTGGCAGACCGCCGTCGTCAGCGGTGGCACCGACGACTGGCCGACGTTCCAACGAGGGGTGCGCCGCGCGACCGGCGTCGTCGGCAAGGTGCTGAACCGCCTGCAGCACGACGCGGCGCGGGAGACGTTCCTCCGCGCGCAGCTCGTCCCGCGGATCCTGGAGACCTGGGCGGGCGCGGCCGGCGTCGGCGCCCTGCGAGTCGTGACCATGCCTCCCCCGGGCTCGCCGCGTGGGCTGCTGTGGGAGCGCTTCTGCCGGGCCGCGGGGATCGACGGTCGCAATTGCGAGCGGGCCGACCGCGCCAACGAGTCGCTGGGGTACGCCTCGACCGAGCTGCTGCGCCGGGTCAACCTCGCGCTCGACCTCTCCTCCCAGACCGAGCACAACAAGACGGTCAAGGACCACCTGGCGCAGCGCGCCCTGGCCTCGCGGTCGGGCGAGGAGCGGGCCCGACTGGACCCCGACACCGCAGCGGCGGCCATGGGCTTCAACGAGGTCACCCGCGCGGCGGTGGCGACGGCAGGGTTGGAGGTCGTCGGCGACCTGGGCGACCTCCCCGTCCACGCCGAGGACGCCACCGCGCCGATCGACCCGCGTCAGGAGCCGCCCGGTCCCGAGGAGCTGCTGGCCGCCGCGCGGACGGCCTACCCCGTCATGGTCGCCCTGTGCCGACGACGCGCCGGCAGGATCGCCGACCGGGGCGGACGACCGCGGCTGAAGCGTCGGCTGCAGGCGCTCGGTGGACCCGACTCCTGGACCCCGGACGGGGACGGCGTCGATCGGGCGGTCGACGAGCTGGCCGCCCTCTGCGAGATCGCCGTCGACCTGCGGCGCCGACTGCGCAAGCGGACGGGAAGCTGATCCTCCGAACGGCTGATTCGCCGGCGATCTGCTGAAGGGGGGCGCGCCGCAGCCGACGGGATCGACGCCCTCGATCCCGTCGTCCCTCCGGAGGCCGCCGTGCGCCGACCGTCCCCCGTCGCCGTCATCGGCTCGCTCCTCGGCGCACTGGTCAGCGCCCTCACCCTGTCCGTGACCGGTCCCGCGCCGGCCGCTCGCGCGAACCCCCTCGACGACCTGGTCTCGCTGGTGCCGCACCTGGTCGGCACGCTGCTGGGCGGCAAGCAGCCCGTGGGCGAGCAGGCGACCCCGGTCTTCCCGGCGTACCGGCAGAACCCGCGCAACCCCCTGGCCGGGCGCACCATGGGGGTCTACATGGGCCGCGGGGAGATGGCGTGGGAGCCGTTCGCGACGGCGTCCCGTGACCGTCGCGAGCTGCTCGGACGGATCGCGCTGCGCCCGAAGGCGCGGTGGTTCGGCGCGTGGATCGCCGACGAGGACATCGGTGACGTGGTGCGGGGCTACATCGAGAACTCCCAGGAGGGCGATCCCGAGGTGCTCGTGCAGATGACGGTGTTCCGCATGGACCCGTGGTACACCGACGCGTGCCACACGCTGCCCACGAGGGCGCAGCAGCGGTCGTACCGGATCTGGATCCGGCGCTTCGCTGCGGCCGTCGGCCGGACGCCCGCCGCGATCGTGCTGCAGCCGGACCTGCCGTTCGTGCTCTGCTCCCCCGACGGCGGACGGATCGCCTCGCGGCAGGTGCGGTACGCCGCGCGCGTGCTCTCCGCGCTGCCGCGGACGGCGGTCTACCTCGACGTCGGTGCGGCCGACTGGCCCAAGGACGACCCGCGGTCGGCGGCCTCGATGCTCGTGCGCGCCGGGGTGTCGTACGCCCGTGGCTTCGCCTTCAACGCGACCCACTACGTCCCGACCAGCTGGGACGTCCGGCACGGCACGAAGGTCGTCGCCGAGCTCGCCCGCCGGGGACTGCCGGGCAAGCGGTTCGTCGTGAACACGTCCTCGAACGGACGCGGCTTCGAGTTCGGCCTCGCCCGCGGCGCCCACCCCGACCACGCGAACGTGTGCCGGACCCGCACCGAGCGTCACTGCGTCACCCTCGGCATCCCGCCGACGACCGCCGTCGCCGCGAAGCGGTGGGGCCTCCCCCGCGACGTGCGCCGCAAGGCGCGCCGGCACGTCGACGCCTACCTGTGGTTCGGCCGCCCGTGGCTGGTCATGCAGGCCGCCCCCTTCGACCTCCCTCGCGCCCTCGACCTCGCGCGCACCACGCCGTGGTGAGTCGCCGAGCCGCCGGGTCTGTCCGCCCGTACGACGGCAGTCAGGCGCGCGCCTGGACGACCCGGGAGGCGCTGGGGCGGCCGAGCTCGCCGGCCATCCAGGTGCTGGTCGCGACGAGGGCGTCGAGGTCGACGCCGGTGCGGACGCCGAGGCCCTCGCACATCCACACCAGGTCCTCGGTGGCGAG
>Ga0172375_10010391_pt1 | contig 12086 bp, 12 predicted proteins | sample LakKiv1m_FD_114537 | JGI IMG/M metagenome (GOLD analysis project Ga0172375, IMG submission 114537) | Freshwater microbial communities from Kabuno Bay, South-Kivu, Congo - kab_092012_11.1m | ecosystem: Environmental > Aquatic > Freshwater > Lake | place: Democratic Republic of the Congo... | reverse complement strand
GGGGTGTTTCTGTTGTTTTCTGGTCTTTGGTCTTTTTTCTGATCACTGATCACTGACCCCTGACCCCTACTACGGAGTCTCCCATGGGTACGTCCAGTGCACGGCGGGCGCCGACCTCCCGGCTATGGCGGCGGGCCAAGGGTGCGGCCACCCGGTATCTGGCCCCGGAGGCAGGCATAGGTCTGGAGGCCCGGGAGGTGGTGGCCCGATATCTGGCCGCCCTGGGAGAAGACGCCGGGGCTGGGCGTCCAGGTTTGCTGGCAGGGTTCCGGCTGACCCGGAAAGCAGGGCAGAATCTGGGGGCCTTTGTCGGGGGGGTCGCTACCCAGGGGTGGCACGCGGCCCTGGAGGCCTGGGGATTAAGCGGGGAGACCGGGCCTCCCCGGGAAATTGCCGCGCCGGCGTTGGCCGGGGCTTTGATGGATGCCGGCGGCAGTCTGGAAGACGCGGTGGCCCGCTCTTCTTTAGCCGCGGTTCTGCATGGTTTTGGACCTGCGTGAAAGGTGGCACCCGCCCAGGCGGTGACCCGATTTTTGGCCGAGTCGTTATATCAGCGTCTGGTCCTGGACCTGGGGGAGCCCCTGGAGGCGGCCGGCTGGAGCTGCGGCCATTGGCGGATGGGCCTGGACGGCCTCAGGAGCTGGATTGCCGGGGCCGCGGCGGCGGAACCCGGTGAGCCACCCACCCCCGAGCAATGGCGGGGTCTGGCGGGCTGGACCTGGGTCACCCTGACCCTGGAAGGCATGCTGCGGCGCCTTCGAGAATAATGCTCTCCTTGAATGTTAAGCCGCCGTTAATGGACCTTTCGCCTTCAGTCAATCAAAAAACTCGTAGGGGCGGGCGTCTCGCCCGCCTCGATAATCACGCAGGCTTGAAAACCTGTGCCACCAACAGGAAATTTTCGGAGCTGTCTTTCAATGCCTAGAGCGCACCCGCAAATTATGAAAAGGTCTTGATGGGCTTATTGTCATTCTGAGCGCAGCAAAATACGAGATTCTTCACTCCGCTTCGCTCCGTTCAGAATGACAGCTCAAAATTGACCGAAATTCGGTATAGCTTTGACTGGAACCTGGAACTTGGAACTTTTACCCTCGTTCTTGGACCTTCAAGAGTGTCGCTAATTTAACGTTGAACTTTGAACTTTTCGGGAAAACCTAGGAAAAATGCCCGATCTTCTATACTTGCGGGCTCCGGGGGAGAAACGCCGGGCGCCGCCGGGGCTGACGGTCATCCATCTCGATGAAACAGGGGCCGCAGGCTATCCCCTGCACCACAATCTTTCCGCCTTGTATATCCAGCCTTCTCCTCCATCCCCGGCGGTGGCCGCGTTCCTCCTGGCGGCCCTGGGGGTGTGGGCTGCGGATAAACTCCTGCCCCGGAAAGTGCAGCCGGATGCCTGGACCCGGGAGATCGTCCTGGATCTGCCCGCCTCCCCGGATTGGGCCAGGCTGTCCCCACAATTCAACAGGATCCTGAATTTTCTTACCGGGGATGTCTGGACCATCCAGCCCAGGGAAGCGCGTCTCCATCCGGGATTTGCGGGGATTTGGGACCGGCCCCGGCAGCCCCAGGCGGTGGCTCTTTTCTCCGGGGGGATGGACTCTCTGGTAGGGGCAATCGATCAGTTGGAAGCCGGCCGCCGGCTCCTGCTGGTGAGCCACCATGATTACGGCCAGTTGGCCGGCCTGCAGCAAAGCCTAGCCGGAGCCCTGGCCGCGTATTACGGCCCGGAGCGGGTGCAGCACCTGAACCTCAGGGTGCAATTTCCGGAGGCCCCGGAGCTGACTTTACGGAGCCGCTCCCTGCTGTTTTTGGCCTTGGGATTGACCGCGGCCGCAGCCTTCGGCCCGAACCTGCCCTTGCTCATTCCCGAAAACGGCTGGGTGAGCCTCAATCCCCCCCTGACTCCGAACCGCCTGGGCAGTTATACCACCCGCACCACCCACCCCTATTTTCTGGGGCAACTCACCCGCCTGTGGCGGGAGGCGGGCATCCATCATCCCCTGACGAATCCTTACCGGTACCTTACCAAGGGGGAATTGCTGGAGCAGTGCCGAAACCGGGACCTGTTGGCAAAGCTGGTGCGGCACAGCAGTTCCTGCGCCCGGCCCGTGGTCTCCCGCTGGCGGCGGCAGGCCGGGGGTGAATGCGGCTATTGCTACCCCTGTCTGCTGCGGCGGGCTGCGCTGCACCGCCTGGGGTGGGATAGGGGGGAGGACTACCTGCTGGATGTCCTGGCCGATCCCGAAGCGCTGGGGCACCGAGTCCGGGGCGGGGACCTGCGGGCCCTGCTCCTGGCCTTGAATACCTGGGAGGAATCTCCCGGGGAAATAGAGGGCCGCGTCCATTGGGGAGAGCCGGGGCCGGACTGGCCCCGGGCATACCAAAAAACCCGGCGGTTGCTGGCTGCCGGCTTCCGGGAGATCGGCCGGTTCTTTCGGGATAAGGGAGATTTATTAAAGTCCTACCTGGGCTGCCTTTGATGAAATTATAACTTGCCCCCACTTTTTCCCCTCCAGATTTTGTCTAGATATCATATTGTTCAGGTTTATTAATAACTTGTTCTCCTTGCCCAGGCCCCAATCGTGCTTATTTTTGATAGGAAACGGCACAATCGCCAGAGTGCACTTATACCAGGTTGCAGTCAAAGAGGTATTTTTACGGGTGTCATTCTGAACGGAGCGAAGCGGAGTGAAGAATCTCTCTTCGCTGTGCTCATTGTTCCGCCTTTACTCGTTTGACAACGGCTTGGTATTACACCTTGACTTCAGGAGGTTGGGTAATGAAAAGAAAAATGAAAAAAGGAAGTTTGACCCTATTAGCCATGGCCGGCGGCCTGTTGGGGGCCAGCCTGGTGCTGGGCATGGCCTCGGGGACGGAAGAAAAGGCCGGGAAAAAGCCCTCCAGTTATGCGCCGGTGGTCATCACCGAAGACTTTGCCAGCATCATGACCCGGATGAAGGCGGCCAAACCCGAGATCATGAAGCGGCAGCAGGAACTGCTGGCGACGCGTTATGACCTGGGCAACCGCCCGGCCCAGGGAGTGACCATGTCCCGGGGCAAAGCCGTCCAGGAAGGCGTGCGGGTCAAGTTGCCTGCGGGCCAGACCTGGGAACAACTCGCATCCATGACCCCGGATCAGATCAAAGAGAAGGACCTGTTCCCCGCCGGGTTTTTCCCCCTGCCTCACCCTAATCACCCGGAGGGAGGCATGGTCTTCCCCAAATTCCATATTGACGAAATCAAGAAGCAGACGGGCCGGGACCTGACCCGCTTCGACCTGGATTTCGACCTGCCGGACCAGTTTCTCCCGGAATTTCCCCCGCCCATCTATCTGACCACCCGGCCCGACCTGGGGGACGTGTCCAAGGGCCAGTTGGTGACCATCATGAATCATCAGGACCTGTTCAACGGCATCCTCAACCCCAAGCAGTTAGAGGGGCTGCGGCTGCTGGTCACCCCCTTCATGCAGCAGCAGTTCAACCAGACGGACGACCGCCGCTCGGAACTGCCCAGCCAGGGTGTGTCCTGCTTTGACTGCCACGCCAACGGCCATACCAACGCCTCCACGCACCTGGTGGGGGACATCCGGCCCCAGGAATTCCGGCACCGCCTCGACACCCCGACCTTACGGGGCGTGAACATCCAGCGCCTCTTCGGTTCCCAGCGGGCCTTGAAATCAGTGGAGGATTTTACGGAATTCGAACAGCGGGCCGCGTACTTCGACGGCGACCCGGTGATCGCCACCAAGAAGGGGGTCAATATCCTGGAGCGGGGCAGCCAGGTGCACTTCATGGCGGAGTTTCAGGCGCTCCTGGACTTTCCCCCGGCCCCCAAGCTGGACCTGTTCGGCAGACTGGACCCCTCAAAGGCGACGGAGGAGGAGCTGAAGGGCCAGGACGTCTTCTTCGGCAAAGGCCGCTGCGCCGCCTGCCATACGCCGCCCTATTACACCGACAATCTGATGCACAACCTCAAAGCCGAACGCTTTTTCAAGCCCAAGATGATCAACGGCCGCCTGGCCTCCGCGGACGGGCCCATCAAGACCTTCCCATTAAGGGGCATCAAGGACTCGCCGCCGTACCTCCACGACGGCCGCCTGCTGACCCTGGAAGACACGGTGGAATTTTTCAACCTGGTGACCGGGATCAAGCTGAACGCCCAGGAGAAAAAGGCCCTGACGGCGTTTATGCGGGCGCTGTGAGGGTTAGTGAGCAGTAAGCAGTGAGCAGAAAAAAATTTGTTAGGTTTCTGAAAAGTTATAGAGCGGTAGCACAGGCTTTCCAGCCTGTGCGAATTCCCAGGGCGGGCGAGACGCCCGCCCTACGTACGCCTGTTCATGATTTACGAGCGAGTCAGCGGCTCATGAACGACTGCTCACTGCTTACAGCTTCCTGCTCTCTATTTACGGCCTGATAATCCGCCCCGCCTGCATCTGGGCCTCAAGGATGCTGAACATGTTGGAGACCTTGCCCGCAGCCAGGCGCTCCTTGACCTTATAAAAATCCAGGCAGGTGCCGCAGACCAGGAGTTCTACCCCCATTTCCTCAAGCCCTTTGAGTTCGGCGAGGGCCGGGGAATCATCCAGGGTGAGGAAGACACCCCGGTTATAGAAGAGCAATTTCCGGGGCACTTCCATCTGCACCAGGGTCTGGCAGAAGGCCCGCATGAGGATGGCCCCCAGTTCGGTGTCGCCTTCGCCCATGCGGTCGGAGGCGAAGACCACCACCGCGCCCAACGGCGCCGGGGCCGGGAGGGGGGAGACGCAGCTTGCCGCCACCCCGCCCGCCGGGGCCTGGATGGTGAGGTGATAACAATTCCCGGCCGCGGCCACCTCCACCTTGCAGCCCCGGCTCTCCGCGAAGCGGGTGACATTGTCCCGGGCCGCGATATTGTCCACCATGACGATGAGGTGCCGGTCACCTTCGCCCTCCAGGGCCTCCTTGGTGCGCACCACCGGCAGCGGGCAGGCCAGGCCGGTGAGGTCTAGAATCTTTGCCATAGTCTCCTCTTCTTAGTGGCCAGTAATCAGTGATCAGTGATCAGTGGAAAAAACCACAACTGATTACTGATCACTGATCACTCTCCCCTCACCCTCCCAGGGCGATGGCCAGGGCGGTGGTGAGTTTGATCACATCCTGGTTGGATTTCCGCAGGTAGCGGGAAAGGACCTGGGCCAGCCGCAGTAAGATTTTCAAGCTCATCCGGGGGTTATCCCGGACCAGGGCCAGGAATTCCTTCCGGTGGAGTTCCAAGAGGCTGCAGTCGGAGCTGGCGGTGACCGTGGCGGAACGGGCCTCGTTCTCCAGTAAGGCCATCTCCCCGAAGCAGACCCCGTCCTCGGCCCGGAGGCGAATCATCACCTTTTCCCTGGGGGTATCCTCTTCCAGCACCAGGGTCAGGGCCTTGGTGATTTCCACTTCTCCCTGGCACATAATAAACAAGCTATCGCCGGTCTCCCCTTCGTGCAAGATCACCTCTCCTGCGCGAAAATCCCGGGGAGTGGTGCAATTCACCACCTGCTGGATTTCGCTGTCTTCCAGATCCTGGAAGAGAGAGATCTTTTTGAGGAACTCGCAATGTGCGGTCATAAGGCCGGCCGCCGGGGGGCAATAACCACCACGTATTGGTGGGGCCCTAAAATCTGGGAGTCCGGGGGGTTGATCTGACAATCCACTTTGGTGCGGCCAAAGAGGTGGGTCATGCCGCTTTCCGTGAATTTACGGCGAATGAACTCGTCGATGCCGGAGGGCTCGCCGGACAACAAGTCATCCAGGGCCAGGGCCTGGCCCTCGGTATAGATGGCCACGGGCAGCGCTCGATGGCGTTCTTTCAAAAGCGCAGCCAGCTCTGACAGGGGCCGCCCGTGGAACCGGGAAGGCACCGCCACCGGCCAGAGGTTCTGCCCTTCCACGGTGAGCAAAGTGGCCAGGATATGATAAAGCCCCGGGGAGGCAACGGCCCCGGCCAACAATAGGCTGTCGTATTGGCCCCGGACCAGGATCTCATCCACCCCGGCCCGCTCCAGGTGCGGCCGGTTTTCCGGCTGCAGCAGTTCCGCCAGGACCCGGATCTTGGCATTCATGGACTTGAGAGTGAGCGCGGTGAGTAGGGTGCGCTGGTCCACCTGGGCCGCAGTCTCCCCTTCTTGCCGGTCCGCCAGGATGATGGCTTTCAGAGACGTGCGCACGTTGGCCTTCTGGAGGATATCCTCCCGGGAGGGATCGCCCCAGAGGTACTGCACCTCAAAGGTGTGAAATCTTTCTTTTAATATTTCCAATTGTTCCGGAGGCTGCCTGTTGACCAGCACCACCGGCAACGGCGTGGGCAGGCGCCGGAGCAGTTGGTCCAGAAGAACTTCCCCGTCATAGTGCCAGCCCAGGATCAAAATGTGATTGGTAGTCTTAATTGCTTCCAAACCTTTCTCCCGACGAAATTTGCGTTCCACGAATACCGAGGCCACGGTGGCGGTGAGCAGTGACAGGCTGAGCACCCCACCCAACATCAGGCCCACACCCACCAGCCGCCCGGCAAAGGTTTGGGGCACCACGTCTCCATAGCCCACGGTGGTGAGGGTGACCAGGGACCACCAGATACCGGTGCCGAAGCGGGCCAGCCAGGATTCGCCCTGGAGCTCTAACAGGGAAAAACCGACCCCCCCCAAGAGGATCAGCAGGGACACGGCCAGCAGCAGGTTGAAGACCCTTTCCCGATATAAAACCGCCACAAAACCCGCTAGATATTCTCTAACCACGATGCTCTCAGGCAAAGCCCCGGCTGCAGCACCGGGCGCAGCCAGGGAAAAGCCGCCGGGAGATAATTTTCCGAAACTGCCGCATCTTGGGGCCGTTCCAGATTTCCTGAAGTGGTTTCTCGGTGATGTTGCCCATCACGACATGAAGGCAGGGCGACACGGTACCGTCCGGCAGAATCCGGCAAGTCTTCCACAAAGCGTTGCAGTCTTGCGGAAAGGGATGCTCCAGATGCAGATAGTAAGGTTCGAGCAGTTCCGTGGGCAGGGGCGGATGAAAGATCAGCTTGAGGCGGCCCTGGGCCTGGCTCCGAGCTCTTTCCACCCCCGCTACGAGCTGCGGCAGGTCCTCGGGGCCGATCTCGGTTTGATAATACTCCCCTTCCGGGAGGGAAGGAGCGGCCAGATCCAGGCCCCAGGCCCGGGCGCTCTCCGGGGAGAGCTGGCAGTTGTGGGCCGCCACGTTTGCCGGGGAGTTAAAGTCCGTATGCAGCAGATGCAAAAAATCCGCGCCCAGATCAAGGGCCAGGGGCACTATTTGGTCAAAGACTTCCAGGTTATCTTTGCAGATGACGCAATTGATGAAGAGGATGGGGCCGGGCCGATTCTTCCTTTTCCGGGCTGCAACCAAGGCCTCGATCCCCTCCACCGTGCGCCGGAAGGCCGACGGTCCCCGGATGCGGTCGTGCGCCTCCTGGGGCCCATCCAACGAGACGTTGATCATCTCCACATTCAGGTCCACCAAGAGGTCGGCCACTTCCGCCAGGCGGATACCATTGGTTTGCAAATTCACCACGAAGCCCCGTTTCTTGGCCGCCAATAGAACCTCCCGGAAATGGGGATAAAGCAGAGGCTCACCGCCGGTGATATAAAGCCGCGGCAGAAAGGTTTTGGCCTCGTCCAACAGGGATATCCAGGCGGCCAGCGGCAGTTCCCGGCCAGGATCATACCAACTGAGGCCGCTTTTGACCCCGCCGTTATGGCGATTTTGGATGCACATGCGGCACTTCAGGTTGCACCTTCTGGTCAGGTTGAGATGCAGGTATCCCGGGGAAATGCTCCGAGCCGGGGAGAAGAGGCGATTCAGTTTAACACCGATTTTAAATTGAAAAGCCTCCCGGATTAAGGTTTTCAGAGCCCGGGGGTTGCGCCACCAGAGCCCAAGAATCCGGCCGTATATGGGCCACATATACCTCTCTCCCAAAGCCCTATCCGGCATCTTTATCCTCCTGTGCAGGTAAGCAATTGCTAACGATTAGGGCAGGCGCCACCGGCCATCTGCCCAAGCAGGTCAATCCTGGTAATATGAGGCGCAGGAAGTATCGGATTCCCACACGTTGACCCGGCTGACCTTCACGCCGTCGCGGTTCAGGACGGCAACCAGGCGCTGGAACAGGAAGAAGGCCAGATTTTCCGAAGACGGGTTTTGCTGGCTGAAGGCCGGCAGTTCGTTCAGGTACTTATGGTCGATTTCCTCCAGCAATTCCAGGGTGCCGGCCTTGATCGCGCCAAAATCCATGAGCAGCCCGGCCTCATCCAGCTTCTCCCCCTTCAGGAAGACTTCTACCTTCCAGTTATGACCGTGCAGGGCTTCGCATTTGCCATAGAAGTTTTCCAGGCGATGGGCCGCGGAAAACGAAGTGATGATCTTTAATTCATACATGGGATGTCAGCCCTGACCCTCTTTGAGGCGGCGCAGCCGGGTTTCTATCCGGCTGATAAAGGCCCGCAGGTCGCTTTGCAGGGCCGCCAGCTCTTTGTGGTGCTTGGCGTCGATGCTTTTCAGCTCCTTGAACCAGAATTCCAGGATGGCCGTCTCCCGCTGGCGCAGTTCGTCCTCCACCCGTTGTTTCAACTGTTTTACCAAAGCTTCGTTCATGGGTCACCTTGCTTTCTAACTACTCGAAAACCCTGTCCTTGTCAATCGGTTGCGGTCTTTCCGCCACTCCTCTCAAAAAGAGCGGATGGGCCAACAGTGTCTCCGAGCCTGGCGTTTCAGGCGCCAGGAGGGATTGACCGCCACCGGGAAGCCGATGCGCCGGAAGATATGAAGGTCCTGGGGATGGTCGCCATAAGCGAAGGAACGGCTAAGGTCCAGGTTATGGGAGCGGGACAACTCCAGGAGCAGGCGCAGTTTATTTTCCCCCCGGGGATGGAGGCCGGTGATCTCCCCGGTAAAAACACAGCCATTTCGGACTATCTCCGTGGCGATGAGCCAATCCGCGCCCAAATCCTCCTTGAGGGGCGCCAGCAGGAACGCCAGGGAACCGGTGAGCAGGACGATCCCATGCCCCTGGGACTGGTGTTCCCGGACGCAGGCCAGACCCACACTGCTCAGGCGGGGGGCGATATCTTCCCGGTAGCATTGCCGGGCCAGATGCAGGGTGTCTTCCACCGGCAGCCCCTGGAGATAAGTTTTGTCCCGAAAACGCTCCTGGAGGTTCCAGGCCAACCGTCCCAGGTAACCCAAGGCCCGGGGGACCCGAAGCAAGCCCCGCCGCAGCAGAAACCTGAAGAAAAGGCGCTCGGTGCAGCCCTGAATGAGGGTCTGATCCACGTCAAAAATGGCGGCAATGCGACTCATACGCTTTCCTGTGACTGGCAAGTGCGATCACGGACCATCAGTTGGGAACTCACCCCCGCTTTTTACCGGCGGTGAAATAGACGCGGCCATCCAGAACCACGGGAATCCCCCGTAAAATGCAAAGAGCCACCGCCAGGAAGATAAGGCCTTGGTTCAAGGGTTGCAAGGCCACCAATATTTTCGGGTTTTCCAAGGCCAAGGCGTGGGTGAGGTATAACACGCAAAAAACCACGGCCTTGGCCAGCCCATAAAAGGCGCGCATAAAGCGGGAGGCCACCAGAAACCTGCCCACCGGGGAGTGCATCATGCCAAAGCCCGATTTCCCCTGGGCCAGCGCCACCCCCCGGATGCCGTCTACGACAAAAGAACGGATTAAAAAGGTAATGGGCACCCACAGGGGCACCATGCCCAGATACATGAAGGTGATCCAGAGGATGTTTTCCACCGCCCGGTCCAGGGCGATATCCAAAACCGCGCCCATCTCCGTGACCTCATTGCGGAGCCGGGCCACATAGCCGTCGAACCAATCCATCAGGTAAAGAATGATCAACAGCCCCAGGCCCAAGAGGCGCACCTGCCAGAGAGGCACGAACAGAAAGGCCACCAATAAGAGCAATAGCGGCAGCCGGGCCAGGGTGATGGTATTAGCCAGAGACATCCTGTATTCCTAGAGAAAATTTAAATTTAACCTAAAATTATCAAAATAGTTGCCTCGTTTCAATTTAATACCGCCCTGGCGGCTTTGGGCAAAAGGGCTTTTTTGTCCCGAAGTTCTATGCTATGTTTCAGAAGCGGCTTGTCCGCGGGTAGATTTCCCCAGCCAAGGCGGGCTTTTGCATGACCAGTTCCAGGCGAGATGACCCTGAACCCTTAGAGGAACTCGGCCAGAGATACGAGTTGCTGCATCAACTCCGGGAAGAGCCCTGGGGAGAAGTGTGGCTGGCCGCAGATCGCCTCCTGCATACCCAAGTGGCCCTGAAGCTTTACCCGCGCAAAGACCCGGATTGGGCCGAGGGTAGGAAGATACTGGCCCGGGAAGCCGTCATCTCCTTTATCTTGCGGCATCCCCTCATTCTGGGGGTTTCCTTCCTGGGCGAGGCTGAAGACGGGCTTTACCTGGTGGAGGAGCCCTTTGAGGGGGAGAGCCTCATGGACCGTCTATCCCAGAAGCAGCGCCTGCCTCTGCCCCAGGCTCTCCGTCTGCTGGAGCAGGTGAGCCAGGCCCTGGCTTTTGCCCATCAACAGGGAGTGGCCCACCAATCCTTCAGCCCCCTGCACATTCTTCTCAAGGGCGCAGATGTGCGGGTGGCCAATTTCGCCTGCCCGCCGGGAGACGGGGAAAAGGCCGCGTACCTGGAGCTCAAGGCCTATACGCCCCCGGAGGCCCTGCACGGGGAAGAGGTCTTCCCGGCCGGCAATGTCTTTTCCCTGGGAGTTATGGGCTACCGTTTGCTGGCGGGCAGTCTGCCTTACCCCCTGACCTTCGATGAGCCTTTTCCCTACCGTCTGGAAAGCATGCCCGTAGACCTGGAGGAGATTCCCCTGCCTGTCCAAAATCTGCTCCTCCAATGCCTGGCCCCGGAGCCCGAGGATCGCTTTGCCGACGCCGGGGCCTTTCTGACCCAACTCCGGCAACTACGGGATACCTGGCAGACGAGCGGCCAGGAGATCTGGCTTCCGGAGGAACAGCAAGAATCCAAGGCAGCCTGGCCCCAATTCGGAGCAGGCGCCACGGGCATTTTGGGCAAGGTTTTGCATTACGGTAAGGTCGGGGGAGAGAAGATTTATACACGCCTGCGCGGCCTCTTACCCCGCCTCGCCCCGGGTTCCCGGCGTCTCTCGTGGGGCTTGGGCCTGGCCGGGTTATTAATTGTCCTGCTGGTCGTGGGGATCCAGTTGCAACGCTATTCGGGCCCGCGTCCGGAGCCACCCGCGGCGGGCGGCCCCGCCGTCACCCCAACTCCCGGCGCCGGTCCTCCCCTGACGGAAACGGATGAGCCTGTGGCGCCGGCAGAACCGGCCCCAGCCGTGCGGCCCGGTCAGGGTCATCCCGCGGCCGCGGTCGCTCCCTCGCCTCCAGCGGCCCCCAAACCGGAGAAACCCGCGCTCAAGGAAGACAAATACATGTTGATCGCCGGCACCTTCCCCCAACTGGACCAGGCCCGGACTCTGGCACGGCGGCTGAAAGCCAAAAAATTCCCGGCCTATCTGGCCAAAACCACCCTGAAGGGAAAACCCGCCTACCAGGTGCGCCTGGGCCCCTATCCGGACAAAAAGGCGGCGGAGGAAACGGCCCAACGCCTGAAAAAGCAGGAGCATCTCACCCCCGCTTTGGCCAAGGTTAAGCCTAAACCGGCCCGGGCCGCAGCCACCCCGGGAGGAACCAGATGAGCGCCCCGGTATTGACCACTGCCTTAGAGAGCCTGGGACCCCGCCACCAGGGCAAGGTGCGGGACATTTATGACCTGGGAGACCGCTTGCTCCTGGTGGCCACGGACCGCATCTCCGCCTTCGACGTGGTCATGGCCGAACCAATTCCGGACAAGGGCCGCATCCTCACCCGGCTCTCCGCGTTCTGGTTCCGGCACCTGGCGGACGTGGTCCCCAATCATCTTCTCTCCCTCCGGGTGGAAGATTTCCCCCCTGCCTGCCAGCCCCACCGGGAGATGCTCCAAGACCGCACCATGCTGGTCAAAAAGACCCGGCCGCTGCCCGTGGAGTGCATCGTCCGGGGATACCTGTCCGGCTCCG
>Ga0172375_10010390_pt1 | contig 12087 bp, 11 predicted proteins | sample LakKiv1m_FD_114537 | JGI IMG/M metagenome (GOLD analysis project Ga0172375, IMG submission 114537) | Freshwater microbial communities from Kabuno Bay, South-Kivu, Congo - kab_092012_11.1m | ecosystem: Environmental > Aquatic > Freshwater > Lake | place: Democratic Republic of the Congo... | reverse complement strand
CTAAATAGTCAAGTAATATTTTAATGCAAGGGCACAAACCGACGATAGATCTGTGCCCTTGTTATAATTGGTTGCCTTTGATGATTTTCCTTCTCGAAAATTCTTCTCTTTCTCTTTCTTCCAAAGTTTCACTGATAAACTTGATTTTATCTTGATAATCAGGAATTACGATGTTCTTCAAAGCGTTGGCTCTTTTTCTTGCCTTACGAATAGCATTGGCCAATTTATATAAGGAATTATCTAACTCAGATAAAGCTATTGTTAGGTCGCGTACTCTTTGGAATAGCCTATACGCAAAATCGAATTTGGTATTCGTGCTGGAAATGCCATATCGAATCTTAACTTCTTCGTGATTATATATCACTTTAGGTATTTCCACACCCATCACCGAACGATAAGTGATGCTTAACCCATTATCAATCGGAATAGCTTTGGCAATATCATTCACGACTCCTAATGTAATGTTGGCCTCCTGAAGCGCAAAATAAGCTTTTTTGTATGTTTCAGTTATCTCCTCACGAAGATTCTTTACATTGGCTAACTGGGCCATCATTTCGCGGATTAGAATATTCCTTTTTCTATCCATCAAGTCATAGCCCAGCCTGGCCAATCTAATTGATTTGTTCAGGGCCAACAGGTTTCCTTTTGTAGGAAACACTTGCTTCTCTGGCATTATTCTTTAGCCCCTTTACCGACGTCCTGAATCATTACTCTGTCTTCTATTCTAAAATCCTTTGAGGCCTTATCTTGATTGTAATATTTCTCCAATAACTCTTCATTAACCCGATCAAGCTCTGTCTTTGGTAAAACCGATAACAATTCCCAGCCTAGATCAAGCGTTTCAACTATGCTGCGATTTCTATTCATGCCTTGTGATAAATAATACTTCTCAAATAAGTTGCCAAACTGGATATATTTCTTATCAATGACACCGAGTTCGTCTTCGCCGATTACGGAAGCCAGACTTCTAGCGTCCATGACTCTGGCGTATGAGGCATAGAGTTGATTCATCAAATCTTGATGATCGGCTCTTGTGTATCCCTCTCCGATTCCGTCTTTCATTAATCTAGATAAAGAAGGTAGAACACCCACAGGAGGATAGACGCCTTTTTGATGTAAGTCGCGATCAAGAACAATCTGTCCTTCGGTGATATATCCGGTTAAGTCAGGGATTGGGTGTGTGATGTCGTCGTTAGGCATGGTCAAAATCGGTATCTGTGTAACTGATCCTTGTGAATTTTGGACGATGCCGGCACGCTCATATAACGATGCTAGATCGGAATATAAATAGCCAGGGAATCCTTTACGTCCAGGAATCTCACCTTTACTCGAAGAAAATTCACGTAAGGCCTCACAATATGATGTCATATCAGTCAATACGACCAAAATCTGCATGTTATGCGTATACGCCAAATATTCGGCAACTGTCAAAGCAGCCCTAGGCGTAATCAATCTTTCAATAATTGGATCGTTGGATAGATTTAGAAACATTACGACCTTCTCCAAAACCCCAGCTTCCTCAAATGACCGCTTGAAATAATCCGCTACATCATTCTTTACACCCATCGCCGCGAAGACGACGCCGAAAGATTCGCCTTTCGCTTCAGCTATTTGGGCTTGTCTGACTATTTGAACCGCTAATTCATTGTGAGGTAGTCCGGCACCAGAAAAAATCGGAAGTTTCTGCCCGCGAATTAACGTAGTCAGACCATCGATGCTGGAAATCCCAGTCGCAATATAATTTCTAGGATATCTTCTAGATACCGGATTCAGTGGCAGACCGTTGATGTCCAGATATTTTTCGACGTAAATCGGTCCAAGTCCGTCAATCGGCTTTCCTAATCCGTCGAACATTCTGCCCAAGACTTCTTCAGATAATCCGATTTCCATCGGATGTCCAAGGAACTTGACGGTGGTGTTGTTCAATGAAAGCCTTTGCGTGCCTTCAAATACCAATACGGCAGCTAAGTTGTCTTGAATCTCCACAACTCTTCCATGTCTTGTTTCGCCATTATTAAGTTTTATTTCAACTACTTCTTCGAATCCGATGTCTTTTACGTTGTCCACAAAAATTAGTGGACCATTAATCTTTCGGAGTCCGATATATTGTAAATCCATGATATCTCTCCTATCATAAGATTTTGCTTAAAGTATCATCAATCAGTTTGTAATAATCATCGAACATCTCAAGTTTGTCATTTGGAATGTCATATTTGATCTTGATAACTTTTTCAAACAAGTTTGTATTGAGCAATAAACTAAAGGCTTTGCCTTGTCGGACGACCTCTTGTGCACCTTTGTAAAGATACTGCATGATTTCCATCATTTTGAGTTGCTTGTTCAAAGGAACATATGTATCATCTTTATGAAATGCATTTTGTTGAAGGTAACCGACTCGGATGACGCGACTGATTTCAAGAATCAGTTTTTGGTCATCAGGCAAAACATCCTTACCTATTAGTTTCACGATTTCCATTAGTTTATTCTCTTCGGATAACAAATAGACGAATTGCTGGCGGAGATGCAAAAATTCAACGCCGACATTTTTGTTATACCATTTTGAAAGATCGTTGATATATTCAGAATAGCTGAGATTCCAGTTGATTGCCGAATAGTGTCTTGTATACGCCAATTCTTTGTCTAGAGCCCAAAAGCAACGGACAAACCTCTTCGTGTTTTGCGTAACCGGTTCTGAAAAATCTGCGCCTTGAGGCGAGATGGCTCCGATTATCGAAACAGATCCTTCTCGATGATTCAAGGTATCCACATATCCCGCCCTTTCATAGAACTGGGACAGTCGACTTGGTAGATAAGCCGGAAATCCTTCTTCGGCAGGCATCTCTTCAAGGCGACCGCTGATTTCTCTTAGAGCCTCCGCCCATCTGGAAGTCGAATCAGCCATCACGGCTACATGGTAACCCATATCTCGATAATACTCGGCCATGGTTATTCCAGTATAGATACTGGCTTCTCGAGCCGCAACCGGCATATTTGAAGTATTGGCAATCAGGATGGTTCTGTCAATCAAAGGTTTACCTGATTTTGGGTCAATCAAATCCTTGAATTCTTCGAGAGTCTGAGTCATTTCGTTCCCTCGTTCGCCACAGCCGATATAGACAATGATATCGGCATCGCACCATTTTGCGAATTGATGTTGCATCATAGTCTTTCCGGTGCCAAATCCTCCCGGAACAGCCGCGGTCCCGCCCTTAGCGATTGGAAAGAGTGTATCAATTACTCTTTGTCCGCTTACCAAAGGAATGCTTAAAGGTTTTCTGTTCAAGAATGGTCTGGGGGTTTTGATTGGCCATCTTTGTACCATGTCTATTTCATGGCTTTCACCAAGTGAATCCTTAATGGTAATCAATTTGTCCCTAAGTTTGTAATTCCCTTCTTTTCTGATATCGACGATTTCACCAAAAAGGCCAATTGGAACCATCAACCTATGAATGACCAGATCAGTTTCCTTGATTGTCGCGAAAACTTCTCCAGAATTTATTGAATCACCTTTTTTGGCGGTAAAATGCACTTCCCATTCCTTAAACTCATCCAAAGCTTTGACATTGGACCCCGGACTAATGTAGTCGCCGAATTTTGCGGCTATATCTGTCAAAGGTCTTTGAATGCCATCAAAGATATTACGAATCAATCCAGGGCCCAAATCCAGGGATATTGGTTCTCCTGTACTTGTGACCGGTTCTCCAGTTTTTAGCCCGGTTGTGGACTCGTATACTTGAATTACGGTGAAATCCTTGGATATTGATATGACTTCACCCATTAGTTTTTTCTCACCCACAAATACCATTTCCAAAATTTGGAAATCGGTTGTGTCCTTGATCTTGATGACCGGACCATTTATTGAATATATGACATTCATGTTTTACCTCCGATCACTACTTTATTGCCAGTTTGGAATTCTCGTAGAATTTTATTCTGGCTTCTTCAAGCTTATTATCGATTGTCTGATCGGTCAAAATTCCTTTATCGGTACAAATACCGATAAATCCGCCGATTTTTATCGATTCGATTTTTTCTAGTTTATATTTTTTTGAATATTCCGTTGTTATTAATTTTTCCAACACTAAGTCGCCTTTTCTGATTTGAAATAAGAAATTGTCTCCACAGAATTCGACTTCAATGCGTTTGATTAGTTTTCGCATCGATTTTTCATATTGGTTGCTTTGAACAAACGCCAAGCATCTGTCTTTTACCTCTTGAATTATGGAATCCATCAATTCTTGCTTCTTTTTGATGATTTCTTGATGGGTATTGGTTTTAATCCGGTTCATAGTCGCCGAAAAATCGACATTAATCTCATTGAGCTCCGTGTCGATTACTCTATTGACTGTTTCGCGTATCTCTTCCTCCATAACGCTAAGTTGTTTTTGCTTCGTATCCTCTATTTCTTTTTTTAGGGCCTCGATTTTTTCATTCGCAGATTCCTCGATTTCCTTCTTAAAATATAGGTATACGTCATTTTCAAAGTAAGGCATGTTAATCACCTCTCAATTTGACGCCTATTGCCTCGCTGACGTAATCATCGATTGATTCCCCGACTTTCTTGGTAACGTGACGGTCTGGTATCTCGACGATAATTGGTCTTGTGAGTTTGAGCTTCAGTTCCGAAATAACCTCTGGAGCCAAGTCAACAAGTTTTGTAGTAATTAGCAAAATAGCAAGATCCTTGTTATTGACGGCTTTGTCCAGTTCTTCCAACACCTCTTTTTTTTCATGGATAACAACACCTTCTATTCCTACAAGGCGCATTCCCATTAAAGTGTCGATATTGTCTGTCAGAAGAAAGAATTTCATCGCTGGATCCTTATAATGCGTTAATAATAAGTATTGATATCAGCAATCCATAGATTGCGACACCTTCACCAAGGGCCACAAAGATCAAAGACTTACCGAAATTCTTTTCATTCTCAGAAAAAGCACCAATGGCCGCAGGCGCAGCCGCGGCTACCGCAATACCTGCACCGAGTGATGATAACCCGGTTGCCAGAGCAGCACCTAAAAATCCCAGTCCTTGAGCTATTGATCCAGTGAAAGGGTTCGTTGGATCGGTAATAGCCGCAAATACATGGAAGCCGGTAATTTGCCACATGAACACAAGCGTAACTAAGGCAAAAAATAGAGATATGTGCGTATATATCCTAATTTTAGCTTGCTTTTTGCTGGCGTTTCCTCTAAAAACCTTGATTAATGGCAGTGTAATCATAACTACGAAAAACAACGGTAATAAAATTTCTAAAACACTCATAATATTTTCCTCCTATGATTCTATTGTCTCAAAAGGTATTCCGTTACCTTCAAAATATCTTGAGAACATTTCATAAAACTCTAGTCTAAGCACCTGGATTCCAACAATAAGTCCTTCAAGGCCCATCACAAACAAGTTGCCGATGACAAGTATTAGCGATTGTCCGAACAAAGTACCTGACATGCCTACCAAAGTATATACTACCAACATCATTCCCGCATGTGCCAAGACAAATCCGCCAACCCTTAGGAAAGACATTGTATTGGTAATATAAGATAAAACCACTTCAAACAGTTCGAAGAATCCTTCTACAATGAATCCACCTATGCTTTCCGGAAACATTTTTTCACCAGCGAATAGACGCTCCAGTGGTAGTTTCATCACAATCATGAGCAATGGCACTATACCTAGCAAGATGATTGTCCAAATATTGAATATTGAAGTCGAACTCATGACATTCAGCGTGATACCGACAATCAAATACAAGTAAAATGTTAATCCGGCAATGCCGTTGTGCGAAAAGATTAGTTCTGCATAGTTTCTTCTTCTTAAAGCAATGGACATATTGAGAATCATTGAGCAGATTATCAGAATAGATCCCAAAGCAACAGTAGCCAGTAGTAAAGTCATTGTGAAAGTTGGATCCATGATATCAATCGGTTTTCCACTGAAACCAAACCAATTCGTAAATATCGGTGTCAGGATTTCCTCGTTTCCGAAGAATGATCCATATAACAATCCAAAGAAAGCGGACACAATACCTATTCTTACGGCTATGGCTCCCAATTGAATCTTGAACTTCTTATACATTAGCCATCCGAACAGTGACAGTAACAACCCTTGCCCCAAATCGCCGAACATAATACCAAACAACAGCGAGTATGTTATTGCCAAGACAGGCGTTGGATCAATACTGAAATATCCGGGCAGACCATACATCTCCACAAAGGAGACAAACGGTTTGGTGAACCAATTGTTTTTTAGTTTTGTGGGTGGATTCAAGCGTTTATCAGAGTCCGCTGGCATGATTTCAATTTCAACGTTCTCGAAATCTTTATAGGCGTCTTTGATGATGCCGACATCCTTGGCCGCAACATAACCTGTTATACTCAGCTTATCGCCTAGTCCGACAACATATTTTCTAGCATCATAAATACGATTAAGTAGAATTAATTCGCCTTTCAATGAAGATAATCGATCAGTGTTCTCCTTGAATATCTGGTCTATCTCCTGTTGAATTTCTCCCAAACTTTTTTCAGCGACTTCAATCTCCATCGCCAAAGTGCTCTGTGCACTTTCAGGAGTTCCATGTACAAAATCAGGGATATGAATCCTTTCAAAGAATAAGGATGAGAAAATATTGTCAATTTCCCTCTCGTATTTATTAGTTGCCAAATACATACACCAGCAATAATTCTTCTCCTCATGAAAAGCCTTGAAGATGAACGGTTTATTGCGATAAAACTTCAATTTTTCGACTGAATCAATCGGTAGTCGTCCTACTCTAGTTGAGATATACTCACATGAGAAGACATCATCCAATGATATATCCAAATTTGCTATGTTCTTAACTTGGACCAAAGCGTCTTGATACTTCTTGATGAGACTCTCGGTTTCCTTCCGGTGATTTGTTAGCTTCTTAAGCTTTTCATGAGTGAAATAAACATAGTCACGCATCATGTCATAAGAGTAAGCGAAATCACTTACTTCTTTGATGGGAATTAGGACATCATTTTCTTTTTCAATATCTTGAAGTTCTTTATATATTACATTACATGGGTTTTCAGCGGTAAAAGCGGTCAACCCATGCACCCTGTCGATAAATTCATTGACCTTGATCGGATTTACGCACTGCAAAGAAACGAATCTTCCCAAGATTCGATCCATATCCTTTTGGTTTCCGTTCAAACGAAATAGTTTCAGTTTTGTAATGGCCATATCTATCCTCGCATAATGATTTGGGTAACGGGTATTTTACATAATATCTAGCTGCATCTTTTCTTAATTTTTTTCGGCGGTTTAAATCGCATTTCCAAATTGGCAGGTACAATATCAATTTCAGTTGACTTAAGCTTGCTGTACCTATTGCGGACTAAATCCTCGTCGTTTTGGTGTACATAGCCGGTAATGATGAATTTCTTGCCCATGCTGACAACGTACTTTCTTGCGTAATACATCTTTTCCAACAACCGTAATTCGCCTTTGATATGGCTTAATTGGTCTTTGTTGGCAAGAAGAATTTCTGATATTTCTTTCTGTATTTCATCAAGGCTTATCTTGACGATTTCGTTCTCGGCTTTGAGTGTCTGTATTGCCTCTTCAGGGGTGCCGTGAATGAAATCGGGTATAAAGACCCTTTCAAAGAATAGCGATGAGAATATGTTGTCAATTTCTCTCTCATGCTTGTCAGTGGCTATATACATGCACCAATAGAAATTCTTTTCTTCGTTGAATACTTGTAGAAGGAACGGTTTGTTCCTATAGAGGTCAAGCATTTCATAGCTATCTTTTGGTAATTTACCAAATCTTGCGTTAATATATTCACAACTGAAAAGATCATCTAGAGATATATCGAGTGAACTAATATTTCTTATTTGAGTAATTGCATCGCTATATATTCTCTGTAGATTTTCTGCTTCTTTCTTGTGAAGATTTAGGTTCTTCAACTTTTCATGTTCGTGATGGATATACTCCTTAACTTTCGCAAGTGAGTCGTCAATGGACTCTGCCTCAACCGAATCAATGATTATATTACAATCCCTTTCGATTTCTCCTAGTTCCGAAATGACTTCCGACCAAGGATTGTCTGATGAGATGGATGCCAGGCCATGTGACTGTGATATAACTTGGTTGGCGGTTATCGGATAAAGGCAAGGTATATTGACGAAAATCTCTAGCGCGATGTCGAGTTCTTCCAAGTCGCCGTTGATTCTGAAAAGTTTCAATTTCTTTGGCATCTTGATTCCTTTCAATAAATAAGCATTTTCTTGATATCCTCTTTGTCAATATCGTAACGTATACCTTCAATGATGTTATATATATTCGATTGTTCAATTTCATTAAGAAACAGAAAAACCGAGTAGACGATTGGTGGGTATTTTGAGAAATACATATAGCGCCTAGCAAGATTGTATTTAATTCTTCCCGCTTGATACTCGATATAAACATAATCATCTGCATCTTTAAACTCTTTGTACTCTGAGTTTGATAGATAGTTGAGAATGTCATCTGGATTTTTAAGGCCAATTATTTCCTTAAGTTTTTCTACGCTCATCCTAATTCCTTTGGCCATTAGAGTATTCATGATTTCCGTCTCATCAGCGTTATAGAATTTTTTCAAACGATAGATTTTTATAATGTTTTCAATTTCGACTTTTGATTGATAGATATCCATTAATTGTTTTCTTAGTGTACCCTTGTAGTACTTGTTTATCCGTTCGAGGGCTATTTCGTGGTATTTTTCAAATAAGTCGTGTTCAATGTCCGTATATCTTATTTCTGAAGTATTGTCCGTGAAATAAGGCATGATTAAATCAAAATATCTTGTGTTTTTTAGGGCATTCATCAAATCCTTCATTGTTAATGATTTAGTCAATTCCTCAATATCAAAGCTTGAGTTTTGCCTAAAGAACATCGGTAAATCACGAATTGAACTATCAATATTCCCGGATATTACCGATCTGACAGAAGAAAGAACAATATCGATTTCTCTTCTAATCATATCGAGTTCATAGAACTTGCGATCTGAGGTGCTAACAAACTTAACCAGCTTTGTCAAATTGTCGAAAAAGCTCTTCTTTATGAGATATTCCAGTTGTCCACGATGCATAGAAAATTCATCAACATTGCTTAATGTGTTACTATATTTACCATGCTTCTTTAGGTACCCGACAATCTCCTGAATAGAAATGAATCTAAGAAGTTGTTCATAGTCCTCCGGATATAGACGACTACCATATAGAGCTTTGGCTTTGGTTATGATAGCATTGCCTGCAAAACCGCTCATATGATCACTCCTCCAACAGATTTTCGATACATTGGCTATAAATTTCCTCTACCCAATCCTTCTTGTTTTTTTCATAGATTTTTTGTGTATCTTCTATCGCTTTATTTAATTCTGCTTCAGCGCTATTTTTAGAGATATTTATGTCGTTTTCAAATTTTGTTTTCTTAGCTTGTAACTGTTCTTTTGCATCACTCTGAAACTTAGCTGTAAGGACTTTATGTTGCTCACGTAAAAAAACAGGCAACTTCGCCTTCTCATCTTCAAGTTCCTTAACCTTAAGATGCATCTGTTTGTCCAATTCCGTTACTTTCGAGATTACACTTGCCATTGAACATCACCTTCTTTTGTTATTATATCACTTTGGGAGAAATATATCGGTAAAACAAGGATATTTGTGTTTAAAAAAAGAAAAAGCTCACAAAGAGAGCTTTATTTCATCACCTTTTCAATACTTACCAAGGTATAACTTGTACCTTTTAAGGCGTCCTCAATCACTCTCTTGGATACAAAACCTTCGTATGTGATCGATTCATCATCCAAAGATACGCTGACATTTGATATTCCGTAAATATTCGTGAAGATGTGTTTGGCTTCTTCTGCACAACCATTGCAACACATTCCTTCAATGATGGCTTTCTTCATTGTATCCCCCCCGATTGATATCTTAATTATATTACTTTAAGTTATCACTGTCAAATGATATTCTCTAAATATTAGACTGTAAACATGGTTGCAATATCTGGTATGTCTGTCGTTAAAAATATTTTCTTTATTAGCTTTTACTACAATATCGCATAACTGTGCAATTACACGCCGAATGAAATCAAAAACTAACAAAATAAAAAATCGGATAACCCCTTGACATGGTCTAATTTATTATTATATTATTGAAGTCAGACCAAGGAAAAGGGGTATATAATGCTTAAGAAGATCATCAAGAGAGATCGGACTATTGTTCCGTTCCGAAAAGAGAAAATCGTTCTAGCGATATTCAAGGCGGCAAGTTCCGTTGGAGGTTCAGATTTTGCAAGGTCGGAGGCTTTAACCGAACAGGTCTGTGAGATTGCCGATTTGAAATACCCTAATGGCATTGCAGAGGTCGAGGGAATCCAGGACATCGTTGAAAAAGTGCTAATCGAGAATGGACACGCCAAGACAGCCAAAGCATTTATCCTATATAGAGAGAAAAGAAGGGCATCGCGTGAAGCGAATGCTCTTATTGGCGCAACAATTGATATGTTTACCGAATATCTCAATGATAGAGATTGGCAAATTAATGAAAATGCCAACACCCAAAAATCCATAAACGGTCTTAATAACTATATCCGTGAAGAATTCACAAAGAACTATTGGCTACACGAAATATATCCAGAGAATATCCGAAAGGCTCATATGGAAGGCGATATTCATATCCATGATCTTGGTTTTTTCGGTCCTTATTGCGCTGGTTGGGATTTACGCCAAATTATAACAAACGGTTTTGGCGGTGTATCAAATAAAGTTGAATCAAGTCCTCCAAAGCATTTTCGTTCTTTGCTTGGTCAAGTCATTAACTCGACTTTCACAACTCAGGGAGAGACAGCCGGAGCTCAAGCTTGGTCTTCTTTTGATACTTATTTAGCACCTTTTGTGAAATATGATAATTTGAGTTATCGAGAAGTACGACAGGCTATGCAGGAGTTCATATTCAATCTAAATGTTCCGACAAGGGTAGGATTCCAATGTCCTTTTTCGAATTTAACTTTCGATATTAAGGCGCCAAGCACTTTGAAAGATCAAAATGTAATATACGGTGGTAAATTGATGCCGGAGACATATGGTGAATTTCAACCAGAAATGGATATGATTAATCTCGCTTTTTGTGATGTGATGATGGCCGGAGATGCAAAAGGGCGAGTATTCACTTTTCCTATTCCGACGATTAATGTAACGAAAGACTTCGATTGGGATAGCCCGGTGGTTGAAAAGTTCATGGAAATCACATCAAAATATGGCATTCCATATTTCTCTAACTATATTAACTCCGATCTTTCACCTGAGGATGCTTTATCAATGTGCTGTCGGTTGCGTCTCGATACCACAGAACTTAGGAAACGAGGAGGCGGACTATTCGGTTCCAATCCGTTGACTGGATCTATTGGTGTTGTAACAGTGAATCTTCCTCGCTTAGCATACCTTTCCAATTCGGAATCCGAATTTTTCACAAGATTGATGGAAAGCGTCGATATTGCGAAAAAGAGCCTTGAAATAAAGAGAAAAATTATCGAAGAGCAAACAGATAACGGACTATACCCTTATAGTAGCGCTTATCTATCCGATGTAAAATTAAAGAGTGGCTCATATTGGTATAATCATTTCAACACCATTGGACTAATAGGAATGAACGAAGCTTGCCAAAACTTATTGGGCGTCGAAAATGACCTCACAACAAAAAGAGGACAAGCTTTTGCCGTTAAAACACTTAATTACATGCGCGATATTATTAAGGATATTCAAGAAGAAACCGGGCATTATTATAATCTTGAAGCCACACCTGCCGAGGGAACGAGTTATCGTCTAGCAAAAAAGGATAGAGAAAAATATCCTGACATCATTACTGCCGGGCACGAAGTTCCATATTATACTAATTCTTCTCAATTACCAGTGGGATTCACCGACGATATTTTTGAGACCCTCGACTTACAAGATGAATTACAATCTCTTTATACCGGGGGTACAGTTCTTCATCTTTATCTAGGAGAGAGAGTGAAGGATATCCAGACCACAAAGAATTTGATTAAGAAAGTGTTCACAAAATACAAACTTCCATACATTTCTT